>Ga0206926_1208_pt1 | contig 10966 bp, 11 predicted proteins | sample Alteio_BWOrgHeat_59_FD_152955 | JGI IMG/M metagenome (GOLD analysis project Ga0206926, IMG submission 152955) | Enriched cells from forest soil in Barre Woods Harvard Forest LTER site, Petersham, Massachusetts, United States -... | ecosystem: Environmental > Terrestrial > Soil > Temperate forest >... | reverse complement strand
CCTGCCAGCCGGTGATTCCCGCATAGAGCCAGGCAGCGACTATGGTGGCCGTGATCGCGATGCCGCGGGGCACTGCGAGAATCCGCAGGAAGAACAGGAGCACGGCGGCGAGTACCGCTACGTGGCTGCCTGAGATGACCAGCGCGTGGAATGTGCCGGTGGAGCGGTAATCCTCCGTCCAGAGTCTGTCCAGTTTTACCGTCGCGCCGATCAGGACGGCCTGCATCATGCCGTTCGTGTAGAGGTCGTTCGCGTAGAGCCGGTCGAGGCGTTCGAGTGCGGCGCCGCGAATATTGAAGATGAAGCCCGCGAATGCATTGCCACAGTGGCCCGGCATTATGCGGACTGAGGAGGCTGGGGCGGAGAGGCTCCAGTAAATGGATTGGCGCGCGAGGTAGTGAACGTAATCGAACGAGCCGGGGTTGGCGTAGTTGTGCGGGCTGCGGGCTTTGCCCTGGAGTTCGACAATTGTCCCGTAGGGCAGAGCAGGGAAGGCATCCCCCGGTTTTGCATAGAGGGAGACCTGGGCGCGGGCTCCAGGGGAGAGTTCGATGCCGAAGCGTTCGCGGTCCGCCCCGACTAATGCTGGATCGACCACGCATCCGTCAAAGATGGCGACGGAGTTGTCGGGAATGTTGAGGACGCGTGGGAGTGCGGGTGGGTGTCCCGCGACCAACGCCATACCGGCGAACAACGTTGCAACTCCTGCGGCTATTCGTGCAGCCACGCCGCGCCGTGAAATGTGATTCGCGAGGACGGCCAGGAGAGTGCAAATGCATCCGGCCCAGAGTGAGGAAGATAACGGTACGGGCTGGAATTCGGCCAGTAAAATGCCTGCAGAAACGCAGAGGAACGGCGGAATGAGAGGCTCACGCAGTCGCAATGGACATAGTGGCCCGCAACAAAGAAATTCTCAAATAACGGCGTTGAGTGAAACGGCGACGCGAGGGAAAAAGAAGCTAGGCTGCGTGTGCTGCCAAAGAACGGGTTTGGGGGATTTTCTGAACTTCCAGCCAGGAGAGAACTACGAAGGTCTTATGGGCACGGTCTTCGCAATTTCGCCAGCGTTCCGAAACGGCGGGATCGAAGAACTCCGCGAGCATTCGGTACGGATTCACTGCCACGGCGTCCATTTCAAGCAGACAAGCGCCCTGGAATTCAGCGAGACACTCCAGTTCACCACAAGAAAGGCCGGTCAAAAAATCAAGAACAGAATGCAGATTGGAAGGGTTGGCGGTGCGAATCAGAGCACCCATCAGGGAAGAGCGGGAGGCAACAACGGCCAAAGTAAGCTCCAGGAGTACGCTGAGCAAACGTACTACTAGTATTATCGATCAACCTCTGTTGGAATGCAAGCTGGTGTCATAAATAACACAAATGAATGCAGGCATAAACTCACGACGTGACGAATCTATCTTTCTAACTTATTCATTTGACGTGGTTGCTTGACGTGGCCTCCAATGCGATGGTTAAATATTCATTGGATTGAATAAAAATTCATGACTGCCACGTTGCCGCGGGTCCATCGTCTGGCCCACACCGATTTCACTCGCGACCTTGATGCGTCTACTGGCGAACTCGTCGCGCTGCTTGACCTTGCGGCGGATGTTAAGCGTTCACCCGAGCGTTATCGCACCGCTCTTGCAGGCAAGTCTCTGGCGCTGCTGTTTGAAAAACCATCGCTGCGCACACGCGTGACATTCGAACTGGCGATCCAGCAGCTCGGTGGCTTCGCTGTCCTCAACGATGGGCCGATCGGCGTACGCGAGCCGCTGAAAGATGTGGCGCGTAATCTGGATCGCTGGGTTTCCGGTATCGTTGCGCGCACGTTCCGGCAACAGACGGTGGACGATCTTGCGTTGTGGTCTTCGGTGCCGGTGATTAACGCGCTCAGTGATATATGGCATCCGTGCCAGGCGCTGGCGGATATGCAAACGATACGCGAACACTTCGGCGCCGCACGCGGGTTGAAACTGGCGTTTGTCGGCGATGGCAACAATGTAGCCGGTTCGCTGTTGATCAATGCAACGCGGCTGGGGATGGATTTTTCGATTGCTACTCCTTCCGGGTATGCTCTGCCAGCAGAAGTTGTTGCGCTTGCCGAAGGGAACGAAGGCAAAGTCGGGGTGACTACCGACCCTGTGGCTGCGGTGCGCGGTGCGCAGATCGTATATACCGATGTCTGGACGAGTATGGGAGAAGAGCACGAATCCAACGTGCGCCGTGACGCGTTTGCGGCCTACCAGGTGAATGATCAATTGCTCTCCCACGCAGCGCCCGAGGCAGTATTCATGCATTGCCTGCCGGCTCATCGTGGAGAAGAAGTGACCGACAGCGTGATGGAATCGTCGCGGTCGGTGGTTTTCGACGAAGCGGAAAATCGTCTCCATGCTCAAAAAGCCTTGTTGCTGATGCTGTTGGGCTAGGTCCGGCTACAAGCGGATCGGTGGACGATTCACCAAAGTCAGGACAACTCAAAATACATGAAACTCTGGGGTGGGCGGTTTGAAACGGGACCTTCGGAGGTCTTCGAACGGTTCTCGAATTCTCTTCATTTCGATCGGCGGCTGTTGGCGGCCGACGTTCGCGGGTCGCAGGCTTTTGCGCGGTCGCTGACGCGGGCTGGTGTGCTCACCGACGCCGAGTGCGCAAAACTCTGCGAAGCATTCGATGCGATTCAGTCGGATGCGGGCGGTGGGAAATTTTTCGATGGGGCCGACGATGAAGATATCCATTCGTTCGTCATTCATAAGCTGAAGGAACGTGTTGGTGCGCTGGCGGATAAGATCCATACGGGACGTAGCCGCAATGAACAGGTAACGCTGGATACGCGGCTCTGGTTACGTGATGAATGCGATCACACTCGGGACCTGGTGCGCGCTCTGATGTCGGCGTTGCTTGATCTCGCCGCGAAGTATCCCGGTGCAGTGATCCCGGGGTATACACATATGCGCCGTGCGCAGCCAGTGCTATGGCCGCACTACCTGTTGGCGTACTTTGAAATGCTGGCACGCGATTATGAGCGCCTGGGCGATGCGCGACGACGTGTCAATGTGATGCCGCTCGGGTCGGGGGCGCTGGCCGGATCGGGATTTCCACACGACCGCGAGGCCATTGCGCGCGATTTGGGGTTTGCATCCGTCACCGCCAACAGCATGGATGTGTCGGGGGATCGCGACTTCGCACTCGACTATCTTTATGCCGCGTCGGTGGTGATGATCCACCTGAGCCGGCTGGCGGAAGACTGGATTCTGTATTCGTCGGAAGAATTCGCCTGGATGGAGTTGGGCGATGGTGTCACAAGTGGCTCCAGCCTGATGCCGCAGAAAAAGAATCCGGATTCGCTGGAATTGATTCGCGGCAAATCGGGCCGTGTGATCGGGGCGCTGAATTCACTGCTGTTCACGATGAAGGGTCTGCCGATGACCTATAACCGCGATATGCAGGAAGATAAGGAGCCGTTGTTCGAGGCTGCCGATCAGGTGAACGGTTGTCTGGAGATGGCGCGGATTGTGGCGGAATCCGTGGTGCTGCGGCCGGAGATTCCGTTTGCGGCGGCGGAAGAGAGTTGGGTGGTAGCGACCGATCTGGCCGAAGCGTTGGCGCGGAATGGCACGGCGTTTCATCAGGCTCATCAGATTGTGGGTCGGCTGGTATTGGAGAGCGTGCGCAACGGAAAGAAGCCGGCGGATTGGAATGCAGAATCTCTGGCTGCGTTTGCTCCCGAATTCACGCCTGATATCGCGCGCTTGCTGGATCCGCGCGAAGGCATGAAGACGCGGGAAATCACGGGAGGCACCGGTCCAGCTACGGTTGCGGCTGCGTTGGCGACGGCTCGCATTCGGCTGGCAGAGTTAGCCTGACATGACGAAGAGCTACAGGCAGGGTCAGATTCTCAAGTTGATTCGGGGTTCCAATATCTCGACTCAGGAGGATCTGGCGCAAGCCCTGAAGGCTGTCGGGGTGGATGCGACGCAGGTGACACTGTCGCGGGATATTCGCGAAATCGGTCTGGTGAAGACGCCGGAGGGCTATCGTGCGCTATCGGCGCGGGAGCGGCCGGAAGACTTCGCATCGCTCGCCAGTGAGTTTCTGCGTGATGTGCGGCTGGCGCAGAACCAGATTGTTTTGCGGACAGCGCCCGGGCATGCGAGTTCGGTTGCAGTGGCACTGGATAACGCCGATTGGCCGGAAGTGGTGGGGACTCTGGCTGGGGACGATACGGTGCTGGTAATCTGTCCCGATGCCGCTGTTGCAGTCACGGTTCGGGCGCGGTTGCTGGATATGCTGGGTTAAGGAATCACAGTACGGCGGCGGCGTCGTGAGTGAATTTGACGCACTCGCCACGAGGGGCGTCGGTTACGATAACGGCCTGCACTTTGCCGCGTGTGAACGCTGCCAACTGCAGATTTCCGGAGGTAGATGACGCGTCGTCAGTCGTCTGATTACCACGGGCCTTGAGGAATACAGATACCTCGCGGCCATTTTTGATGTAAACCAGATGCAGGTACGGCGTGCCGCCCAGACGGCAGGGTTTGGCTCGCTCGAGAAGGTAGCCGGTGGCTTGCAGGGCTTTGACGTCGGAGTCCGCAATGCCCTGAGAGGTTTCGAGGGTGGCGATCTCAGCGGGATCGGTCCGCCAGCGCCGCGGAGACTGTTTAATGACCTCAACTGTGTGGTCGCGCGCAGCGTCGGCGAAAATCGCGGGATTGACCGGCGCGGGTTTAGGGCGGTTCAGAACAAGTACGGTAGCCAGAATTGCCGCGGCTGCCGCAACACCCGGCACCAGCCAGTGCCGCACCCGTTCGCGGGAAATACTGCGCATGACGTGGCGTTGGATTTCGCTGGTATCGGCTGGCTCCGCGGCTATCGCATCGCGCAGGCGAGCATCGCCCGCCCATTGTTCACGAAGTTCCGCAGCGCATTCCGCGCAGCCGGCAATATGGGCATCGAACGACTTCTGGCGCGATGCGTCGAGTTCGCCCGAGTGCCAGAGCGGCGATAGTTCGTTGATGTCTCCGCAGTTCATCAGCTTTCCTTATGGCTGTAGGCCCGGCTTCCGGCGCCGTCCTTCAATGTCGGTTCCAGTTGTAAACGCATCGCCTGACGGGCCCGGCTCAGACGGGACATGACGGTCCCCATCGGGATGTGCAGCATCTCTGACATCTCCCGGCAGGTAAACCCCTCTACTACGCCAAGCATCAGGACAGTTCGCTGATCCACCGGCAGTTTTGCCAGCGCATCGGTGATCTCAAAAGCCGCATTGTTGCTGTGGGCTCCCGCTTTGTCGGTTTCACCCAGGGGCACCAGTGTCAGACGCCCTTTTCTACCCTGTCCGTAAAAGGTGTTGAGCAGGATGCGGAATAACCAGGCGCGGGCGTTGCTGCCGCCCCTGAACTGGTCGAAACCGCGCCAGGCGCGCATCAGGGTTTCCTGCACCAGATCTTCAGCCGCGGCAGGATCCGAAGTCAGGCGACGCGCGAAACGCAGCAGGCTGCTTGCCTGCGGGAGCGCCATTTCACTGAATTCGTGTTCGCGGCTGGTCAAAGTCCGGGCGTCCGATCAAGAGATTGAGGGCGGCGAATACGACAGGATACGCCGCCCTCCTTTAAGGATCTCACGCCGCTGGTCGATTACTTCTGGAGAGTATCGAGCTCCGCCAGTACTTCGGCGCTGTGCGGATTGGGATTTACTTTTGTGTAGACTTTGCGGATCACACCCTTGGGGTCAATGAGGAAGGTGTTACGCGCGGCAACCATGCCACCGAACGAGCCGTACTTATCGACAACGCCGTGAGTCGGATCTGCCAGCAGTTTGAAGGTCAGGTTCTCTTTGGTGCAGAACTGTACGTGGGAATCCACTGAATCGACGCTGACGCCCACGATAGCGGCTTTCTTCGCGGTGTACTTATCCTGATCGGCCTGGAAGTTATGGGCTTCGATGGTGCAGCCCTGAGTCATGTCTTTCGGATAGAAATACAGGACGACCCACTGGCCGCGGAAGTCCTTCAGGCTGACTTGCTTGCCTTCCTGCGAACTCAGGGTGAAATCGGGTGCGGCGCTACCTTCGGCGGGGATATCGGCGGCGCGCAGACTGGGACTCATGAGCGCGATCGCAAGGGGTACGGCAACGGAAAAGATTCGGATAAATTTCATGGACAAGCTCCTCTTATGAATAGAATCGCATGAACACGCCAATTCATCCACTCACGGCGGACGGTTCGGCCGGATTAATGAAACCAGGTCAAAGAGTTGACGGGCGGTTACTTCCGGCTGCCGCGTGTTACGTTCTTGAGGCGGCTCTGGCGGAGTTTTGCGCTCTTGCGCTTGGGTTTCGTGATCACAAAAGTACCGCTACCCAGGTTTTCGGACTTATAAAGCTGTTTTTCGGCCAATGGAAATTTCTCTCTTTCTGCTGCTTGTGTGATTTTTAATTGTAGCGCGGTGCCTCAGTCCCGATAACATAGAAGCATGGGGAGCGACAGCGGGGGACTTTGGAGGCGCTTACTAATCAGCCTGGGCGTCGTTGCTCTGGGAGCAACATGGGCGGCTTCTGCCTGGCAAGCGCCGGGCACGCCCGTGCCGCCTAAGCTGCCGGATGCAAACGAAATCAACGGCATTCTGCGACAACTGTCGGATATTACGGGCTTCCGGATCCGACGGCAACTGCCGTTTCAGCTGATCACCCGGGAACAGATCAACGCCTACGTTAAAAACCAAATCAAACACTCGGTTCGGCCGAAGGATATTTACGCAGAGGAATTGAGCCTGAAGAAACTGGGCTTCGTGCCCGTCGATTTCGACCTGCGGCAGACCACGATAGATCTGTTGACGGAACAGGCCGCGGCCTTCTACGATTTCCACCAGAAGAAACTCTTCATTTCCGATTGGGCCGCCAGCAGTATGCGGGAGGAAGCCCTGGTCCACGAGTTGGCCCATGCACTGGCGGATCAAAACTTCAATATTGAAAAATACCTGAACAAAGATCCGGCGGATTCCGAGGAATCACTGGCCCGTCAGACGGTGGTGGAGGGTCAGGCGTCATGGCTGACGCTGGAGTACACCGCGCGCCGGTCAGGGAAGACGCTGAAGGACGCCGATACGGCGCAGCAGTACTTGCGGCACGAGTCCGACGCGGAAGACGCTCAGTATCCGGTGTTCAGCCAGGCTCCGCTATACCTTCGGGCGACCATGCTGTTTCCTTATGAGGAAGGGCAAAGTTTCCAGCAGGCCGTCGTGATGCGCGACGGTCAAGCCGCGTTTGGGGCGGTATTTGCGAAACCGCCCGTTTCGACTTCGCAGGTGCTGCATCCTGACCGGTACTTTGCCCACATCGTTCCGGTTGTGCCGGAGCTTCCAAAGCCGACTGTCGATATGAAAGCGGCGGTCGAAGGTGTGTTTGGCGAGGAGGACGTTGAGGTGTTATTGCGTCAGTACACGTCGACTTCGCTCGCCCAGGGCCTGGCTCCGGGGATGACGGGCGGCCGTTACCGGATCGATCGAGACCGCAAAGCTGTGAAGGGAGCGAAGGAAGAGCATACTTCGCTCATCCTTGCGACCGAATGGGACAGCGAGGACTCAGCCGTTGCGTTTCTCAACGCCTATCAGGATGTGGTCGAGAAGAAATGGAAGCGTGTGGACAAAGGGGAACAGGACGCGACGCACATCTCCGGCAAATCGGAGGACGGGTATTATCGCGTGGATCGCAAGGGGCGGACGGTGCTGGCACGCGAAGGATTTGCCGGAAAGCTGTAAGTTGAGTGATTAGACTCGGGCGGCCGGGCGACCACGGCCCATCGACATCGGCGGCGGAGGTGGTGGCTCAGGCTCAGGTTCTACTTTCTTCGGGCGCGCATTCAGGCGAGTAACCACCATAGCCTGGAAAGCCTTCTCGAACTTCGGCGTGCCTGGCTTGTGGCCGGCAGCTACGACCTGCTCCTCGGTGATTTCCTGGGCGGCTGGAAGGTACTTGTGGTAGTAAGCGCGGATACGATCCTGCACCACGCGAACCTCTGAATCATAGGCAACCAGCAGAACCTCGTTAGTATCGGCGTCCTTCAACACTTCCCATACCTGAGAGGGCTTGTGGATCTTTGCCGATTTCAGGGCCGACTCACGCTTTTTCGCGGTTGCTTCGAGTTTCTGAAATGCTTTGACGTCGGCCGCTGGCAGAGCCAAAGCCTTGAGCGCGCCTGCACGGTCTTTCGGCGTGAGCTTTTCGAGTAATACAGTCAAAAAGGCCAGCCATCCATCTTCAGTACCCGCTGGAAAAATCGAATGCGCTTGTTTTTCGAAACGAGTCAGGCCGGAGAGATTAAGCTTGTCTCCCTTAAAGGCCGGGCTTACCAGTTTCAACAGGCCCAACCGGTCCAGATCTTCTATCGCCGCCACGGCAGCCTCGTGGGATGCGAGCGCTTTCAAATCCGCGCGCAGGGCGGCCGGATCAGGGTGGAGGTAATCGCCAAGCACTGCGTTATCGAGTTGTGATTGCGTGCGCGAGGCTATTTCAAATCCCATCACATGCTTAAACCGGATCAACCGGAACACGCGCGACGGATCGTCGAAGAACGCCATCGAGTTGGTGGTCCGGAGTTCCCGAGTGATAAGGTCGGCCTGGCCATTGGTGGGATCGACCAGAAGACCCTTTGCGCCCCGGTTCAGAAATAAGGCGATGGCGTTGATCGTAAAATCGCGCCGTGAAAGGTCTTCGTGGATTGTAGCTGGCGCAATCTGGGGTTTGCCGCCCGGCTTGGCGTATTTTTCCGTTCGGGCATTGCTGACCGAGACACGAAGGCCGCCGGGAATCTCCAGTTCCACCCAGCGTTTCAGGGCATCGTCTTCGGTGACCTGACCCTTCAGGGTGTTTGCCAGGGTTTTGCCGATTTTAAGAGCGTCACGCTCGACAGTAAAGTCGAGATCGCGAATAGGAGCACCGCGCAGCATATCGCGCATGGCTCCGCCGGTCAGCCAAACCGTTATGGAGGCGTCCGTGGCGATACGTTGAATTTCCGCCACAGTTCGGTTTTGGGCGGCATCCAGGTGGCTCTCGAGCGCGAACATATAGTCGCTCATAGCTTGATCAGGCGCTCCTTCTTTGGTCTGGCGTCTCTGGACTCATATGCGTCAGGCCCTCGGGTGGTGCTGGTCCAGTGTATCCCGCAGACGCGAACGCACCACATGCGTGTAGATTTCGGTTGTCGACAGATCGGCATGGCCGAGCATTTCCTGGAGGCTGCGGAGGTCCGCGCCACCCTCCAGTAAATGGGTGGCAAATGTGTGCCGAAGTATATGAGGTGAAAGGTGATGGAAGATTCCGGCCCTTTTGCCGTTCGTCTTGATGGCTGCCCAGAAGGCCTGTCTGGTCATGCCGGCGCCGCGGGCAGTGATGAAGAGGAAAGCCGTTTGGCGGCCTTTGAGCAAAGCGGGGCGGCCGTCTTCGAAGTAGCGACGGATTGTCGCCAGCGCGGTCGCGTGAACCGGCACGATTCGCTGCTTGTTGCCTTTACCTGTCACGCGAAGCAACCCGAGTCCCATGTCCAGACTCGAAATCTGCAGATTAATCAACTCGCTCACGCGAATTCCCGTGGCATAGAGTAGTTCGAGCATGGCCCGATCACGCAGTCCGGAGGGCTTGCCTGTATCTGGCGCTGCAATCAGGTTTTCGATTTGCTCCCGGTTGAGGAATTTCGGGATTGTCGTCCATTGCTTCGGACTGGAAAGATGTTCCGTCGGGTCTTCCTGGATCTTGTCCTCGGTGACCAGAAAGCCGAAGAAACTACGGAGACTGCTTAAATGCCTGGCAATTGATCTACTTGTTAAGTCTTTTGAATATAGATGATTAACGAACTTGTTGAGAAGTTCAGCATTAGGAATAGCGCCGCCGGTCAAAGGCTCTGCAAAAGATCTCAGTCCTTCCAGATCTCTGGCGTAAGCCTCAAGCGAGTTCCGCGACAGGCCCTTTTCCATGCGGCAGAAGGCGAGAAAGTCCCTGATTCCGTTGGAAATTGGCGACCTGGCCGACTTTTCGTTACGAGCCATTCACAAATGAACCCTTCCGAGCAATGATACAATATTCCCGAAAATGTTTAAATCAATTCTACTGCGAACGTAGCCGTTCAATGGGATAGATTTGAGCGCCCGGGAGGCGATTGTGGCCGGTTCTACAGCCAAAAAAGTAGTGGTTCGGCGCTTCGATCGGGAAACTCTCACAGGGTTCGTCAATCCTTTCAGCTATTTACAGCCGCAGGCCGTGGAGTTGTTGCGGCAGGATGGGTCGCTGGCGTTGTTGCCATACCGGGAAGTAAGGTCCGTGGCTTTTGTGAAAGATTTCGAAGCAGGCGCCGAACCGTCAAGGGTTTTCCTCAATCGTCCCAAGCAGGAAGGGCTGTGGGTGCGGATGGTCTTTCTCGATGGCGAGGTGATGGACGGGATTCTGCCGAATAATCTGCTTACGTGGGAGGCGGCGGGGATAACTGTGACTCCGCCGGAACCGGATTCGAATAACCAGAAGATTTTTGTCCCCCGCGATGCGTTGCGCAGTGTCCAGGTTCTGGGGGTGGTAGGGAGTCCGTTGCGCACCAAACGCAAAAAAGCGCCGGTGGAGAACCAACCGACGCTTTTCTGAAAACGCTTTTCCGAAAACGGCTTTGCCGTTGCGGTCAGAGCGCCAAATCGTCGCCGTACATCATGTCTTTGATGGTGAATTTGGCCTTGGCTGTCAGCCCGCCCAGTTTGAGGTCGAATTCCACTTCCTTATCCGCAGCGGACAATGCGAGGGCATCCTTCGCGAAGCTGAACAGAACGGTTGCGTTGTTATTCATTGCATTGACGAGGTCCGCGTTCTGCGTTGGCTTACCCTTCACTGTCAGAGTTGCGCCTCGCTTCAGCGCAGCCGACGGATCGGGAGGGCTTGAAGGCGGGGCGGCGTTGTCGGCGTTTCCGCCATCAGGCCCACCACCTCCTCCGCG
>Ga0206926_1206_pt1 | contig 10994 bp, 8 predicted proteins | sample Alteio_BWOrgHeat_59_FD_152955 | JGI IMG/M metagenome (GOLD analysis project Ga0206926, IMG submission 152955) | Enriched cells from forest soil in Barre Woods Harvard Forest LTER site, Petersham, Massachusetts, United States -... | ecosystem: Environmental > Terrestrial > Soil > Temperate forest > O... | reverse complement strand
GGAAGGTGTCTTTAAATTTCTCCACGACTTGACGAGAAAAAACGCCCCCAAACCACAACCGAGGAGAATAAAAATCACCACCCCCACGCTGTTGGCAAAGCCAAATAAATTCATCAAGCTGCCCATAAAACTGCTGACTGCGATGCCCCAGGCGGGCGCCTCCAGCCAGTCTGCCGCCACCTGGTCGGTATCTTTTTGCCAGCAGCCCAGCAAACGCCCCCAACCCGTCAACGCGGCCAGCACCGCCAACCCCCAAAATAGAACAGGAAAAAAAGTGACCATGCGGGTTGAGAGGACAGCAGCCAAAAGCTTTGGCTAGCTCACGCGCCCGTCCCTAGTCTGGCAACGTTTAATTAAACAATGGTTGATTATCCAGGCCCATCTAGGGGTTCGCCGAGACGGTGGTGGTGTTGCTGATGACGATCACGCGTGCCTCCCATGGGGCGAGCTGAAGAGTCAGGCGGGCCTGGCCAGCGGCAAAAGTGACATCGGGCAGAGGAGAGATTTTTCCGGTGTCACCATCCCAAACCTGAGCAAGCTGCCCGGTGGTCGCCAACTGGGTGCGTAGATTCGTTGGCTGGTCTGTCTCGTTGAAAACGTAATAAATATCGGCATCCTTGATGCGGCGGTGGTTGTAACGCAGTCCGGGTGCGTCTTGGTCAATCACGATGTCTGGCGAAGGCAGGGCCGCGCGAACGCCGGAGGAAATTTCGACTGTCGGTTCAAGCGTCGCCCAGCTAATGTCTGCGGGGCCGGTGGCGGTAAGGAAAGTCTGGTCGGGCACCAACGAGGGCGCGTGGCCGAAAAAAAATCACTTTGCCGCCAGCTTGGGCAAAAGTATGCAGACGGTCGAGTGCTGCTTTGGAAATAGCGTCGACCGGCGGCACAAGAATGGCGCGATAACTCTGGCCGCTGGCATTGATGAATTCGTTGCCCTGCAATTTCAAGCCCGTGGACAGTGCATACTCATCCACGTAATCCAAATCGCGCTGATGTTGCAGCAGTTCATGGACAATATTGAGAAAGTCCGTGTTCGCCTGGGTGTCGCCAAACCAGAAGCTGGTCGAGGGAATATAGACGCCGATTTGCGCAGCGGAGCGACCCTCGCCCATTAAATAAGACAGACGATTCGTAAAAGAGGCGAGTGCTGGGAAGCCCTTATCCGCATAAAATCCAGTCGGGCCGCCATCCGGGCCGCGGGTCGGCGGGTTGGTGGACGCCGGAGCGGCAGGGTTGGCGGCCGGGGCGCTGGCGCGTCTTGCCGAGGAAGGAAAGAGCATCCACTCATAACGATTAATTCCGAGGGCCATTAACTCGTTAATAATCCAGCGGGCTTGCTTGATGTCGGCTTGGGGATTGTAAGCGGCGAAGGCTTCGACCATCGCGCGGGGACGGCCGTTGAGATGCGTGGCCGAAGACGCGAGCTTTGGAAAGTCGTTCACAGTGCCGGGCCAGATTTGGTTCCAAATCGCGTCAATGCCGGGCACGGCCGTGTGGCGCATGGCCTTGAAAAAATCGCCATCAGCGATGGCCATTTGCGGCAAAATTTCCTCGTGCTCGATATGATTTTGGAACTCCAGATTATTTTGCGCGCACCAGTCAGCTTCCGCATCAAAGAAATTTTCACCCATGAGGTCGGACCAGACGTCGCAATAATCGGCAAACGCGCGGTGGGCGGCGTCCAGGTTGGGTTGCTGGGCGGCGATGGTGCTGCGTCCGGTACCAATGCCGATGCGGATGGCGGCGATCGCCGGCAGGTAGGGGCGAATGTCGTAACCTTTTCGCTTGAGGAACTCGGCCGGCAGGTCAGGCGTCCATGGATTAAAACCAAAGGCGGCCTCGTCACCCCGAAAGCCGAGGAACGTTTTGCCAAATTCGTCGCCCACGGCTTGCTTATAGGAAACCATCGCCGATTGCACAAAAAACTGGCCGACGTCATAAGAAAGATAGTCGCCCAGCGAGTGCTCGTTGTCCTTGGCGCCGCTGGAGTTGTTGGCCGACTTGGTGGGACCGCTGCGGAACGCCCATTTGGGCAGCACAACGGTCCAGTGTCCGGCCGGAACGGTCCAATTAATTTGCCCGTTTTTCACGTCAAGCGTTTGCCAGGTATTGGTATCTTGGTTGTAGGCCTGTGCGCTGATGACGGTATCATCAATGGCGTGCGAAAAAAATGTCCCAGCGGTCACGGGAATTTGTTCGGCGCGGTCGAGCGCCTTCATGCGCAAGTCGGGGCGCTCAAGGGTGATTTTCCCTCCGGCGAACCCGGAAGGGTAGCCGCCGTCATCATCCACCCACACGCGCATGTTGCGTTGTTTGGCTTCCTGCACCACGAGTTTAATAATGTCGAAATAGCCGGGACTGAGGAAACCGCGCCCGGGTCCGATATAGACTGCGTGAACGTTGAGCACGTTCATGTGGTCCAGATCGCGGTCGATGGATTCCTTGGTCGCAGTTAAGCCCACGCCCCAGGTGAACTGACCGCTGTATTCCGGCGGTGGATTGGCAAAAATCGCGGCGGCTTCTGCTGAGGTGGGGTTGGTGAGGTGCGTCCAGGGGCGATCTTGGGCAACCAGTGTGCACACGGAGAATAGGGAAAGAAGAATTTTGGTAAACGTTTTCATGGGGGTAAAAGAAAAGCGTCCCGCGAACTGAGGGGATAAATTATAAAGGTCCCGGACCGGGGTCGCCTGCGGCAGGAGTGGTGGGGCTGGCGGCAGCTGCACTGGCTGCATTACCGCGTCCATTGCGAGTGCCACGTCCGCCGTTGCCAGGTCCACCGCCAAAAATTTTACCCAGATCAAGCGACGCCGCGGTGTCGGGATGCGCGGGGTCAAAATCCTTGAAGTCGTCCGCGATATGGCTGGCGAGATCGAGTTTGTTTTGTTGGATACCCATCACGATGCATTTGGCAAATTCGTAGCCGCCATAGGCGGTTGAGTGCGTGCCATCAGCTAAAATTCCGGGCGCGTCGGCCCCGGCGGACTCATAGAAGGTGATGCTGTTATTATACAAATCAATGAGGGCAACATTGTCTTCCTTGGCGACATCGCGCATGGCCTGCGGGTAGCCGCCGTGGGCGTGGCTGGGTGCACCCGTGCCTCGTGCACCACGATCCATGGCGGTCACCAGTACGGGGGTGGCGCCGCGCAGGCGCGCTTCGGCGATGTAAACTTTGAGCCAGGCTTTGAAAGTTGTGTTGGCCTCGACGTAGCTTTGCGGCCAGCTCGCTTTTTCATCGTTGTGGGCAAACTGCATGAAGAGATAGTCGCCTTTTTTCATCTGGCTTAAAATTTTGTCGAGGCGCAAAGCGTTGGCAAAGGTCTTGAGCGTTTCACCGGATTGCGCCTGATTTGACACCGCGACATCATATTTGAAAAAGCGCGGCAGCACCTGACCCCAGCTTACGTCGCCGCCGCCATCGCGGTCGGTAACGGTCGAGTCGCCCGCGAGGAAGACGGTGGTGGAGTAGGGCGACGGAGTTACTTGAATAGTGCGCAGCGCGGCCTGGGGGCTATTGATTTCAAGGGTCAGTTTATCATCCCAATCGCGCGAGTTTCCGCTGTCGAATTGATCTTCGCGCACCATGTCTCCACCCGGTGCATTGGCCGGCACCGGAGGCAATTTTGGCGTGCGGACGTTGACCGTGAAAGTGCGCGAAGCAACTTGTCCTGCGGCCGTGGCGATTTTTTCTTCCATCAAGCGGGCTGATTCAGCCTTGATGCTCGTGGTGGTCGCATTGGCGGAATCGCCAAAAGTCACCGTGACTTGAAAATTACCCTCAGGAACTTTGACCGAAAAGAGCAGTGGTCGCGTACTGGTGGTCGTGTTACCGCTGTCGCCGGTAGTGGCTTGAGTGCCGGGTTCAAAGCCATAGCCGATCTCGTCTGAATAAACGGCGGTAGGTGAAACGCGCGTGAAGCCGGGTTTGTCCGGACCGGCGCTGAAATCAAATTTATATTCTGTTGGTGCCGTTTGGCCGAGTAAGGAGGCTGCGTTTGCGGCCAAAAAAACGAACAAGCAACCAATGCGAACAAATGAACAGGCAATTTTCATGGGGCAAGCGGGTCGTTGGGGGTAACGAAGCGAATGCCAAGCTAAAGGCAAAACGGCCTGCCAATCCATCCTTTTCTAGGCGGGATTTCCACTAGAGGATAAAAGGAATAATCGCCTTGGTGCGACGGCGGTATTCGGGGTAGGTGTCCGGAAAAGTCTGCATCATCAAGCCTTCCTCAATGCGCGATTTGAAGTGCAGGCCAATCGCGATAAAGGCGAAAAAAAGCAGACCACGCACCCGTGCGTCTCCCACCACCATCGACCCAAAAAGCGCCAGCAGCATGCCGGTATAAATTGGGTGGCGTACGAAGCGATACGGACCATTGACGATGAGCTCGTGGCCTTCCTTAATGGCTGGGTTGGCGTTCCAATTGCGGCCCAAGGTATGCCGAGCCCAAATGGCAAAGGCCACCCCGGCGGCGCAAAGCACGGTGCTGAGCGGGCCAATTAATTCCGAGTCGGGCAGGATGCGTTGCATAAGCCAGTTATTCGAGTCGGAAAAGAGTGCCCAATAAACTATCACCATGGCCGCAAACGCCAGGAGGCGCTGACCGGGTTTATACCGCTGCACGGTTTTTTTATTTCCAAACGCAGTGATGACCCAGTAGGCCACCAAGATCAGCCAGAGCCCTTCGTGAATTTGCCGATAGTTCATAAAAAGCGGGCCAAAGGAGGGTTAACGTCCAATAATTGCTTCATCGCGCTCAGGATGCGCCGCAGTGCCGCGGAATTTCGAGAGGTACACGCGCTTGGAATCCTCCGCCTCCACGGCGTGCGTAAAATAGTCGGGAATGTTTTTGCCCCAGTTCACGCTGCACTGGTCGAGCGTTACATTTTCGGCCTGGCGGATGCTAAAGCCGGGCGTTCCATGCGCTTCGATGTCTTCAATGACCTTGGTGGGACGGTTGTCGAACATACCGCCGGGGTATTTCGTCCAACGGTCCAGCGTAAGGTCGAAATTCTTTAAGGTGATATTTTTCGGACGACTCCATTTCGAACCCTGAATGCGGCCGCTGTTTTCGGCGCGACCTTTGAAGTTTTCGAGGCGCACATTGGATATGCGGCCGAGTTTTGATTCCGGTAGCCGCGGGATTGATGTGAGAGAAAATGCCTCACCGCGACCCCACCAAGGCGGGGAGTGAAAGCGCGTGGAGAAGGTAACGTCGCGCACGAGGATGTCGTGCACGTTGCCCTCGTCGCGCAATTGGATGGTAAAGCTGCGGCAGCTCGAGCGGACTTCACAGCGCTCAATGCGCACATCGTAAATATCCTGCGTGGTTTCGGTGCCGATTTTCAATGCGGAGTCCTGCGTTTCGAGGACGCAGTCTTTGACGACGATGCGCGCGCTAGGACCAAAATTAATGGGCTGGCGCGTGGTTTTGATGACGATGCCGTCGTCGCCGCAGATAATGTCGCAGTTGCGGATTTCCACGTCGCGACTGTGGTCGGGGCCGATGCCATCGCAATTCGGTACGTCAAGGTCGTTGCGAATTTTCAAATTATCCACGAGCACATGGTCGCAACCGAGCAGGTGCAGGCCCCAGGCCGGCGAAGAACCGAATGTAAAGTCGCGAAATTCCAGACCCCGGCATGCGGCGAATTCAAACATGCGCGGGCGCCAGTGCTTGGGCCGCCACCATTCGTCCTTCTTGTCAAAGCGGCGCATGAATTCCTTTGCGCGGCCGTTGATTTTCCCCGTGCCGGTCATGCGCAGGCCATTCGCGCCTTCTGCCCGCATGAAAATTTTCACGCCCTTGTAGTCACGCCAGTTGGTGCTGAGGACCAATTCGGCATCGTCAGCCAAATGAAAGTCGATGGCGCCTTTGAGTTCGAGCGCACTCAATAGGTATTTGCGTCCACCGCGTACGAGCACGCGCGCATGGCCGTCATAGACCGCCGCGGCGTCAATCGCGGCTTGGAACGCATCCGTGTCGAGTGTGCGGCCCGTGCCTTTGGCGCCGAAATCGCGCACGTCGAAGTCCTTTACATTTTTGCGCGCCCGACGAGTCGGGGTCATGGCGCGTTTATTGGCAGCCAGTTGGGCGACGAGCCGGGCTGCTTTGCTTTGAGAAATTTTCGGGGCTTTCATGCGTTTTTTTAGTGTTCTAGTGCGTGGTTCTAGTGCTTGATTTTCATTTTAGCAAGAAATCGAGGAGTATAATTCCCATGCTTGCTTATAATCGGGCATATACTAATTACTAAAGCATCAGGCACTAAAACATCAAGGACTACGCACTTCTTTACCCCCATGGCTCTATTCGGACACCTCTCCACCGTTCGCCCGCAACTCATTCGTCGCTTGATCTACGACCTGAGCTTTGCGTATCTCGACGACGCACTTAAACCCGGCTCGACCGCGAATAAGCGCGTGCTGGGTGTTGCCTTGGGCGACACAAACCGCGTCGAACTCGGTGAAGGCGCGTTCTCCATGGAACAATCTTATCTTTCGAAGCCGCGCGAAAAAGGCCGGCTCGAATCGCATATTTCCTACATCGACATCCAGATAATCATCGAGGGCGAAGAAATCATCGAAGTCGCGGAAATTTCCACGCTCACGGTTTCGGAAAATCTGACGCCCGCGAAAGATTTGATTTTCTACCATGACAGCCGCGTAACTTCGCCGCTGCGTTTAAGCGGTCTTGGCGCAACCGCGATTTTTTATCCCCGCGACGGCCACATGGGCGGCCTGGCCATCGGCGCACCGGCACCCGTGCGAAAGATTGTGATTAAAGTGCCGGTATAAAATCGGGCAACAGATTTATTCCACTTCCTCAACTTCGCCACGGCGCGACATCCGGCGGTAAAGCACATAGGAGCCGACGACGATGATAAAGGCGAGGCCCTGGCCCGCAACACCTTCCACGTTCGGAAAAAATCCGAACCACACACCGGCCCAATCGGGCACATGAGGCGAGAGCCAGGCGATGTCCGTCGTATGCAGCCAGTGGGCGAGTTGCATTTCTTGCACTTGCTCGCCGACCATTACTAATAGCACGGCGCCGAGCATGATGCCGGTCAGGATGAGCATCTTGCGGTAGGGCAACTTGCGGTGCGCGATAAAGTTGAGCACGGCGACGACGCCCGTGCAGAACAAGCCGACCGCGAGGCCGGCCATCACCATCCCCGTGCCGAGGCGCAGCCGGTAACTTTGCAAAAAGAGCACAACCTCAAATCCTTCGCGATAAAACGATGAAAAGCCAACGAGGCAGAGCCCCCACCACAGTTTGGCGCGCATGGCTTGGGCGTCCTGCGCTTCGGTAATAAATTCCCTTTTCTTGCGGTTATGCAGGGAGATCCAGCCTCCCCAATAAATTTTGTGGAAGAACCAATTCATGACCACCATCAGGACGATAATCGCGACTAAACCGGTGCCCGCTTGCAGATTCAGCGCGGAAACGCTGGTGGTCAAATCGCTCAAGATTCCCACCGCCACAAACCAGGTGACCACCGTCGCAACAATCCCAGTGCCGATGCCCGTAGCCACAGGATGGCGGAAGGTTTTCTTGTCGCCGCTCATGTTCGCAAGGATGGCGGAAAGCACGAGAATGGATTCCAATCCTTCGCGAAAGACCAGCACGCCGATGTCGATGATGGCGGAGGCCTTGGTGGTGCCAGGGGCTTCCGGGTTGGGGTTGCCATGGGCGGTTATACCCTGCCAGGTGAGCAAGCCCACAATCAGTAAAGCGGCCACTGTCAACAACAAGCGAACCGTCACCCGACTAGCCTTGGAAGGCACAGCGGGGGCATCAATGACGTGTTCGAGGGCAGGTTTCATGGTGCTGGGGGCGACAATAAATGAGCTCATCAGGGAGGATTCTGAAAAGGAGACTCGTTCTCAATAACTAAGGATAGAATTGCGACTCCTTCTCAATGAGGCAACAAAAAACTCCTCAAGATTTTCCCGGTTTTATTTATAATGAGACTAAACTGATTTTGGGGTTGAGGTGGATGCAGTCGTGGCTGGGGCGACCGGACTAGGTGCAGGTGGTGTAATAGGATCGAGGTTTTTCAAAAGAAAATTTCGGTATTCTACCTTCATGGGCGGGCCTTGATGAACTTGGACACCGATCAAGCCATCAAAGCGTCGGCCAGCCGGGTCTTCGTCGACCACGATGCTCACGACGCGGCCATTGAGTATATGAATGATGGTGTTGCCACGCGCGATGATATGGTACTCGTTCCAGTCGCCGTTTTTAATGACCGCGCGCATATCATCATCGTTCCCCAAGGAGGCAATAATTTGCGGTGGTTTTCCGCCACCCACGACCCGCGTGACCTGCCCGCGCAAGGCGAGAAAGGTGCGCCCGCGTTCTTCATAATTTTGGCCGGTGTAGCGCACATTGTTGGCATTGCGGTTTTCGCCATCGATATCTGCTTGATAGCCTTTGAGCGCCAGCGGCACTTCGGGCACTTCAGTACTGCGGTAATTGATGCCGCTATTGGCTTTGTCCGAAACACGATATTCGACCTTGAGTTCAAAATCCCGCGGTGCGCCGCCCCGCCAGATGATGAAGGTGTTGACGCGAATGGTCGTCGCCGGCGTGATTTCACCGACGATGCAGCCGTTTTCCACGCGCCAGTGGACACTGTCGCCCTCCCAGCCGGTCAAGGTTTTGCCGTCAAAGATCGGCATGAAGCCGGCGTCATCGGCACCGGCCGACACTGGATAAACATTTTGCGCCGAGAGTGGCGAGGCGGCCAGGAGCAAGCCGAGGTAATAAAGAATTTTCATGGTGAGGTGAGGTTGCAAAAAAGCAAAAGCTCAATGGCTCGATTGTCTTATTGTTAAAAACTCCAGTGAGCTTCAACAATTGAACAACCGAACCATTGAGCAATGGTTTCAATCCAGCTGAACGGAGATTTAGTTCGCAGTAGCCGTCAGTTGCACGGCGCCCAGGATGCCGGAGGGCAATACTGCAATGCGGTTCAAGTCCTGCGGTTGGGCGCGGTTGCCACCGAGGCGGGGGTCTGCATTAAGCGCCGTAAGGTCCGGCAACGGGTGGCGTTGTTGATCAGCCATGAAATTGGTGGCTCGATTAGCAACCTGGATGCGGATTTGGTTGGCGCCGGGTTTGAGCAGGGCGGTCACATCCACGCGATACGGCGGGCACCAGACTGCACCGGCGCGCTGGCCATTGACCCATACCACGGCGGCATCACCGACAGGGGGTTGATATTCCGCGCGCATGCCCTGGCCGCCGGGAGTCGTCGCCGGTTGGCCGTCACCAAAGGAAATGTATTGGGTGAGACCCGCTTGCAAATTCGCCGCAGGGACGTCGATCGTCTTTTCATAAGTGCCGGTGCCGGAGAAATACTGGAGCGCCGGAATCGTGGTCCAATCCGTCAGCGTCGCAAAATGCTGGGGCGCCGGGTCGGCCTCGGGTGAGGAATTCTTGAAGGTGACATCCCAGTCCTTGTTCAAATCTATCGGGGCCGGGGCAGTCGCCGCGCTTGTACTGGCCGCAGGCAATTTACGATTGGTAAAAACGAGAAACTGCGCGCCGTACGCAGGCAGGCTGATGGCGACACCCGTTGCGCCAGCATAATGCTGAGTGCCTTTAACCGCAGTCACGCGACCAGTCGTCGGATCCCACCATTCAGCCGCGGGACTTTCGGCGCGGAAAATCGCCGTGTCGCTGAAAGGTTGGTTGGCGGTGTTGACGATGAAATAAACTTCGCCGGCGTCAGTGTGGCGGTGGACAAAGCCCACGTCTTGATGTACCTGCGTGTAGGCCACGTCGGGACGCAATTTTTTCTGCAAGGTCACGCCAAGCTGGTCGGCAGTGACGAGAATGCCCTTGGCATTCGGGCCCGTAAAGAGACTCTGGCTCAGATCTTGAATGGCATTATGGTCGGCATCGGTGGCCAGATAGCCGGGCGCTTGCGAAGGCGTGCTGCCGACCGCGATGAGGATGCCGCCGTTGTTGGCAAAATCCGCAAATTTTTTCAGGATGGCCAGCGGCATGCGCGTGACATTGGGGAGCACGACAACTTTATATTTCGAATCCCCGAAGGCGAGGGTGTTGCCTTGCACCGTCCCATGCATGGCGATTACGCCGTCGTCCATAAAGTCGAGATCATAGCCGGAATCGAGAATGACCGGCAGCACACCGTTCACGCGGCTGCCTACGAGTCCACCGCTGGCTCCGGCCATTGCCAGGCTGGTTGGGGTAACGGCAGTGAAAGCATCTTCGTCCGGCAAATAAAGCGCAACGTCGTTGGCCGGCGACCCTTGGCGCAGCATATAGCTGGCGCGGGCGAGGTAGGTGGTGATGTCGTGCATCGCAATCCACCACGGATTTTTTTCGTTGAACACGGCGGCGGCATAAAAGCGCCAGCCGGGATATTCGACGCCCGGAGCGGTGTAGGGCCAGCCGTGGCAAAGCAGTTGATTGATACCGTTCAGGAATTGGAGATTGGACTCGGCCTTGATATCAATCGGCGCGGCCATAAACACCGGCGAGTGCAACCAGGTGAAGGACTCAGAGCTTGTCATGGCCCGGCCCAGCAAATGGCTGGTGGAGGACGCCCAGCGCGTGCCCGAAAATTGCCTCCAGTTATATTGTTCGCCTTCGTCCAGGTCGGCGTCGGCGTAGGTCGTCATGGTCGTCGGCGGGGTGCCGTAGGCCTGGATGCGGAAGCGCGAATTGTGTTCCTTCGCGAGACTGGCGAAAGCCTTGACGAAGTTGTCGTTGAAAATATCGACCACGGTCTTGCCATAATCCGCTTTGATCTCCGCCGCCTTCGGGAAATTATTATCGAACAGTGCGGGGAGCAACGGCGTGAGGTCATAGCCGCGGCGCTGTTTGAATTCGGTGAGGAAGTTGGGCGTCCAGCCTTCACCGGCGATTTCCAAGCTGTCGCAGAAAATTGAAAAAGGCGTGTTCGGGCCGGCGGCTTTGATTTCGGGTTCGGCGATTTCGTCAATGAATTTCTTGATG
>Ga0206926_1205_pt1 | contig 11002 bp, 4 predicted proteins | sample Alteio_BWOrgHeat_59_FD_152955 | JGI IMG/M metagenome (GOLD analysis project Ga0206926, IMG submission 152955) | Enriched cells from forest soil in Barre Woods Harvard Forest LTER site, Petersham, Massachusetts, United States -... | ecosystem: Environmental > Terrestrial > Soil > Temperate forest > O... | reverse complement strand
GGATGCGGCTGCGCATTCATCGATTACGACAACGATGGATGGATGGATTTGTTCGTCCTTTCGGGTACCCGCCTTGGAGGAGCTCCCGAAGGCGCTTCGAACCGGCTCTACAAAAACAACCGCGACGGCACATTTACCGATGTGACGGAAAAGTCCGGTTTGCATTCGGTTGGGTTCGCGTGCGGGGTTTGCGTAGGGGACTACAACAATGATGGATTCGACGATATATTCTGCACGCGCTATGGGCAGAATTCTCTTTACCGCAACAACGGCAACGGAACCTTCACGGATGTGACCAAAGAGGCGGGACTTTGGAGCGACCATGTAAGGTATGGCGCGGGCTGCACCTTCGTGGACTATAACCGCGACGGGCACCTTGACCTGTTCGTTTCAAACTACGTGGACTTCACAATCGAGAGCGCGGGACTTCCCGGGCAGAGCACTTATTGCCGGTGGAAAGGGGTGCCGGTGGAATGCGGGCCTCGCGGGTTGAAAACGGGCAAGCATTCTCTGTATCGGAATAATGGCAACGGGACATTCACCGAGGTCACCAGGGAGGCGCGCATCGATCAGGCCCCTCCGACATATGGCCTGACGGTGGTGGCGGCCGATTTCGATGAGGATGGGTGGCAGGACATCTACGTCGCTTGCGATTCCACTCCGAGTCTGCTGTTCATGAATCATCGCGATGGGACGTTTCGGGAAGAGGGAGTTCTGCGAGGCGTTGGGCTGAGCGAGGATGGCATGGAACAGGCCGGCATGGGAGTGGGCGTGGGCGACTGCGATCTCGCTGGGCACCTGGATCTTTTCAAAACCCATTTTTTGGATGACACCAATATTCTTTACCGCAACGATGGAAAGGGCAATTTCGATGACGTTACCCGGGCCGCGCGCATCGGCGTCGAAACGCGATATATCTGTTGGGGAGCGGGGATCGTTGATCTGGACAACGATGGATTTCCCGACATATTCATGGTCACCGGGCACGTGTACCCGCAGGTGGAACGAGCCCTGCCGCAGTATCCCAACAAAACGCCACGAGCGGTTTTTAGAAATCTAGGCAACGGTATTTTTGAAGAACTCATCGAAGGGGCAGGTCAAGGTGTAGCCGCACCCCACTGCAGCCGGGGATGCGCGTTTGGCGACTTCGATAACGACGGTGATATCGATGTCATGGTGATCAACTTGAACGAACCTCCGTCGCTGCTACGCAACGATCTCAACAGTAAATCGAATCACTGGGTGAAGATAAAACTGGAGGGCGTAAAATCCAACCGCAGTGCCATTGGGGCCACGGTTCTAGTCCATTACGGCGATAAGACTCAAGCGCAAGCCGTGCTGAGCCAGTCAAGTTTTTTTTCCTGCAACGACCCTCGTTTGCATTTCGGGCTGGGAAACGTGAGCACCGTAGACGTTGATGTTCATTGGCCAAGCGGGCTCCGTGAATCGTTTAAGCAGCTTCCTGCCGATCAACTGCTTACGCTTAAAGAAGGGATCGGGCCGGTGGCAAGCCACGGCTGGTCCAAAGCATGAGCGGATCGCCTGATTCCTGGTGTGTTCCCGGAAACGGGGCGGCTGGTCTGCACTCCGCAACCATCGTCACACTCTCGCTGTAGATTGCGAGAATCGATTTATTGCAATCCGGGCTCTCCACTGGTCATTCTTCGCTTGACAAGACTAATAAGCTCCACCTATAACCTCTGCCATCGTTGGTAACGATATCAGACGTGTGTCTTGCAAGAGAAATGTGTGGCAAGAGAAACAAAGAGGAGGAAAGACGATAACGACTGGAGGAAAGTGATGAACATTCGGAGGTCAGGAGTTCCCCTAATGGTTGTCCTTCTCTGGGCAGCCATTCCTGCAGTGGTATTTGGCCAGAATGTATTTGGAAAGATCGCCGGAACGGTTTCAGACAGTAGCGGCGCTTCCATCGGACAGGCCACTGTGACGTTGACCAATCTCGACACCAATACCAAGAACCAGATATCAAGCGATTCGTCGGGCAGCTATTCGTTCCCGAATATTTCGCCCGGTCGCTATAAAATCCAGGTCGAAAAGTCCGGCTTCAAGAGCTTCGTCCGTGAACCGATCATTGTGGAAGTGGAAAGCGGGCTGAGGGTCGACATTGTTTTGCCGGTGGGCGCGGCCTCGGAGACGGTGGAGGTTACCGGCGAAGCGCCGCTGCTGCAACCGGAAACGAATTCCCTGGGGCAAGTGATCGAACAACGAACCGTCACCGATCTGCCGCTGAATGGCCGCAACCCGATTGCACTGGCGGAGCTGGTGCCAGGGGTTGTGCCGCAGGGTCAGCCTTCGGCGGGCAACTCCTCGACGGGCAACCCGGTGGGCGCCAATCCCTTCGCGCTGGGAGATTTTCAGATGGGTGGAGGCATGGCCGGTCAAAGCCAGATCCTGATCGATGGCGTACCCACCAATGGCGCATACCTGAATGTGGTCACCGTGATTCCGACCCAGGACGCCGTCGAGGAATTCAAGGTTCAGACGAACAATCTGGGGCCGGAATACGGGCGGTTTGCCGGCGGAGTGATCAACCTGACAACCAAATCGGGAACCAACAAATTCCATGGTTCGCTTTACGAGTTCATCCGCAACAAGGTGCTGAACGCGAACGACTACTTTGATAATCGAAACGGGGTCTTGCGTCCGCCCTTTACGCAGAACCAGTTTGGAGCCAACGCCGGAGGACCGGTGCTTCGCGACAAGATGTTCTTCTTCGGCAGCTATGAGGGCTTCCGGCTGCGCAAAGGAAACCCGTTCGAGACATGGGTTCCCACCGATGCAGAGCGTAGTGGAGACTTTTCCAACAGTGGAACCAACCCAGGTGGATCGGTATTCAAAATCTACGACCCGACCACCAGCGGTACGGCCAATGGCGGCCCGGCTGATTGCAATGGAGGAAACGGCCAGTGCCGCACCCAGTTCTCATACAACGGCACACCCAACGTCATTCCCCCGGGCCGGATAGACCCCACCGCTGCGTATGTGATCAAGACATACTTCCCGGAGCCGAACATTACTCCCAATGCTAATGGCAACTTCGCTGACAGTTTCAGCTCCGGCGGCGATGTGAACCAGTACAACGGGCGCATTGACTTTCACCCCGGCACGAAGCAGGGTATTTTTGGACGGTACACCTATTCGCACATCCTGTCGCTTCCCGATGCGCCGTTCGGCCAGATCTGTACCGATCGTTGCACGGAAACCACCACCGCTCACCAGGTTTCGCTGGGTGACACCATCACGCTTTCACAGAAGTCGATCCTGGACCTGCACGTCGGGTACACGCGCTACGTCTACCTGCGTGTGCCGCTCAGCGAAGGCATTGACTTGACGCCGTTTGGCGCGAACTGGGCGGCGCTGGCCAGCGAAATGACCTATACCCATATCCCGACGATGTGCGTATCGGACGCATCCGGCGACAACCGCTGGGGCGGCGGCTGGTGCGCACAGGGTACGGGCAGCGGCATCGGTGCATTTGACGACACCTACAGCTTTGATCCGGCGTTTACCGAGATTCTGGGCAAGCACACGATCAAGGTCGGATTCGAAGAGCGCATCCTGAGGAACAATTATTACCAGAGCAACGATCCCGCCGGCCTCTACCAGTTCAACGCCAAGACGACAGCGGAAAACCCCAACAACGTCGCCCTTGGCAACGTAGGTTCACAGGCATCGGCGGGTGGCAATGGCGTCGCCTCGTTCCTTCTGGGCTACGGGGATAGCGGCAGCGCCACCGAACCGGCCAAAACCGCCGATCAGAATCTTTACACGGCGATTTATGCCGGCGACACCTGGTACCTCGGCAAGAGATTCATCCTCAATCTTGGCGTCCGCGTCGACTTGCAAGGGGACTGGACGGAGCGCTTCAACCGCATCGTGACCCTCAATGAAACCGAGGCGAGCCCATTGCTGGCGATGAGTAGTGCGGTACAAAGCGCGTTTCCTAGCCTGAAGGGCGGATACGACCTGGTAGCCTCAAGCCGTCATTCGGGTCGCACGGCGTTTCCCAACTGGAACCACGTGAGCCCTCGTGTCGGTTTTTCCTACCAGCTGAACACGAATACGGTGATCCGGACCGGCTACGGAATGTTCTATCTGCCGGTGGACGTGCGCTGGGATGATGCGCCGCATAACCTGTTTATCAACTCCTTCAACACGCCCTGGCTGACTTATCAGGGCGACGGGGTTACGCCCAGGTACCCAATCTCCAACCCGTTCCCTTCTTCCGTGGGCGGAATCACTCCGCCGTTCGGCAGAAACCAGGCGTTGATCGATGTTCAAGGGAATGGAAATGGAGCGGCGAGAGGTAACGAACAGGCTCCTTACGTTCAGCAATGGAACCTGGACCTTCAGCGCCAATTCCACGGAGATTTCCTGGTAGATATTGCGTATGCGGGGTCCAAAGGCACGCATTTGCCCATGCACACTCAGGACCTGGATCAGCTCCCGACCGCACTCCTGCCGCAAAGTCAGACGGACGTGGATAATCTGATCGGCGTGAATCCAATTACTGGCGTGCAAACCCTGGTTGCCAATCCGTTTGCAGGCAGCTGCACGGGGTGCACCGGCCCGGTGACGTCGGGTGGAATAGGAACCACCCCGTTCGTAAAACCCGATCAGTTGGAGGTGCCCTTCCCGCAGTTCGATGGCTTCGCTCTGGAGGAAGTCGATAACCGGAGTTCGACGTACCACTCGATGCAGATGAAACTGCAGAAGCGGTTCTCCGCCGGGGCCCAATTGCTTGCCACCTACACGATCTCCAAACTGATCGACAATACCAACTCGGAGATCAACTGGCTCGAGGCCGCGGCCCCCGGTTGGGGGGATGCCAACGCCAATAACCTGCGCGGAGAGCGTAGCCTCGACGGCTTCGATGTTCCGCAGCGGCTGGTGATTGGCAGCGTCCTGGATCTGCCGGTTGGACACGGGAAAGCTATCGGCGGCAACATGAGTGGGGTTGCCGACAAGGTGGTTGGCGGGTGGGGTATTAATACCATCATCACCTTCCAGTCCGGCTACCCGATCGTCATCGGTGGCTGTCCGGGCGCGCTCAGCAACTCCGGCCTTCAGGATCCGGGCTGCGCACGGCCGACGAGAACAGGCTATTCGCACCTGATGGGCGGTTCCAGGAGCCAGAAGTTGCTGGAATGGTACGATACGTCGGTATTCACTGCAGGCGCCCCCAATTACTACGGCTTCGGAACAGATTCGCGCACCGAGCCCAACATACGCGACGACGGACAAAAGAACTTCGACTTCGCCGCTTTCAAGAACACGAAGTTCGGCCCGGATGGTCGATTTGGCTTCGAGTTCCGGGGCGAGTTCTTTAACCTGTTCAACCGAACGCAGTTTGATCCGCCCGCCGGGTGGGGCGGGACCATCGGTCAGGTGAGCGGTCAATACAACCTGCCACGCGTGGTTCAATTTGCCGGGCGAATAACCTTCTGATGGTTCGTTTGTGTCCGGGCGGGCTCCGCAGCCTGTCCGGACACCGTTTTTTTGGGGTCGTTTTGGTCCCCAGCCGTTGTGGGTTTTCGGTTGCGGTCAAGTTGCGGCATTCCAAACGATACATGAGCATTCCAAGGGAACTTCGTCTGGTTCGCTTTCCATTCCAATTCCTCCATAGGCTTGCGTGCTTGAGGTTCGATCGGCCACGCGATGGTCGTATCTATGTCGCGATTTCTCTCCTTGTGCTTTTTGGGCTAATGCCACCCACGGCGGCCGGCCAATCGCCGCAGCAGGACGTCGAAACAAGTTTTCGCGGGAATGGAAAGCGTGGCCCCTACCCCAAGTTGGATAAACCTACGACGGCTGGAATTCATGGGTTAAGGGGAAACTAAATACGTTCAGCTTCGTGCGCCGTTCATCTTAGCACGGCGCTTGGCTTCGGATCACCTCGTACCGGAACACGAGACAACATGCATCGTTCCTTCATCATCATAATCGCGTCAAGGCGGCGCCGTCCGCTTTACGGAGCAGGTTCCTCCATGATTCGCGTTCCTTGCCCACCGAAATGTGTCGCCATCGCTTTTGCGGCCGCGTGTCTTGCCTGGTCGCTCACCGCCTGCGGAGGTGGTGGCGCGAAAAGTTCCTCAGCACCAACCGGTCCGCTTTCGCCCACCACCACGCTGCAGGCGGAAACAGGCAACAACACCAGCGCGGCGAATTCCTTTGCGCCGCAGACCAACGGCAATCTCGGCGCCGGCAACGTCAGCAAACTCCCCCTCCGATCGCTGATCCCCGGCGGATCCAACACCAAAATCTACGTCACGTGGCTCGGCTGGTTCGGCAGGCAGGACCACATGAGCGTCGGCTACAACTCCGACGACGCCGGGCAGGTCCACAGCCAGGTGGAGGACATGATCAGTCGAGGCATCAATGGCGCCATCTCCGCCTGGTATGGCGCCGGCAACCCCAACACCAGCATCGACAATGCCACGCAGTTGCTGAAAACTGAGGCCGAATCCCATCAAGGTCAATTCCAGTTCGCCATCATGGAAGACATGGGAGCACTAAATACCGCGGCTATCGCGAATGGATGCGATGTTACCGATCAGCTCATCAACGACTTGATCTATGTGGCGTCCGAATACGAATCCTCGCCGGCGTACATGCGCATCAATAACCGCCCGGTCGTTTTCTTCTTCTTTGTTGACGGTTACTACATTGACTGGAACCGCGTCAGTTCCTCCATCCCTGGCAATCCTCTGCTGATTTTTCAAGGTCCCGATGGCCTGACCCGGAAACTATCCGACGGCGGATTCTCCTGGGTTCTCATCAACTCGAACAACCCGTTCGATCCCGAATTAGGCGCCCAAGATACTTTCTACCAGGCCGCCATGCAGGCTTCCGGGCGCCTCGTTTTCGCGGCCGCCTACAAGGGCTTCAACGACACCCTGGCCGCGTGGGGAACCAATCGCGTGATTCATCAGCACTGCGGCCAAACCTGGCTGCAAACATTCAGCGAGGCGGGCAAGTTCTATTCCGGAAACAACCCGCTGCCCGCCATGCAGATCGCCACCTGGAACGACTACGAGGAGGGAACCGCGATCGAGCCTGGCATCGACAACTGCATTTATCTCACGCCGTCGCAGTCGGGCGCGACCATCGGCTGGCAGGTCAACGGCGGCGACGAAAGCACCGTTGACCATTACACCGTGTTCATCAGCACCGACGGCGCAAACCTTGCCAAATTGTCCGATGTGCCGGCAGGCACACATACGTTCGACCTGAGCACACTGAACCTCCCCACCGCCACCTATTCTGTCTACGTCAAAGCTACCGGCAAGCCCAGCATCCAAAACAAAATGTCGCCGGCCATCGCTTACCTTCCCGGCGACAAGCCACCGGGCATCGCACTCAACATTTCACAAACGGGCCCGCTGACATATAACGCCTCGACCGCGGGCTCGACCGGAAACATCGCCAAAACGCATATTGATTTTGGCGATGGCACGGTAGCCGACAGTGCGTCCGCGTCGCACACCTATGCGAGCGTGGGAACCTACCTCGTTACAGCCTCTGTTTACGATGCGGCGGGTGCGTCATCCGTGGCGGAGCGGCAGATCTCGGTAAAACCATCGTCCGGCGGCGTCACCATCGCCGCACCCGGCAACGGCGCCACGCTGAACTGGCCGACTACGCTTCAGGCTTCCGCCAATCCCGGAATTTCCGTTCCCGTAATGCGGGTGCTGATCGATGGTCAGCAGGCATATGCCGACAACGGCGACACGCTGAATACCTCTCTGAAGGTCAATACGGGAACTCATCAGATCACGGTGCAATCGCTCGATAATGCGGGAAACACCACCGCCAGCGCGTCGCTCAACGTGGACGCGGAACCCGACGACATTCCTCCCGTCGCCGGCGTCACCATCCATCCGCTAACCAGCATATCCCCAACCACCGTCCTTGGTTGCACGGCCGCTTCCACCGATGCCGACGGGTTTGTGAACAGCTACGAGTTGGAGTTCTCCAACGGCAGGCAGTTCACCACTCCGGCGGCGGTCGAAACCTTTTCCGCACCCGGCACTTACACAGCCACCGCCACGGTAATGGATCAGTTCGGCGCCACCGGCAGCGCGTCCACGACCTTCAGTGTCGGCGGGGCAACTGCGCCCGGAGCCGTGGCGCCATCCGCGTCTCGGACGCAGCAACAGGCCCCCAGACAGAAGCCATTCCCGCCCATGCGGCCGCCATGGTGAAGAGCCAAGTCAAAACTGGCATCTGCTCTGCGCGCACTTACGCCAAGCCGGCTGGATGAGACTAACTCAAGCGAAAAACGCCCGGTTCTTCTCGGCGAAATCGCCCTTGCCGGCCGGCAGATCGGACTCGGGGAAGATGGCGTTCTGGGCGCACAAGTCGGCGCAGCTGCCGCAGTCGATGCACTCGTCGGGATTGATGTACACCTGGGAAACGCTGCCGGCCCGGGGATCGCCCTCTGCCGGCGAGATCGCGCTCGTAGCGCACTCCGCCACGCAGACAAAATCCTTGATGCACGCATCCGTTACCACATAAGCCATAAAAACGACTCCTTTGTGCGCACATCCTTTCGCGGCGGCGCCTCAGGTTTGAGGCTATCGAACCACCCGAAAGCGCATCCGTGACTCGAATCACAGGCAAGCAGTCGTCAGTTCTAAGCCATCCGTTCTCAGCGCATGCTTCCCCGATCCACAACTGAAACCTGACAACAGGAAACTGACAACGTATTCTGGTTCCATGTCCAGCGAGAAGCTCCCCCTCTTCCTTTGGATCACTGTGCCTCTTTCAGTTTTCGCGATCGCCGCCGGGATGGCGGCCTCTCGCGGCTCCAGGCCGGAGAACGCGGAAAACGCTTGGACCTTCGCCGTGTCAGGCGACAGCCGCAATTGCGGCGATTTCGTCATGCCCGCCATCGCCTCCAAAGTCAAGGCGGAGAACGACGCCTTCTATTGGCATCTGGGAGATTTCCGCTGGATGTCTTCCGAAGACGAAGACATGAAGGCCATGGAAACGCCGGGCGCGGCCATGCCGAAGGCTGAATACCAGCAGCGGGCGTGGGACGACTTCCTCACCCGGCAGGTCGCGGCCTTCGACACCGTTCCTTTGTTCCTCGGCCGGGGCAATCATGAAACCGTCCCGCCTATGACCCGGGAGGGATACATCGCCAAATTCTCGCCCCTGCTGGACCGCCCAGAGATCGCAGCGCAGCGCAAGGAAGATGGCGAGGATGCCGCCCCGATCAGCCCCTGGTACCACTGGGTCCGCAACGGCGTCGATTTCGTCACCCTCGACAACTCTACCCACGACGAGTTCAGCGACGCGCAACTGCGGTGGCTGCGCGGCGTACTCGATCGCGACCTCGATCCCCGTTCCAGCATTCGCGCCATCGTGGCAGGCATGCACGAGGCTCTGCCGCATTCCACCGGCTCCGAGCATGCCATGGACGATTGGGATCGCGGCGTCCACTCCGGCGAACTCGTGTATCACTGGTTCTACGACGCGCAAGCCGCGGGCAAGCACGTCTACCTGATCGCCAGCCACTCGCATTACTATTCGCCCAACATCTTCAACACTGGCTATTGGAAAGAACACACCCGCAAAGTCGTGCCCGGATGGATCATCGGCGGTGCCGGCGCGCACCGCTACCAGTTGCCCCGCGATGCAGAGAAGGGCGCCAAGACAAACATCTATGGATTCCTGCGCGGAACGGTACACTCGGATGGAGCCATCGACTTCAGTCTCATCGAACTAAGCGAATCGGACCTCGTGCAAGCCAAGTGGAAAGACTCACCGGCCGTCGCCATTCACGATTGCTATGTGAACAACCACGATTAGCCTCTTGACCCGTAAATTCTGGTACCAAAACTCCGATGCCGCCCCAGATTCGGCACGCCCCCCCGGGCCCTGTTGTAATTCCCATTACTTTCGTTACCTTAATTTCCAGTTACAAAATGTGCCCTTGGTGATTCACATCACTTCCTGATTGCTCGCCGATCGAAATACTGATCCTACGAAATCCAAAAAGCTTTTTCTGAGAAAGCTATAAGAATCCCTCGCTTTTTCGGGCACAGGATTTGTGTGCCCGCCATCCTCGCCTTGGATTGGAACCTGGATCGCATCGGGCCATTCGCGCCGGCGCCTTCCTTTCTCGAATGTCGTTCCATTTATTTTGCTTTGATCCGAGGTTATTTATGAAAATCTCCCGACGGGAATTCCTGAATTACTGTACCGGCTCGGCCGCTGCCCTGGGCCTTGCCGCGACGATCGGTCCACTCGAAAAGGCGTTGGCTTCCACCAGCGGGCCTCCCATCATCTGGATCAAGGGTGCATCCTGCACCGGTTGCACTGTGTCGCTGGCCAACCGCGTTTCCACCAGCGCGCCGGTGGACGTGGCCGACCTGCTGATTCACACCATCGACCTTATGTATCACCCCACGCTGATGGGCGCGGCCGGCGATCTTGCTGTGCAGCAGTTGGGCGCCGCGGCCGCGGGCAAGTTTGTTCTCGCGGTCGAAGGGGGGATCCCCACCATCTACAACGGCAAGACGTGCACCATCTATACACAGAACGGCGTGGACGTAACCGCGCTGGCCGCCGTGCAGCAACTGGCGCCGCTGGCCACCGCCGTGCTATCGATCGGCACCTGCGCGTCCTTCGGCGGGATGGCGGCCGCCAACCCCAACCCCACCCAGATCCAGAGCCTCAGCGCTGCTTCGGGCGTGTCGACTATCAATATTCCCGGCTGCCCGCCGCATCCGGACTGGATCGTGTGGACGATCGCGCAACTGCTGGCAGGCACTCCCCCGGCACTCGACACCTCGGGCCGGCCGACCACGCTCTACGGCAGCACGGTACACAGCCAGTGCTCGCGGCAAAGCAAGGCGTGGGCGACGTCGCTCGCTTCCACCGGCCTCTGCAACGGCAACCTGGGCTGCAAGGGCCGGCAGACACACGCGGATTGCCCGACACGGCAATGGAACAACGGGCAGAACTGGTGCGT
>Ga0206926_1204_pt1 | contig 11049 bp, 14 predicted proteins | sample Alteio_BWOrgHeat_59_FD_152955 | JGI IMG/M metagenome (GOLD analysis project Ga0206926, IMG submission 152955) | Enriched cells from forest soil in Barre Woods Harvard Forest LTER site, Petersham, Massachusetts, United States -... | ecosystem: Environmental > Terrestrial > Soil > Temperate forest >... | reverse complement strand
ACAAGCAGCAAAAAGAGGTGCTTGATAGCAACCCAGCGCCAGACACAGTGGGATTAATCTGAAGACGGAAACAGTGCGGTTTTTATCAAGCATCATTTTAGTCACTCATCTATCTGTTCTTGGGATAGCGCAGATTCGTTAACACGTTCTCTCAATTCTTTACCCGGTTTAAAGTGAGGTGCATATTTTTCTTCAGTGACCACATATTCGCCCGTTTTAGGGTTACGGGCCGTACGCGGTGGACGGTAACGCAAAGCAAAACTTCCAAAACCACGTATTTCTATTCGCATTCCATTTTCTAAAGCAACTGACATTTGTTCAAAAATATCCTTAACCCCTTGCTCGATTAATTTGACCGGCACATGGGGTTGCTTTATGGCAAGGGCATCAATTAATTCCGCGCGTGTCATCCCAACTACCCTTTCCTCTCAAAGCAAATTTTCATAACTTACCACATTACACCTATCCCCCCGTACAGTTCAACTGCCCAGCCTTTTTACAATTGATTTTAAATCATTTTTCGCATGCACAGTTACGTTCTTGATTATTAATCAAAAATGATTTTAGGCATTTAAAATGCATTAACTCAAGTCAGTAACCCAAGGAGGGGAATATCAATGAAATACGTATGGAATGGCCCGATAGATTTTTCTTATACCGAACCTGAGGAAAAAAGTAATCCAACCGACAACGAAATCGTTGAAGAAGACGATGAGGATGTGATTGAAGATGTCGCCTTGGACGAAGAGAAAGAACCCATTTCTTCGTCAGAAGTCGATCCGACGCAAATTTATTTAAAAGAAATCGGCGCATCGCCTTTGCTGAGTGCCCAGGAAGAAGTGCACTATGCCAGATTAGCGCAAAAAGGGGATTTGAAAGCCAGAAATCATATGATCCAATGCAATTTACGCTTGGTCGTAAAAATTGCCAGAAGATATTTAAATCGGGGCTTAACTTTGTTAGATTTAATAGAAGAAGGTAATTTAGGCTTAATTCGTGCCGTGGAAAAATTTGATCCGGAACGCGGTTTTCGTTTTTCTACTTATGCGACATGGTGGATAAGACAAAACATTGAGCGCGCACTCATGAACCAAACGCGAACCATTCGTTTACCCATCCATGTCATCAAAGAATTAAATTCTTATTTGCGTAAAGCCCGAGAAATGGCGCAAACCTTGGAAAATGAACCCACCTATGAAGATATTGCTTCAGCGTTAAATATCTCAGCGAATGACGTTAATAAATTATTGCGATTAAACGAAAAAACGTTATCGTTAGATACGCCGATGGGAGAAGAATCGGAAAAGCCGTTGTTAGAGGCATTAGCAGATGATGATTCCGAAGAACCCGCGAATGAACTGGAAAACAATAATCTCTATTTGCGTTTAAATGCCTGTTTGCAAAATCTCAATGAAAAGCAACGTTCTATTTTAGCGCAACGTTTCGGTTTGTATGGCTATGAAGAAGCCACGTTAGAAGAAGTCGGCCAAAAGGTTGGGTTAACGCGCGAGCGCGTGCGGCAAATTCAAGTGGAAGCGTTAAAGCAGTTGCGGCAAATTCTTGAAAGCCAAGGGATAGAAACGGATATTTTGTTTTGTTAAAACACTTTTAAGGGATGTTTCTTTTAAGTGAGCTAATCGAACAAATTAATCCCTCTTCTGATCCCCTCTCCCGCTTGCGGGAGAGGGTGCCCGCAGGGCGGGTGAGGGCTCTTCCTAAGCATTCCCCTCACCCGCTTCATCCGCTTTCGCTCGCTAGACTAAACCCATCTAAGCTTTGGCATGAAGTAGTATGCCATGCACTACGCCATATAACACGGCAACAAACACCATCACCGCAATGATCCCCACCACAATAAAAACCCACGGATTACCATGCGTAAAATCGCGTTCTCGGGCCTTGCCACTTTGGACACCGAACATGGCGGCAAGTACACTGAGGATGACTTGCCATAAGCTAGGACGTTGCTGAGGATCAGTCATTCTTGCCTCAATTAAAGAAGATCTTTAGAATAAGTTTACGCAATCACTATTATAACAGGGAAAAATATGACATCTGATCTGTTACTCCAATTAGAACAAAAAGTTGCCCATGCCGTCGAGGTCATTGAGTTATTACGCCTACAAATTGAAGAGCTTGAAGAAGAAAATATTGCTTTAAAAGCGGAACATGAAAAATGGCGCAATGATTTAGCTGCTTTGATTAAACGGTTTGATCAAATTGATATCCCTTCTGTGGCTGTGCAACGCTCCCAAATCCAGATGAAACATGTTATTCCGATCCCTGAAGAAGATTATATGTCGGTCTAATTTCCATTCTTGGTAGTACGTTGATGTCAAATGCACGCAATTATCACTTCCCCGATCATATCATCATAGGGATCCAAAAATGCCTGCAGACATTGACGTTACCCTTATCGTCTTCATCGCACCGGCCTTCTCCCAGTGAACATCTGCAGCAACCGACGCTTTCTGCCACTACCCAAAAATTAAGTGCCGGGTTAATGCGCGTGAATCACAGTGGCGAGGTGTGTGCACAAGCGTTATATCTAGGGCAAAGTTTTTTTGCGCGTGATAAAGCCATCCATCAAGGGTTTCAACAAGCAGCGACAGAAGAAGCTGAACATTTACAATGGTGTGCACAACGACTAACCGAATTAAATACGCACACCAGTTATCTTAATCCATTGTGGTTTACCGGATCGTTAATGATCGGCACGTGCGCAGGATTATTTGGCGATAAAATCAGTTTAGGATTTCTGGCTGAAACAGAACATCAAGTCAGCGCACATTTAGCGCGGCATTTAGAAAAATTACCGTCTGAAGATTTAAAAAGTCGCGCGATTGTCAAACAAATGCAGCAAGATGAAATGCAACATGCTGCCAAAGCCACTGAATTAGGTGCAATCATGCTGCCGTGGCCAGTGAAATTTTTGATGCGTGCAACGGCAAAAGTGATGACACAAATTGCTTATTATGTCTAAATCCTAATGTTGTTAATGAAGGAGAGATCATGATCCGTGAATTATCGTTGACTGAATGCGCTGTTGTTGGCGCAGGGAATGGAGCAATTTTTTTGGCCTTAGGTGCAGGGTGCGCTTCAGGTTATGTTATGTATCAAATCTCATCTTTTGCTGCCCCGCTATCTACTTTTTTGGGTACGCTCTTATGTGCAACAGGAGGGACCGCTATTGGCTTCCTGGGCGGTCCTGCCGGCATGGTGTTTGGCGGATTAGTCGGTGGTTTGGGCGGCTATCTGTTAAGCGCTAGTTTCGCCAATATAACCGCATTTATGGGCACTGCCCTACTTGTTGGTGTGGGCACTTATTATCAAGCCAACCGTGCTTAAAGTGAAAGCAACCCCGCTTTTTGTTTAGCGGGGTTGTTTCATTTATTTTCCTGTTGCTGACACAGGCTTACTGCTTAACCCTACCGAAATGAGCATATCTGTGAAATTAACGATATAACCTGTCGCGGAAGAAATTAATCCTAAGGTGGCACCATACTTAAACGCTGGTAATGCCAGCATTACCGACATTGGTTGCGGTGTTGCTGAGGTGCTTTGCAGCAAACCATAGCCTAACATGCTGAACAGTCCCCACGTGATTGACGATGTTGCCATGTTAGCAATACAGCTTGCGCCGCCGCTTACGTGATCCATTTCATATGTTGTTAATGTTTTCATAAAGATCTCCTTATTAAAATTTGATCCTCACACGTTATGACTGAATTGACAACTGAAAAAAAAAAGCCCCACAACGTGGGGCTTTTTCAAACAACCTGGGAGAGAGGGTTACATCATGCCGCCCATGCCACCCATGCCGCCCATACCACCCATTTCCCCTGCGCCACCTTCGCGCTCGTCTTTAGGGATATCGGCAATCATGCAGTCAGTGGTGATCATCAGACCGGCCACAGAGGCTGCATTTTGTAAGGCACTACGTGATACTTTGGTCGGATCCAAAATTCCCATTTGGATCATATCGCCATACTCACCGGTTGCTGCGTTGTAACCAAAGTTACCACTATTTTCAGCCACGCGATTAAGTACAACTGACGGTTCACCACCGGCATTGGCAACGATTTGACGTAATGGCGCTTCTAAGGCACGCACCACAATGTTAACACCGAGCGCTTGATCGCTATTATCGGTTTTCACTTTTTTCACCGCTGTCACGATGCGTACAAATGCAACACCACCGCCAGGCACAACGCCTTCTTCAACCGCAGCACGAGTGGCATGCAATGCATCTTCAACGCGCGCTTTCTTTTCTTTCATTTCCACTTCGGTTGCTGCACCGACTTTGATCACAGCCACACCACCGGAAAGTTTCGCTACGCGCTCTTGTAATTTCTCACGATCATAATCTGAGCTGGTTTCTTCGATTTGCGTGCGAATAGAATCGACACGCGCTTTGATATCGGTACTGCTGCCAGCACCATCAATAATCGTGGTATTTTCCTTGCTCACCACAATACGTTTTGCTGTCCCTAAATCATTCAGAGTAGCTTTTTCCAGCGTTAAACCGATTTCTTCAGAAATCACGTTCGCGCTAGTCAGTACAGCAATATCTTGCAACATCGATTTACGACGATCGCCAAAGCCAGGGGCTTTAACCGCACATACTTTGACCACACCACGAATAGTGTTCACCACTAACGTTGCTAATGCTTCACCTTCAACATCTTCCGCCACAATTAATAATTGACGGCCAGATTTGGCAACACTTTCCAATACAGGAAGCATATCGCGAATGGTAGAGATTTTCTTATCGACCAGCAAAATGAATGGGTTTTCCAATTCACAGGTCATGTTTTGTTGATTGTTGATGAAGTAAGGAGACAGATAGCCTCTATCAAATTGCATTCCTTCAACCACATCTAATTCATCATCCAAGCCATTCCCATCTTCAACGGTAATGACGCCTTCTTTGCCGACTTTATCCATCGCTTCAGCAATAATATTACCAATGGTTTCATCGGCATTCGCTGAAATGGTACCCACTTGGGCAATCGCTTTGCTATCAGCACAAGGTACGGATAACCCTTTGAGAGATTCCACGGCCACTTTAACTGCTTTATCAATCCCACGTTTTAAGTCCATCGGATTAATGCCTGCTGCCAACGCTTTGATCCCTTCGGCAAAAATCGCATGCGCCAATACAGTCGCGGTGGTGGTACCATCGCCCGCATCATCCGAGGTTTTAGACGCCACATCTTTCACTAATTCCGCCGCAATATTTTCTAACGGATTAGGAAGTTCAATATTTTTCGCAACCGTTGCACCGTCTTTAGTAATTAAAGGTGCGCCAAAAGATTTTTGGATCACCACGTTACGCCCTTTAGGACCTAAAGTAACGCGCACTGCTCTGGCGAGTTTTTCCACGCCATCTAAACTGGTTTTACGTGCATCCACGTCAAATAAAAATTGTTTTGCTGCCATAATAGCCAACCCCTGTATATAAAAAAATGATTACTCTTCAACAACCGCCATAATGTCTTCTTCACGCATGAACAGAAGTTCATCGGGTCCGATTTTAACTTTGGTACCAGAGTATTTACCAAAAATAACTTTATCACCCTCTTTCACCGATAAAGGATGTCTTTTTCCTTGCTCATCCACTTTACCAGGACCTGCTCGTTTCACTGTTCCCCATTGTGGTGCTTCTTTGGCAGTTTCTGGCAGATAAATTCCACCTTCGGTTTTTTGTGGTTCTTCATCTTGTTTTACCAATACGCGATCACCTATCGGCGTCACTTTCCAATTGCTCATTGTTTGCAATCTCCTCAGACTATTAACTTGTAAAAAAATGGGAAGGAGTTAGCACTCCCCTTCATAGAGTGCCAATCATTCAGCATGTTGGCTGTCCAGTCAAGAGGGGAACCCCTTTCAATGATGTAAATGGGGTTAAAGCGCCTGAAATTCAAGCTCCTGGAAAAAAATTCAATCGTGTAGATACAGATATTAGTTAGTTATTATAATCAATCTATACTTTAGGAATGAAGAAAAAGCATTTAGCCCCCCAGACTACAGATATGACGTTGCCTCATCTTGTGGATGAGCTCAATGCTATTTTATTGGAAATTGAACAAAAACATTGGAAGCCCCAACACCAACATTACCTGAAAACCCTATTGGGTGAATTGCAACAATTTATTCAACCTTTAGAGCAAATCCTTGTCGAAGAACTCATTCAAAAAATAAATGATACGCTGGATAATGATTTACAAACCCAGCCGCCTTCGGAAAAAGCGCTTGCGGTGATCCACAGCTATATTACCAAACTGCAAGAAGTCATCACCGTCAATGTGATGGGTGAGCAAGGAAAATTATTAGAAGAAACTATTTCACCATACCATACGTTAATTATTGGTTTAAAAGATAAACATCTTGCCGCTGAAATTACGCAACAAGTGAAATATTTTGGTTATCATTGCATTGTGTGTCATTCGCTTGAAGCTGTTTTGGAAAGTGTGCGTCATAGCATGGATTATCAACTCGGCGCGATTATTTTGGATACAGATTTTAGCCCGAATCAAGATCCAATCCCACTGCAACCCGTGGGAAGTAAAATTCCTCTGATTTTTATTTCCAAAAATCAGGATGTGGCAACCCGCTTGTTTGCAGTAAAATCGGGGGGTCAAGCTTTTTTTGTCTTACCGCTTGAATTTGCCAGCTTAATTGAAAAAATCGATGACGTTATTACGCCGGTGAATAAAAGCCCACCCTATCGTATTTTGGTGATTGAGGATTCCGATACCCAAGCCAGCGTCATTCGTAAAGATTTAGAAAAATCAGGCATGATAGTGGAGATCTTAACCGAGCCCTATTATATCAATGACATCTTAATGGAATTCCAACCCGATTTAATATTATTGGATCTATACATGCCTACCTGCTCTGGCATCGAACTGGCCCGAGTGATCCGCCAACAAGATGCCTTTATGAGCATTCCGATTGTTTATCTTTCAGCTGAAAATGATATTAATAAGCAACTCATTGCCATCAAAGGCGGTGCCGATGATTTTTTAACTAAAACCATCGCGCCTAATCATTTAGTTGCTGCTGTAACTGCGCGCGCCGAACGCTCGCGCACCTTACGCGCACAAATGATCCAAGATAGCCTCACCGGATTACTTAATCACACGCGAATTTTAGAGCAACTTGAACTTGAAATTGCTCGAGCCAAGCGCAACCAAACCGCGCTGAGTTTTGCCATGTTAGATATTGATCACTTTAAAATGATCAATGATTATTATGGTCATCCGGTAGGCGATCGCGTGATTAAAGGTTTAGCGCGCTTATTAAAACAACGCTTAAGAAAAGTCGATAGCATTGGGCGCTATGGTGGCGAAGAATTTGCGATCATTTTGCCACAAACTGATAACCGATTAGTGGCGAAAAAACTCGATGATATTCGGCGCGGCTTTTCCAAATTATTACACCGCGTTAGCTCACCGCCGATTGAATTTTCTGCCACGTTTAGTATTGGATTAGCGCAATATAGTCCCACCATGAATAGCGTTGATAAATTGGTGCAAGCTGCCGATAAAGCACTGTACGATGCCAAAGAGCAAGGACGCAATATTATCGTTGTGTATCCCGAAAGTTCCCGCTAGGCGCGCACATTAAAAAAAATTATATCACCACTTCATCTATCCATTGCAAATACGGCGCACTGCCATAAATTATCGGTAAAGCAATAAATTCCGGCACTTGATAAGGATGCACTTGAAGTACGGCTTTTTCTAAGTCAGTGAGTTTATCTTGTCGGGTTTTCATCACCAAACACAGTTCACTTCCTTGAGTTATCTTCCCTTCCCAAAAATAAATGGAAGACAGATCAGCAATAATATTGGTACAAGCAACTAATTTTAATTCGATAACATGATGCGCTATCCTATCGGCGGTCTCCTGATCGGGACAAGTACATAGCACGATACAATACGTTGCAGTCATAATTCCTCACACTTGGTATATACTCTGGCAGGCAATATGCCGCACTCGTAATGTAGATACAAGGATAATATGAAACTTAAGTTAATCCTCATAGTGATACTGACGCTGCTTTCAGCGCATACGTATGCTAATGGCAAGCCAAATTTATTTAATTTGCCGGTACAACAGGTTGTCCCCGTCGAACAAGCATTTATTTTACACTTAACTGAAACCGAAGGGACTGTGCATGCCCAATGGGATATTGCCCCAGGCTGTTATCTGTATCAAGATAAGTTACGGATTGTTTTACAAAATGCCGAAAAAACTTTTTCACTCATCAGCAAAGAAAAATTACCCCCAGCAAAAATCATTGAAGATCCTGCTTTTGGTCCACAAGCCATTTATCAACAAACGTTGCAGATTTCTCTGCCACTACATACTTTGTTGCAAAAACTACAAGATGCCAATTATGCCTTAACGGTAGATTATCAAGGCTGCAATGAAACCGGATTTTGTTATCCGCCGATTAACCAAACTTTTACGCTGAGCGTTGCACACCATCAAATCCAATCGTTCACGCCCAGCGATGAAACCCATATTACGCCACCTAGTTCTGCAGCAGCGAGCAAAGCAGGTAGTCATCATTCTTTATCACTGACGACTGTGCCAGATCTTGAAGAAACCGAAAAAGAACATCATGTCTTCACTGCGATTGCGACCTTTTATTTTCTCGGTATTTTATTAACTTTTACACCCTGTGTCTTACCGATGTTGCCAATTCTGTTTAGCATAATTGTCGGGCAAAAACACTTAAATACCCGTAAAGCATTTCGTTTATCATTGTGTTATGTCCTGAGTATGGCGTTCACCTACGCATGCGCAGGCGTCATCGCTGCCACCTTAGGGAAAAATTTACAAGCACAATTACAGCAACCCGCCATCATTATTACTTTCGCATTGCTGTTTGCCTTTTTGGGGTTAGTACAATTGAATGTGTTACGCATTCACGTTCCCCATTCTTTGCGTTTAAAAGAAATTTTACTGAAATTACATGCGAATCAAGAAAGTGGCACATATATCGGTGCTGCCGTAATGGGGATCTTAGCCACGCTGATTTCTTCACCTTGCGTAACTTACCCCATGATCGTCGCGTTAGGTTACATTTCACAAAGTGGCAATATTTTTCTGGGCGGTGGTGCACTGCTTGCCATGGGATTAGGCATGGGCACCATATTATTAATTGCCGGCACCTTAGGCGGAAAATATGTGCCAAAATCCGGACCTTGGATGCATTCAATCAATCAAATCTTTGCTATTGCCATGTTTGGATTATGTTTTTGGTTACTGAATCGGGTTTTTCATAGTGCTTTATTTTTACTGTTGTGGGCCGGTTTAAGTTTATTTACCGCTTGGTGTTTGGGCACATTTTCTCATCGCGCCGGTTGGCCAGCACGCCTCGGGATCTTCTTTGTCTTGTACGCAGGGATCTTAGTGTGGGGCGCTTGGTTGGGTGAAACCAATCCGCTCAAACCGCTGGCATACAATCCTTGGAGCGGAAAAGCGATTAGCGGATCTTCCCTGCTAGTGTTTCAAACCATTAATTCGATCTCAGCGCTCAACACGTTGCAAGCGCAAGCGCAAAAACAGCAGCAACCGGTGATGGTGGTATTTTCTGCTGATTGGTGCACTGCCTGTAAACATCTGGAGCACGATGTCTTAAGTGATCCCTTGGTACAACAAAAACTAAGCCATTGGGAATTGATCCGAGCTGATGTAACCCCTTACAGCGAAGCCAACCAGCAATTGCTTCGAAAGTTTGATTTAATTGGCCCACCTGCGATATTATTTTTCGATAAAAATGGCAGCGAACTAACAAATTATCGAGTGATTGGGGAAAGTTCAGCATCACGCTTTATTACGCAACTTGATCTGATCGAGCAAGATCTGAAGCGATCTTGATCCCATTTGCTGCAATCATGCATAGACATCGTCATTAAATTAAGCCACAATAGCCCCCAGTGAAATACAGGGTTATTTATGGCAAAACTGTTAGTTATTCATGGGCCAAACTTAAATTTATTGGGACAGCGTGAAAGTCTTTATGGCAAAACCACCTTAAAGACTATCGATCAGGAACTTAGCAAACGGGCCAAACCCCACAAAATCGAATGTTATCAGTCCAATGCTGAACATGAGATCATTGAAAAAATTCAAAGCACAAAGAAAACAGTCGATTGCATCATTATCAATCCAGCGGCGTTCACGCATACCAGTGTTGCTATTCGAGATGCTTTATTGGCAGTGAACATTCCGTTTTTCGAAGTGCATCTCACCAACATTTTCGCCCGCGAAACTTTTCGTCACTTTAGTTATCTCTCAGATATTGCTGCCGGCGTCGTGACAGGTCTGGGACCTGAAGGGTATTACGCTGCACTTGCCGCAGCGATTGCAAAACTGTCTCAAGGTTAAACCACACATATGAGTTCAATCATGGATATTCGTAAAATTAAAAAACTCATTGAGTTAGTGCAGGAATCCGGCGTTTCAGAAATCGAAATTCGCGAAGGCGAAGAATCGGTTCGGATCAGTTGCAAAATCGATAGCCCCACCCATCAGATTGTCATGGCATCGCCGACTAACACGCCGACAGTCCATGTGAATTCCGCACCCGGAACGGCAACGCTTGGCGAGCCTAAAGCGGCGGCATTACCTGAAGGACATGTGGTGACCTCACCCATGGTGGGCACTGTGAACCACGCGCATACCGCGTCCACCCCCACCGCCAGCCGCTTTAATAATCACGGGATAACCAATATTACGTGCGAAATTGACATTACGTTTATCATCGTCATCTAATGGGCCATCGGATCCAGGAACACAGGGAACGCCAGCTTCTTTCATCGCTTTAATCGCCGAGACTTTATCGCCCATCAAACGAATGGTATCAGGTTTCGGGCCAATAAAAATAAAACCACTTTGTTCCACTCGTTCGGCAAAATCAGCGTTTTCCGCTAAAAAACCATATCCGGGATGGATGGCAACTGCATCAGTAATTTCTGCCGCGGTAATGATTGCGGGAATGTTAAGATAACTTTGGGTTGAAGGCGCAGG
>Ga0206926_1202_pt1 | contig 11078 bp, 10 predicted proteins | sample Alteio_BWOrgHeat_59_FD_152955 | JGI IMG/M metagenome (GOLD analysis project Ga0206926, IMG submission 152955) | Enriched cells from forest soil in Barre Woods Harvard Forest LTER site, Petersham, Massachusetts, United States -... | ecosystem: Environmental > Terrestrial > Soil > Temperate forest >... | reverse complement strand
GGCCGCCCTTACCGGTGAAGGCGTACTGCAGTTCCACGTCATGCAGCTGCGCCTGGCCCTCGGCCACCAAGTTTCGGATCATGAGGTAGCGCTCGCCAGCCTCCACGACCAGCTCCGGTAAGCCCTGATTCATGGGTGGCGCTTCGCGCTTCTCTGACTCGGCGACCGCCACCGGAACCTCGGGCTCGCTCTCGCCTTTGGCATCGCTTGCGGCCGCCGGGAGCTCCTGAACATCGGGGGCCGCTACCGTTTCCGCGACCAGCGTGGGATCGTCCACTGCCTTGATGCGGCCGCCCGAGGAGGCGCATGCGGAACAGAGCAGGAAGGCGAGGAGCGGCAGCGCCGATGAGGCACGTCGGGAGACGCATGAGGAAGCGAGCGGTAGGAATGACATCGTAGTCCGATGATACCGGCGAACGGCTCGCCGCACGACCTCGAAGCGCGCGACGTGCATCGCAGTTTGTCGTCCGCGCATCGCCGCGCGTGCCACCATAGGTAGGTAGACGCGCCGCGATTGGGAGCATTTGTACCCTGTTCAACAGACCCGAGCAGGCTCAGCTGCTCAAGACACATCTTGCCGGCATGTGTGCCTAGACTACTGCGCCACCCGCCTCTGAAGGCTAAGGGGCGGCGTTTTTCGCGACTGCCGGCGGATTGCTCGTTGCATTGAATACCAATCGGCCTTTCATGATGACGGAATGGCCAGGTGCGGAACAAAAGTAGCTGTAACTCGTCCCCGCGTCGAGCCGCCCCGTCAAGAACCGTACCGTGACGCTCTCGCCGCCCCCGATGATCCGAGTGGACGCGAGAATACGGGGGTCCCCTGGTTTCTGAAAGTTGTTGGCGAGGCCCGCCGTCATCCCGGCATTGGCGACGGAGGCCATATCGGCGGTCTTTGTGAGCACCCAATCGTGGCCCATGATGTTTGCCGGCAACTTTCCCGTATTGCGAAGCGTCATCTCGACTTCAGTGCAATGCGCCTCGACTTGTAACGTCTGCTGCTGGAAGCGCATTTGATCCGTGGCTTCGATGTTCAGCGGGCAAACATCGGCTGTCGCCACACGAGCGCCCAAAAGAAAAGCGATGATGAGCATCCACTTCATGACATTTCCCCTCAGAGTGCGAGCCAAAAGAACGCGAACAGCGTGTTGTTGTCGGATGCGGACCGACCGAATCCATCGTAATTGGCGCTGGCGCCATTGAAACGCTGATAGGCGGTGTATTGCAGACCCACCCGTACGTTGAGCCACGGCGCAGCGAAGGAGTCGAGTTTGCCGAACGGTACGTACTCGACCAGTGCTATGTAACCGCGGCTGTTGGGCGAACCGTTCAAGCTTCCCGAGACCGAACCTGGGGTGTATAGGCCGACATCGGTATTGCCGGTCGTGGAAAAAAGCCCGAGCGTTCCAAGCCACGTTTGCTTATAGGCGTACGTGACATTCAGGTTTACGTTGTCCAAGTGATCGTCGTTGTTGGCTGAATTGCCGGCGGCAAAACTTTGGTCGAGAGTCTGCTTTTCATGTATGACCGTGAACTGAGCGGAGAGCGCATTCGGATCGTTGGTGTATTGATACGTGGCATCAAAACCCACATCGTTGTACCGATCCGTTTGCGGCTGCGTGGGATCGGGCTTGAACTTGCTGTTCATGCCGAATACGCCCGCCGAGAAATAGTGCGGGCTCAAGTCCGTTTGCCAAGTCGCGCGCCAGTAAGGAGAAAGTCCCTGCAAGTTCGGGTTCGAATCGGCGCCAATTCCGCTTCTGCTCAACCAGAAATTGGATAAGCCTCGATAAGCTCCCGCTTCAAGGTAGAAATGATCGTCAATCATGGCGTACGCCGTGGCGCCCAACACCAATTGCGCGAGACCTCCATTGAGCAAAGGCCCTGCGGTGGGTGTCGGCGCGACCGCAGACGCTATATAAGGAAACCCCCATCCCGGCGTGGAATTCCAAAGATCCTGCACGGTGGGGTTGTTGTTGACAGAGATGCCGAACACGGCGCTGGTATTGCCGATCGTAAATGCGTGCGCGTAGCGCACGTCAAGGTTATCCCAGTGAACGTGCCGGTCTTCGCCGCTGTACGTCACTTGTACAAATGCCCCCACTTGCGAAGTGATGCGTCCGCCGTAGAACGCGCTGATCTGATCGACCGACAAGTCGTTGTTGAGGCCGAAGTGCGGTGCGGGCGGATCGACTTGATCTTTGGAGGTATGGGTGACTCCCCCCTGCACCATCAACGCGAGCGGCGGGATGACTTCCTTGGCATCGCCCCAGACGTATCCGTTCAATTTGAACTGCCGTCCATACGCGGTGAGCGCCGGGCCGTAGGCGGCCGTGTGACATGTCGAACAAGGCTTACCCGTTTGTCGCGCGAAACTCGGCAGTGCATGCGCCCGCGGGGAAGCGATCATTACTGTGCCGAGAACCAGCGCCCACTGGGTCAGGGTCGAGGTCACTCTCCGCAACGCCGGTCGCGCGTGCGCCAACGTTTTTTTTTGATACGAATTCACTCTCATAGCCGTCCGTGCTGATGATGTTTTTCCGAAGCGCTAACTTAACATCGGTGATGTGAGCGCGAATGTTGGGAATCCCTTCAGAATTCAAGTAGGGAAAACTGTAGATCAAAAGTGTGACAGGCATTTTTCTTCGCTGCGATTCGCTGCGATGAGGAATTTGTTTTGTGTTTGAGGCGCGCTGATATATTTCGGCGCGGTGGCAAACTTAGTTTCGAGCAAGCGGTACTAACGCTCTGCGAAAATTGACGCGCGTGAATTGAGTTGGCGCGTGGCGCTTGAGGCTGAGCACTCGTGCTTGTCGATCCGCGTGCGCGTGGCGCGCCGAAGAAGAAGCGACATTGCAGCTCTGTGACGCGGACACCGATGCGAAACCAAGCGGATCGCACTGATATTGCCGTTTGTATTTGTCATATCGTTTTTCGGATTGTGAACTGAGTTCGAGTCGTGACTCCACCAGGTGGATGTCGACAACGTCGCTGTGCTAGTGACATGCGCCCTAGACACAATCGCACCGCAAACGTCTCTATCGCTGCAGGCTTCGGCCTGCTTCCGGCCAGTACTCGCCTGATATGCCACCGAAGCTTGCACTGAATCGGCCGAGTAGCACCGGCATTACTTGGTAGGAACGCTATCGCAGCAAATGCTGGCCAAATCCTAAGCACCGGCTCGGACGCCAGAACGCAAGAGGCGAGCCGAATCTATCTTCGAAGGACAGGAATTGAACGGCAACTGGGTGCCACGCGACATTGAAAAGCGGCAGCTCTGCTCGCCGCGGTGCCTACCACGGAACCTTCCGGCCCAAGTAATCCAGATACTGCAGACCCGCTTTCCCGGCCTGCGCGTCCATCGTATTCGCGAGGTTGGGTATGCTTTCCTCGACGCTCAGGCGCGCCTGGGGACCTCCCAGTTCCGTACGTACCCAGCCCGGGGCCATGAGCAGCAGCGCTCGCGGATCATCAACGTGCCGGGCGGCGAAACTGCGCATCAACATGTTGAGCGCCGCCTTGCTTCCACGATAGATTTCGTAGTGTCCGTTCTCATTGTTTGAGATGCTGCCCTGTCCCGAGGACATGATGCCGATCGTGCCAGTTGGCAACACGAGCTCTTGCAAACTCTCGATGACACGCATGGGACCCAACGCATTCGTTACCATCATACGCATGAATTCGTCGGTGGAAATGTCGGCGACCATGTCACGAGTACCGATACCGGCATTGACGAACAGCATGTCGAACTGTCTCGATGCCAGACGCGCCCGCAGCGCGGCGATCTGATCTGGATAAGTGATGTCGACGGTCGCGATTTCGAGTCGGCCTTCAGCGACGCGCAATAGATCGCGCAGTTTTGATGTAGCGCTGTCCCGTTCAGTGGCCACGACGTGCCAGCCGCGCTTGAGGTACTCCTCAGCCAAGGCGAAACCAAGGCCGCGGGACGCGCCAATGAGAAGAAGCTGTTTATCGGACGATGTAATGGGCATTTACATTTCCCCTTAGGGAGCAATGAACGAAGGCTGAATGTCCCGCTCCGTCTGGGACGGGCAAATCTGGCCAGGCAGTTTGCAGGGTATAGAGACCATGATCATGGCGGAAGGCGCATCGGCCACACTTTATACGTGCACCAAACGCCATGGCCGGGTACGCTACTTTCCACGCATGGCTAGTACCGACTTGAACCTGTTGACCGCGTTGGACGCCTTGCTGGCCGAGGGGACAGTGGCGGGCGCGGCGCGGCGCATGGGTTTGAGCGCTTCGGCGATGAGCCGCACACTCGCGCGACTACGGGCGGCGACAGGAGATCCGCTGCTCGTGCGCGCGGGACGCGGCATGGTGCCAACACCACATGCTGCCGACCTACGCAATCGAGTGCGTGAGCTAGCCCAGGGTGCGCAGGCCGTACTGCGCCCGGTTGTGGCGGATCTGGACCTCGCTCAGTTGAAACGGAGCTTTATCATCCGGTCCAACGAGGGTTTTGTAGAGGTTTTCGCCGCACAACTCGTTGCGGCAGTGACCGCGGCGGCACCCAAGGTGCGCCTTCAGTTCGCGCCGAAGCCCGACAAGGACGTACGAGCGCTGCGAGAGGGGATGGTCGATCTTGAGATCGGTGTGCTCGGGAAGTCGGGGCCTGAAGTGCGTTTACAGACTTTATTTCGCGACCACTTTGTCGGCGCGGTTCGGGATGGCCACCCCCTGCTGGCGAAAGGAAAACTCACACCCGCGCGATACTCGGAGTTCGGCCACGTTGTCGCTTCGCGTCGCGGTTCGGCCAATGGTCCCGTAGACGACGCATTGGCTGCTCTCGGCCTTACCCGTACGGTGGTCGCTGTTGTGCCGAATTTCCGAGCAGCATTGGCGATCGCAAGTGTATCTAATCTGGTCGCGCTGGTGACCAGCTCGTTTTTCAACGCGACGCAAAGGCACGAGAGTACGTCATGCCCCGCGTTGGTCAGAAGCTTTCCACTACCGGTTCACACCGAGGCAATCACGGTCTCACAAATCTGGCATCCACGGTTCGACGCCGATCCAGCACATCGCTGGCTGCGAGCCTTGGTTCTAGCAAACTGCCGCGATCCGAGGCGATAGATATTAACCGGCAGATAACCGGCAGCCATACCTGATCGGCGTTCGCCGATTGCCCTACGGCGGAAAATTCATCCGCGCCTCGATCGCCTTAAATTGCGGCTCATTGCGTATGGGATCAAGCTCCCAGCTGACTCTAAGTGCCTGTAGGCCCGATCCGCGCAACCGCTCCATCCTTTCCAGCGTCCGTAGTGCGGCCTCCTTATTGCCCAATTGAGCATAGACACCTGCCAGATCAATTGAAGGGTCATCTTTTTGAAGAGCCTCGTACCGCTGCAATGCGCGTTCGGTGTCCTGCTGCCGGCCAAGTCCATGGTAGGCCAGTATCAAACAGTGGACCCGGTCGATAGAAGGTGTGCCCGGAGGAATCGACTCGCAAATTTGTCGCGCCTGTTCAAACCGACCGGATGCCAGCAGTGTCCATGAGGTGGCCTCTTTGACATAGACCGAATCTGGGCTAACCAAAGCGGCGGCCCGGTAAGCGAGTAACGCTTCATCATATCGGTGTGCGAAGGTAAGAACTTTTCCAAGCGTTACATGTGTATCGACATTCTGCGGATCCAACGCGACCGCACGACGGCCCGCAATGATGGCCGATTGAAAGTGGCCAAGATCACCGGCGAAGCCGGCATAGCGCCTTTGAACACTCGCACTGCCCGGCGAAAGGGTCATAGCAAGCTCGAATTCAGGCAATGCGCTGGCGAAATCCAGCCATCCGTAGGCGAGGACGACCGCCAGAGCCACGTGTGCTTCACCCAGTTCAGGGGCCAGTTCCACGGCTCGCTTAGCGGCCCGCAAAGCTTGCTCGCGTACATCCGAGATCTCGTCGGGTTTGGCGATAAAAACAGCGATGTCGGTCAGCACATTCGCTTTCTTTGCATACGCCAAGGCATATTGCGGATCGAGTGCGATCGCCTGATCCAGTGCCACCTGGGCCGCACGGAGGTCCGCTTCGCCAGTGTCCCAACTGGCCAGCAACTGTGCACCGCGCAAGTACGCTTCATACGCCGCAGAATTCTGCGTGTCACCCAGCTCAAGCGTTTCAGTCTCAGCGCTTGTCAGCCTGATGTTAAGTTGCTGGGCAACTGCGGCGGCGACATCCGCCTGAACTTTCAGAATGTCTGTCAATTTGCGGTCATAGGTTTGTGACCACATGTGAAACCCGCTGACGGCATTGATTAGCTGCACGGTGATTCGGACCGTGTTACTGGTTCGGCGCACGCTGCCTTCTAGGATGGCTCCGACATTCAACTTGTGAGCAATATTGGTGATATCGACGCTCTGACCCTTGAAGGAAAACGAGGAAGTCCTTGCGGCAACTTGCAATGCGCTTAGCCGAGACAGTGAGTTGAGAATCTCCTCGCTGACGCCGTCTGAGAAATAGTCTTGCGTCGTATCACCGCTCATATTCACAAAGGGCAGTACGGCAATCGAGTGTGCCGGTGGGTTGAAGACGGCCACAGTCGGAGCAACTTCAGTAACAGCTCGCTCTACAGGGCTGCCCCTCGACCGCCAGAATTTGTCGGCAACAAGATACCCAATTGCAAGGATCACGAAGGCTCCCATGACCCACGGCACTAACGAGCGAGCGAGCGAGGGCATCGAGCGAGCCGAAGCAGCGCCCATCGACGGCGTCGACTGCGCCGACGACCGTGCGCCCGGCACAGTTGCCGTCGTGACGTCCGGTGCGAGCAGACGACGCACATGGCCGACAAAGGCATCGGTATTCGCACCGGCCGGCAAGCGTGTCCACTGCATTTCGCGAAACCGATCCGGGACCCGGTCTTCCTCGTCCGGTGTATCATCAATCACGACGGGCAACAAAAAAGGCAGGTCCGACGCCATCAGGTGGCTACGGTCGACGGCGAGCTTCCATTCGAGCCGGAAATATCCCTCACCCCGAGCGTGCGTGTTTTTCGAAATTACCGGAATGAAAAGCGCGCAGCTCTTGATTTGGCGGCGGATCGACGCATCCCAGGCGTCCCCGCCCCGAAGTTCGCTCTGATCAAACCAGACCTCGATACCGGCGGCGCGCAAGCTATTGCACAGGTGGTGCGCCGCCTCGGCGTCCTGGGACGCATAGCTTAGGAACACCGCCGTGCCGTGTTCCGTCACCGCATCCCCCTCGCGTCGTGACCTTGACGAGTTTCTAGTTCTCCGCGATCGGCCATGCTCAGGCTCTTAGTTCCTTGGCCATTTAGCCTACATGAAGGTGCAAGCGGCCGCTTAGCGGCATCAGTGCGGTACCCCAACTGACCGGTCGTGGTCGGCTGCGGCCCACTGCGGTCGTCATTATCAGGGAAATGCCTTAGTCTGCTGTGTGGAAACGACTCCTGACCAACCGGATGCGAGCGACCACTTCAGAACACTGCTTTCCTGATTACAAGACTCGATGGCAGTACTCGACCGGTAACTACGTTCCACTCCTGATAAAGGTATCCAGCTGACGCTGTGCGTCTCGACGTCGCGATGCGCGAGCCGTCAATGCGATGAAGATCCCCTGCAATATTGTTATCGTGGCAATTGAAGAATGAGCGAAATGATCAAATGCAAACGCTGCCATCTGCATCAGGAACGCTAAACCAAATAGTGCGTATGACCAGTAATTTCTATTCGCAATCCGTCGCCGCAATTCTGCGATGCGCATCGACCGCTGGATCGCCATTGCGGTATCAAGATGCTCGGCTGTATGAATATTGCTCTCATCGACGCTTGGAGCGGGACGCGGCGGAATGAGCGAAACCAAGATTCCCGTTATGGCCAGTAGGACTGCTGCTAGCACAAGCATTGTGACCATCACCTTAGCCCCCTTTTATTTCTTTCTCACACCGCCAATCGTCAAATAAGCAAGACTACCGGCATTTCGTGGTTGAGTCCCGCACCTACCGTACCCTTACTTTAATTCATGTCAGCGCGCTGACGATACTCACGCGCCGATCCAAACCTTGCAGCGCAGCATATTGCTTCCCAATTCATCTAACTCGCCGAGGTCGGACATGAATAGTAACGCACTAGTGAACCACCACCGCGCGCTGCAGGTCTTATTCAGCCATAAGACCGTCATCCGATTGCCGACGCATCTCTTCAACGTCACGAATTTGCACCATCAAAGTACCGTTCGTGGTGGTGCCGTTCAATCCCATGTACGAAATATGCCCTGTGTCGTTTAGCTCCACTACAGGCCTCCCGTTATGAATCATCGGCGTTAAGGTTATCGTCCTCGCCGATCCGTTCGACATCATTACGGTCTTTATATAGGACCCAGCAAATTGGTCTCCAAATACGAAGTTCTGCTTTATCTCATCAATGCAGACAACAAATTGCTTTAATTTCACGGGACGGTCTCCGTTGACGTTTGAACATCGGCCTCGGCTATCGTGGTGTAGTAGCATCCGCAGCATATTCCTTAACGCTCAATCGAATCGCCCGTTCCACGGGAGAGTACGCGCCGTCCCGGCGATCCAGGGAAAAAGGCTCGGCTGGAAGAAGCGGTGGTTGTGCCATGAAGCGCGGCTCCTTGTCCAGATTCGGCTGCGCGGCATGCACGATAAATGGATGGCATAAATACACCGTGCCCGCCTCACCCGTAGCCAAAACCTCTCGTCGCTGCCCCGATTCGGCAAAACCGGTATCGGCCAACTCTCGCAACGAGAGGCCGGCCTCACCGAACGGGGCCAGGCGCCTAGCGATGTCCAAATGAGATCCAGCTCGAATGCGAGTGGGTGCATCGCCTTCCCCGACATCGGAGAGCATAAACAGCATCAGAAGCGCCCGCCCTTTAGAGTGTATGTTCGCGCGCCAAGAGAACAAGTCATCCGCGCTCGATGCGACGCCCGGAAAGCTCGTATCTATGTGCCAACCCGTATCACCAGGGTCAATGGCGGAAGGAAATCGAATCGGAAATGTACCGAGGCTCGTGCGGGGCAGCCAACGACCCTCTCCTACGAGCTGATTGAATGCGGTATGAAGTGTTCCCGTGTTGACCATCTCGGAAAAGACAGGCCCTCCATAGTTGCCGAGACGAATGACGGGATGAGTCCAAGTCGCCGGATCCAAAGGGTCGCAACCGCTGTCTCGCCACAGGATTCGCCGAGCCTCATCCGCCAATTGACGCTCAAATGCTCGCTCAATGCAGACAAAGCCGTCGGCTAAGAAGGCAGAGAGTTGTGTTTCGGAGAGGAAAGGTAAATGCATTCGATCACCCGAGCGCGTACCGATACGGGCCGGTAGCGACCGATCTCGTGAGTCCGCATAAACATCGCCGATCATAGGCGCGGCGCGAATCTTGGATCAATGGCCCATTCTGGAATTGAACATTCCTCCTCGAGCCTCTAGAAGATAGGAATGCCAATACGGTACACTACTGTATCGTATTAGTACAGCGAGGAGCCAACGAATGGTGCCTACCGAAGTTTCTGATGTGGTCGCAAGGGCTGTCACACCACTTTCAACTCTGATTTTCGCCGTGGCAGCGGGGGACATGGCGACAGTAAATGCCCAGCTCGCTGACAATATCGAGTGGGACCAAATGCCCTACGGTCAGAAAGTTCGAGGAAGGCAGGAGGTCATGGCATGGTTGAAGGCGGGGTCTGCTTCTGAGAAGAAGCCCGAAGTCATAAACGATGTGCTCGCCGACAAATGGGGGGTGTTCGAGTATTGGAATGTCGGTACAGTCACTCCCGCGCTGATCGACTTTGGTAAAAAGCACCGCTGGCCGTTTCCGGAGACTCCCGCGAAGCTGGTGGGACAGAAATACAGAGTTGCCCAGTGCTTCGTCTATCATCTGAATGACGAAGGACGCATCGAGCTCATGAGGCAATATCTCGATGCCGGAAGCGTCTGGGCACAATTCGAGTGATCTGTCGCCGAGCTTGAAAAACGCCAATCCGCCACGGCCCATCACGGTGGGATGCAATTTGGTCTACAAATTTTAATATGGTGCGCCATGTCACTTCCGCTTCGGTTCTACGTCGCCTCGCGGCAGTGGGCATCGGGCTGCTGGTGGCATTGGCGCTCGTGACGGCCCTCGGCGCCGGCTACGAGACTCTGGCTCGACACCGTACCCTGCGGGAGAATCCCCCCAGGGGCAAGATGGTGGACCTCGGCGGGCGCCGCATTCATCTCGACTGCCGGGGCAGCGGCACACCAACGGTGGTGTTCGAATCGGGGCTCGACACCTACGGGTCCTTGAGCTGGTCCGCGGTGCACGATGCCGTGGCCCAATTCACCCGCGCCTGTGCTTACGATCGGGCCGGGATCATGTGGAGCGATCCCTCGAGTGGCGCAGGTGATGCCGATACCATCGCCGCAGATCTACACCAGAGCTTGCAAGACGCGCAGGAACACGGTCCCTACGTCATGGTCGGCCATTCGATGGGTGGCCCGTACATCATGACTTTCACCGGGCTCTACGGTTCCGAGGTTGCGGGTTTGGTGCTCGTGGATGCATCGCATCCCGACCAGGCCAAGGTACTTCAGGCGGCGGGACATCCGCCCATCAAAGCGCGCACGGTCGAAGATAGACTGCTCGGATCACTGGGTTGGACGGGCTTGACCCGTATTCGCTGGTCGGCGGATGACGATGATGCGGATCCGAAGGCCCCCGAGCAGATTCGCGACGTGGCGCCGCAATTCGGTCCCGCTTCGTTGCAGGCGATGACTGAAGAAGCGGACGAAATGGAGCGCTCGCTCAAAGAGGCGGGCACATTTCGCGCACTGGGAGACAGGCCGCTCGCCGTGCTGACACACGGGGCGCCCTACACCGATGCCGAGCTGCAGATGATACATATCTCGAAGGAACAAGGGCCGCGTCTCGCCGCAGCGTGGGACTTATTGCAGAACGATGAAGCAACCTGGTCGAGCCAAAGCACCCATCAAAGGGTCGCCGATGCAACCCACTACATCCAATTTGATCGACCGGATGTGGTCATTGCCGCGATTCGCGATGTAACGGATCGCTCTCGCATCAAATGACATTTTCTAAATCT
>Ga0206926_1201_pt1 | contig 11081 bp, 17 predicted proteins | sample Alteio_BWOrgHeat_59_FD_152955 | JGI IMG/M metagenome (GOLD analysis project Ga0206926, IMG submission 152955) | Enriched cells from forest soil in Barre Woods Harvard Forest LTER site, Petersham, Massachusetts, United States -... | ecosystem: Environmental > Terrestrial > Soil > Temperate forest >... | reverse complement strand
CCAGGTCCTGGAAGGGAATAAAAAGTCAGGGACTTCTCAGCCCGACCCATCCAGATTGGGACGCACTAATCAGCAAGTACGCCTCGGGAGATCTCATCTACTACGTTGATTGCAGAACAGTTGGTGCCTCAAGGATCGTGGTCGGCACTGACTTTTATGCTCTTACTCGAGCAGGTGTGGTCATCGGTCATCGCGCGCGCGCTCGAGGTGATTTATGACTAACGTCGAAGCCGGTATAAGGGACGTAAGCTTAGAAGCGCCTAACAACCGGTTCGAGCAATCGCGGGGCCGCGTCTTCGTTGGACGAAGGAGGAAGTCGATGATTGGGATAAATCAGCTTCGCTTGATGTCGTCACAACCCCGCGTCGCTCAACCTCATCGTTAGGTCTTTAGGAGACATCCCGTGACAACGGTACAAGGGTTCAGATTTTCTGGGCGTATCCGAAGTTTTGTGCACGCCGGGCGCGGCATCAGGACAATGCTGGCGTCCCAACACAACGCCTGGATTCACGGATTTGCCACGCTCGTGGTCGCGATTGCGGGTGTAGTGCTCCAAATTTCAGCTGTGAGCTGGTGCGTTCTTGTCCTAGCCGTAACCTCGGTATGGGTCGCGGAAGCAATGAACACCGCGTTTGAGTTTCTATGCGACGTTGCGTCTCCGGAGTTTCACCCACTGGTGAAAAAATCCAAAGACGTTGCGGCCGGGGCGGTGCTGCTTAGCGCTCTTGGGGCGTCAATTGTTGGAATAATTGTATTTGCGCCATATCTCTGGCGCTAGGTACGGTAGCATTTTGAACGGACCTAGCAATCGGTTCGAGCGATCGCGGGGGTTTGCATCTTCGGCGAGGCAAGGAGTGGATCGATGATCTGGATAAATCAGCTTAGTTTGGTGCCGGCGCAACCCCGCGTCGCTCAACCTCATCGTTAGACGCCGTGCAACACATTGCGCCAAATCAGACTCTGCTTCTCGGCGTATGGCGAACAGCGCGAATTCTTGCGGCTTTTGCGGCGGTCGCAATCACAGCGAGCTGTTTCCCTTACCGGCATGCTACGCAGCCAGGCATTTCCGGTGCTGTCGTAGACGCTGATTCTGCTGCCCCGATCGCAAACGCGTCAGTGACCCTAAATATGCGCAAGTTAGACGGGTCCGTATTCCATTCCTCTGAAACTACAACGGATATGAAGGGTGTATTTATTATCGCGCCGCATTACATGTGGGCGCTTTATGTGGTACTCCAAGAACCTGTGCGGCCAGTTCTTGGAACATTGGAGGTGCAAGCCGCGACATATAGCAACGCGACTCGCGAAATTAGCGCTCGTCCGGAAGGCCATCAGCCAGTAGCAGTCGGTGAAATACGCCTAATAAGGCAGAAGTAGGAGCCGTGGCGTCTAACAATCGGTTCGAGCGATCACGGGGCGTCGTCTTCGGTGAGTCAAGGAGTGCGTCGATGATCTGGATAAATCAGCTTCGTTTGACATCAGCGCAACCCCGCGTCGCTCAACCTCTTCGTTAGAAGGCTTGGGGACGTCTGCTCGTGGCTTCAACAACAACTCCGACCGTCCGCTGTAGTACGCACGGGGAGCAGCAGGAGAACTTTGTTTGTCAGCACATTGTGGAGGGCTTGGTTTCCAAAGGGCGCGTGGGTTTTTTCTGGACGACATTTGATCCCGGGAACTCACGCCCAAGCGCGTGGTGCGCTGCCTGTGAAGCTCGTGTCAAGGAAACAGACGGTGAATGGGTTGGTGAGGCTGAGGCTCACTTGCGGCCAAAGATTCTGTGCGGCGCCTGCTACGATCACGCTAAGCGGTTTCACATGGGCGAGGACTGGCAAAATAAAAAGCGCCTCTTCCCCTGGGAGACAGACGAAGTCTCCGTTCAGGAGGAGGGGGTGGCTATCAGTTTCGTTTGACGTTGGCGAAGCCCCGCGTCGCTCAACCTCATCGTTAGAGTACATACTTTTGGCCGGGGAGGATGCTTGAATAGTCAGTCCATAGACGCCTTCCGAGCAGCGTTGAATAATGCCTGTGGTGAGATAAACGAAGCCGCTCGGTTAAGCGTCGATATATTCGCTGCTGAAGAACTTGCTACGGTACGGCGCGAACTCGGTAAGCGTCTGCCGAAGTCATCTTTAAGCGTGCCCTCGCGAGTGCAAGGATGAGCCCTCACTTTAGCGTTAGGTGTACACGTGTCCACTTCAGAACGAGCGGTAATCGAGACGGGCAGACGCCGTCGCCGACGCCACAGTCCAGTATTTAAGGCTGAAGCAGTCGGGGCGTGCCAGCAACCCGGCGTATCGATCGCGGCGGTCGCTCTGGCGCGTGGCCTGAACGCGAACATGCTGCGCGATTGGGTGAGGAAGGCGGAACGCAGCGGCAGGCCGATTGCGATACGAACCACCGAACCGAGCGCTACGATGCAGGGACCGGACGGCTTCATGCCCGTGTCACTGCCACCGAGTCCCACGGAGGGCGCGATCCGCATTGAGGTACGTCGTAATGGGCGAAGTGTCAGCATTGAGTGGCCGGCGTCGGCGGCTCGCGAGTGTGCGTTGCTGCTCAAAGAGCTGATGAGGTGATCCGGGTCGATGCGGCCTGGTTCGCGGTAGAACCACTCGACATGCGTGCCGGCGCTGATAAAGCGCTGGCTCGCGTCGTCGACGTGTTCGGTGAAGCCCGAGCCCATCATGCGTACCTGTTCGTCAACAAACGCGCCAACCGCATGAAGGTGCTGCTGCACGATGGCTTTGGCCTCTGGCTGTGTGCGAGAAAGCTTTACGAAGGCAGCTTCATCCGCGCTGGTGTGAGACATGATCGTGGCATGCCACTCTCCCACGAGCAACTTCAGGCGATCGTCGTGGGGCTGCCGTGGGAACGGCTCGACGAGCGCGCAAAGATCCGCGTGTTGTGAGAAAAAATGCGGATAAGTATTTTGCAATCGCAGCAAATATGGCAGCATCGAGTCCATGGAGTTGTCACGCCAGCTCGATAAAATGGACGCAGCAGAGCTGCGCAATCTGAGCGCGACGCTTCTCGCAGAGCTCGCCAGTCGCGACAAAGAACTCAAAGCAAAACAACTAAAGATCGACCAGCTCACGCACGAGATGGCGATCTTGAAACGCTATCGCTTCGATCGGCGCAGTGAGCAAATGGACCCGGTACAGCGCTCGCTTCTGGATGAGAGCATCGATGCGGACATCGAGGCAATCAGCCTTGAGATCGAAGCGCTGAAGGAAAAGCCTGCCTCACCACCGAAGGAGAAGCCGCGGCGCGTGGCTCTGCCGGTCTCGTTCCCTCGTCGGGAGATACGCCATGAGCCCGAAACCACTGAATGTAACTGCGGCTGCAGCCTGGAGCGCGTTGGCGAGGATGTGAGCGAGAAGCTCGACTATACGCCCGGCGTGTTCGAGGTCGAACGACGCATCCGCGGTAAGTGGGTCTGCCGCTCCTGCGAGCGGTTGCTCCAGGCGCCGTTGCCCCCGCACGTCATCGACAAGGGGATCCCGACGGCCGGCCTACTCGCGCAAGTGCTGGTCGCAAAATACTTGGATCACGCTCCGCTGTACCGACAGGAAAGCATCTTCGGACGTGCTGGCCTTGCGCTGCCGCGCTCGACTCTGGCGCAATGGGTGGGAGCGTGCGGCGTGAAGCTACAGCCACTTGTCGAAGCGATGAGAGCGATGCTCCTGACTCGACCGGTCCTGCATGCGGATGAGACGCCGGTGCCGATGTTAAGCCCGGGCCTCGGCAAAACGCATCGGGCTTACCTGTGGAGCTACAGCACGAGCGAATACGACGAGCTGCAAGCCGTCATCTATGACTTTGCCGACAGCCGCAGCGGTGTGCATGCTCGCGAGTTCCTCGGAAACTGGTCCGGAAAGCTGGTCTGCGACGACTACTCCGGCTACAAGGCGTTGTTCGCTCGCGGTGTGAACGAGATCGGCTGCATGGCTCACGCCCGCAGGAAGCTCCATGATCTTTACGCCAATCATCGGAGCGACATCGCCGAAGAGGGCTTGAGATACTTCACCGCGCTGTACGAAATCGAACGCGAAGCGCGCGAACTGAAACTGGACGCCGTTGGCCGGCAACAGCTGAGACAGAGACGATCAAAACCAGTGGCCGAAGCCTTGAGGCAGTGGCTCACCCGCCAGCGCGGCCAGGTCCCGGACGGATCTGCGACACGGAAAGCTATCGAATACAGCCTGGGACGCTGGGCGGCCTTGATCCGCTACCTCGATGATGGCGAGCTACCAATCGACAACAATCACATTGAAAACCGGATCCGGCCGGTGGCTCTGGGCAGATCCAACTGGCTCTTCGCTGGGTCCCTGCGCGCAGGTCAGCGCGCCGCCACCATCATGAGCCTCATCCAGTCCGCGAAGCTCAACGGGCACGATCCGTATCGCTATCTCAAAGACGTCCTCGAACGTCTACCGACTCAGCCGGCCAGCCGAGTTGAAGAACTGCTGCCGCATCGCTGGCAGTCATACGACGTGTAGCAAGGAAAAACCATGCCAAATGGCAAACCCGGCGACCATCCCCTAACCGATATCCTGGTCCACGATCGAAATATCTACTCTCCGCTAGCTCGTGAACTGGTGCGCGAAATAGCAACTCTCGCCGACGAAAAAACGCGTCGCGAGTTGGGCGATCTGCTTTATACAAAATATAACGAGTACAACAAACCTGACATCGTCAAACTCGAGGCGTACCTCACCGGCCTCCGCGACAATCTGAAACGTGACGCCAAGTCCCGCGGCTTCGAGGTAGACAAGGGATAGCAACCATCGTCAAGATGAGATCGCCAGACGCTTACCGAACTCGCGCGATTGATGGAGAGCATCGATTCAAAACTGCTGAATCGCCTGCCTCAGTAGTGTTGAAACTTAGCGCGCTATTGCGAAGGGCAGCGGCTGGTCGTGCGGCACTCTAACAATCGGTTCGAGAGATCGCGGGCCGCGTCTTTGGTAAGCCAAGGAGAGGGTCGATGATCTGGATTAATCAGCTTCGTCTGGTGCCGGCGCAACCCCGCGTCGCTCAACCTCATCGTTAGATTCCAAATGCGCATGCTCGCTCTTTGTTTGGTTTTGGAATATCTCGCCCTAGGAGTGGGGTATGCGAGTCCTCCAGAACCACGTGTCGTGATTCGTATTACTAAATCGCAGTCCTGCTACCTGGCGAAGGTCAGTATTTCCTGCAGCGCGATTCCTGCCAAGCTCAACACTATGAAATTAAGTTCAGGTGACCCCATCCTTGTGAAGGGTGGGCCCGAAAAGGTAGTTTCCAAGATGATTGATGCGTTGGGCGCGGCTGGATATCACAATGTCCTTGCGTTCTATGAAACCTATTCGTAGGGAATCTAACAATCGGTTGGAGCGATCGCCGGGTCGCGTCTTCGTTGGGCCAAGGAGGTCGATGATTGGAATAATGTGCTTTCGTTTGATTTCGGCGCAACCCCGCGTCGCTCAACCTCATCGTTAGGTGTCATTTGACGAATTCGCCCTTGATTCCAAGCACCGATATACTCGATGTTGAAGTCGCTGAACTTTCACGGCGCGCCAGTGAATATCTATTATCTCAGTCATGGTGCCGCGGTATTCTCTCTTCTCACTTGGGTTGGGCGGTAGCGGGCGTTGTTGGGGTATTCCTATTTGAAATCGATCCAGCGCGTTCCGGCATAGACAAGGAACTTTGGGTTGTTGTCGGAGACGTACCGTCCGCATACCTAGTGTATGAAGGAAATCCAACGTGGCGGGACGCACTCGGCGCTTACGTTGAGGAGATGCGCAAATGGGTGGTTGCTGTTCGCGACGGAACTCCTCTATTGCTGGACATCATTCCGGTTGCTGCAGCGCCAACGACTGAGCATGCCCAAATGCTTGAGAGTAGGCTGGATTTCCTCGCGAATGAGATTCTTGCTGAGGGCATGGCCGAGGTGGTCGGTGACACCTAACAATCGGTTTGAGCGATCACGGGGCCACGTCTTCGGTAAGCCTACGAGAGGGTCGATGATCTGCATAAATCAGTTTCGTTTGCCGCCAACGCAGCCCCGCGTCTCTCAACCTCATCGTTATGCGCTGTAGCGCGGCTACTTTGGCCGGTCTAGTCCTAAGCGGATGCGCTACTGTCCCGCCTTCCGCTTGCTTTTTTGACTTGCATGACTCTCAAGGTTGGGCCCGGCTCAAGACTCCGCCGAGCGGGGCGAATGCCATGCGCGCCATGGCGCACCAGACTCCGTCGAAGTCACGCCAAGCACACCGGGCCGAATACTGGTTCAGGCATTTCGACGGCCGAGTAATGCTCTGCGAAGGAATAATGAGCGCGGGCTGCGATACCACCAATACAATCTTTAATCAAAGTGAATTGGGCACCCCGGTCATAGACGACACGGGACTTGAGAGAATCTGCATATCGGCCGACGACAGGAGGCATAACAATCAGTTCGAGCGCTCGCGGGGCGCATCTTCGGTGAGCCAAGGAGTGGGTCGATGATCTGGATAAATCAGCTGCGTTGGTCGGCAACACAGCCCCGCGTCGCTCAGCCTCATTGTTAGACGCCCGCATGCTGCTCTTGCGTATCTTCTTTGCTGGGGTCCTAGCAATCCTTTTTGCCTGGTCTGCTATTCGAACTCTTCGCGTGGGTCATTTTAAGGCTCGCGGTGGTGCTCTCGTAACTCGCGATAGAAACCCGGCGTGGTTTTGGGCCTCTGTGCTCCTTCAATGCGTACTCGTCGCGGGGCTTGTGATAATTATGTGGTCGCTCATTGCTAAGTGGTTGCTCGGCGGCTAACAATCGGTTCGAGCGATCGCGTGGATCGCGTCTTCGGTGAGCCAAGGAGAGGATCGATGATCTGGATAAATCACCTTCGTTTGTCGCCGGCGCAAGCCGCGTCGCTCAACCTCATCGTTAGGCAATAAGTTCTCAAGAAGGTCCCGTGCTTATCAATGGCAAATGTCACTGCGGATATATAGCCTTTGTACTCGATTGGCCCGGGGTTCCTTCCGACGTCATCGCGCGCGCGTGTAGTTGTACATTTTGCGTCAAGCATGGGGGCGTTTGGACTTCCAACCCGAGGGCAAAGCTTTCAATCACTTTTCAGCGGGCCGACGCCGTTTCGAAGTACGAATTTGGAACAGAGACCGCGACATTTTACGTCTGTACCCGCTGTGGAGCGGTGCCGATTGTCACAAGTGAGATTTCTAACCGGCTTTACGCTGTCGTAAACGTTAATACATTTGAGAACTTTGACTTGACCAGTTTGCGCCGGCAAGCTGCCAGTTTTGACGGTGAGGAGAAACAGTCCCGTCTGATGCGTAGACAGAGGAATTGGATTTCTGAGGTGCGCATTGCCGAGGGCGCTGCCTAACAATCGGTTGGAGCGATCGCGGAGTACCATCTTCGGTGGGGCAAGGAGAGGGTCGATGATCGTGATAAATCAGCTTTGCTGGATGTCGGCGCCCGCGTCGCTCGACCTCATCGTTAGGTTCCCATGACGGCCACCCAAGACCAAGTGCTACGGTCTGTCGCGAAAATATTCGACGCAAGGATTGCGAATCGCCTCGCAGATATATTGGCGGACGAGCTGATTCCGGCGGATGTGGTAGATGCTCCGCCCTTAGGCTTTGAGGTGTGGGTGCGCGATGAGCACTATGATCGAGCCAAGGCGATATTGGACGCGACTCCACTTACTGAGGAAGAGTTAACTTATCTGGCAACCGGAGCTTTGGGCGAAGGGCCGGGCTCGAGTTAAAGTCGGCGGTGAATCCAACAATCGGTTCGAGCGATCACGGGGTCGCATTTTCGGCGGGCCAAGGAGGTAGGTCGATGGTCTGGATAAATCAGTTTCGCTGGTCGTCGTCGCAACCTCACGTCGCTCAATCTCATCGTTAGGTTTCGCCCTGTGGCCCCGACATCCGGATATTCCGGCACCCCGCTTGCGAAGAAGCTGGGTTTTAAGGAACGTAGCCTAGTGCTTTTGATCGATGCGCCCAAAGACTACGCCCAGCTTGTAGCGCCGATGCCGACCGGCGTGCAATTGACCTCAAAACCTAGTCGAAATGTCGATATCGCGCACGTATTCGTCTCACGACGTAGCAACCTGAGTAAGCATTTGAGCCAATTACGAAAAACGCTCGATGTTCAGGCGTCAATCTGGGTGTCTTGGCCGAAGAAGGCAGCAAAGGTGCCGACCGACATCACGGAGGACACAATCCGCGAAGTGGCGCTGCCCCTTGGCTTCGTTGACATTAAAGTATGCGCAGTCAACGACGTTTGGTCTGGCCTCAAATTGGTGATACGAAAGGAGCTTCGATGAGCGGAGAACCTAACAATCGGTTAGAGCGATCACGAGGCCACGTCTGCGGTGAATCAAAGAGGGAATCGAAGTCTGGGATAAGTCAGCTGCGCTGGCCGGTAATGCAACCGCGTCGCTCAACCTTATCGTTAGGTGTCGTGATCCACGTGGGCGCTCCTGCCGAGACGCTAGTACCGAGGTAAATGATGCGTAAGCTATATCTATCGCTTGCACTTATCGGCGCGGTTCTTCCTTACTCGCAGTTCCTTCCCTGGCTCGCTGAGCATGGCCCAAACATCCGTTTGCTGTTTTCGGAGCTTTTCTCCACGCGTCCGGGCGCATTTTTCGGGCTCGATGTAATAGTGTCGGCGGTGGTTTTGATCGCGTTTATTCGCCGTGAGGGCGCAAAACGAAAAATGCGGGTTCTGTGGCTGCCGATCGCAGCTACCTGCTTAGTCGGTGTGAGCTGTGGGTTGCCACTATTCTTATATTTACGCGAACGTCAGGTTACCAGTGACGCCTAACAATCGGTTGGAGCGATCGCGGGGTCGGATTTTCGTTGAGCCAAGTAGAGGGTCGATGATCTGGAAATATCAGCTTAGTTGGGCGCCGGCGCTACCCCGCGTCGCTCAACCCAACTTAGACCTGGTCGCATAGCGCTGGACCTCAGCGGGTTGATCGGTCGGACAGTACGCTCGTGCCAAGGCTTTAGGATCGCATTCTCGAACGCAGGAACTACATGGACAATCCGGAAACACGCGCCCCAGTTCAGATCAAATTCTCGCGCTACGAGAAAGTCCTTATTGGAATTCTGGGATTTCTGCAGTTCACCGTCATTTTGGACTTCATGATCATCTCGCCTCTCGGAGCGATCGTGATGCCGAGCCTTCACATCAGCCCACAGCAGTTTGGCCTCGCAGTCTCTTCCTACGCCTTCAGTGCGGGAGTGTCAGGATTTCTTGCCGCAGGCTTCGCCGACCGCTTCGACCGAAAGCGGCTGCTCCTGTTCTTCTATTTTGGGTTCATGCTCGGCACTTTGCTGTGCGCTTTAGCCACTACTTACCCGCTGCTTTTGCTGGCACGCATCGTTACCGGATTATTTGGCGGAGTGATTGGCTCCGTGGTAGCGGCCATCACCACGGATCTCTTTCCTCTGGAAATGCGCGGCCGGGTGATGGGGGTGATTTCCACCGCGTTTGCGGCGAGCCAGGTGCTCGGGCTCCCCGCCGGGTTGTATCTGACCAGCCATTGGGATTGGCACGCCCCCTTTCTTGCCATCATTGCCGTCGGTGTACCGGCGGGTGTCATCATCATGATCTTCATGCGGCCAATCGTCGGGCACCTCGCGCTAAAGCAGGAGCGCAACCCTCTGACGCATCTCATCAACACGATCACCGAGCCACGCTATCGCCTCGCGTTCCTGCTCGTCATGCTGTTACCCACCGGCGGCTACATGCTGATGCCCTTCGGCACAGCTTTTATTGTGAATAATGTCGGATTGACCTTCACCGTGCTGCCGCTGATTTATCTTGTGACTGGGGTGAGTACCATTTTCGTAGGTCCGCTGGTCGGCAAGGCCAGCGACAGTCTCGGCAAGTTCCCCATGTTCTGCTTTGGGAGCATCGTAACGCTCATTATGGTACCGCTCTGGACGAATATCGGCCACGTGCCGCTAGCCACGGTCATAGTGATCAACGTGATCCTGTTCGCGGGCATCTTCTCGCGGATGATCCCGGCTCAGGCCCTGATCTCGGCAATCCCGGAGCCCGCCAAACGCGGCGCCTTCAATTCCGTCAGCGCTTCATTGCAACAATTCGCGGGTGGGGTGTCATCGGCAGTGGCGGGCTGGCTGATCGTTCAGAGGCCGAATGGCTCGTTGGCCCATTTTGATTGGCTGGGCTATGTCGTGGTGGCCATCTCACTTGTAGCGTTCGCTCTGATGTATCGAGTGCACAAGCAGGTGCCCGAGGCCGTACCGCGGTAGAACATGTTTGTGACAAAAGCTTTTAGAATTTGGCCAAGCGCCAGACCAGGAATAGTTGCGAGGATTCCAATGCATTTAACTGACGATCCCTAAATCTTAGCCAGCGATGCGCATAAATTCGCTTTGGGGAGCAGGAGGAGAATCATGATTTGTCGCATGTGGCACGGGCGTACGCCGCGTTCAAAGGCCGATGCCTACACCCGCTTTCTCGAGCAGCGAGCCGTTCCCGATTACCGCTCAGTTCCGGGCAACCTCAATGTTGCGGTGATGCGGCGGGACGAGGAAGCGGTTACGCATTTCCTCACCGTCACGCACTGGGACTCCGAGGACAGCATTCGCGCCTTCGCCGGCGATCAACCGTTGAAAGCCAAGTACTATCCGGAGGACCGAGATTTTCTCTTGGAGTTCGAGGATCTGGTCCAGCATTACACTGTGACCGCTCATGCCGGCGGCGGTGCTTAACAAGGACTGTTGATGGCAAATGTAGTCATTCGCGATGCCGAACCCGCCGATTTCGAGACTATTTGCGCCTTGAATTTGGCGGAGGTGCAACACACCAGCGCCATGGATCGGTCGCGGCTTGTCGAATTGAACCACTTGTCCTGTTACCACAAGGTGGCAAGGGTCGAGGGAGAAGTCTGCGCATTTCTGCTGGCCATGTGCAACGGCGCGGCCTATCAGAACGACAACTTTGAATGGTTCGCCAAAAAGTATGCGCGATTTATCTACGTCGACCGAATTGTGGTGTCATCGTCGGCACGGGGACTGCGCTTGGGGTCGCGGCTATACGAAGATCTGTTCAG
>Ga0206926_1186_pt3 | contig 11120 bp, 10 predicted proteins | sample Alteio_BWOrgHeat_59_FD_152955 | JGI IMG/M metagenome (GOLD analysis project Ga0206926, IMG submission 152955) | Enriched cells from forest soil in Barre Woods Harvard Forest LTER site, Petersham, Massachusetts, United States -... | ecosystem: Environmental > Terrestrial > Soil > Temperate forest >... | reverse complement strand
ACGTCCGTCCGCCTCTTTCCGCCCGACAAGCCGTATGAAGTCGAGCGCGTCTGGGACCACCTGGGCACCTTGGTCTTCAAGTTTGCCGGCGTCGATTCCATGAACGATGCGGAATTGCTGCGCGGCGCGGAAGTACGCATTCCTCCCGAAGAACGTGTGGCGCTCGATCCCGGCGAATACTTCCAGTCGGACCTGATTGGCTGTGAAGTGCGCGACCACGCAACGAAGCGCCTGATTGGTAAGGTCACGGGCTGGGAGGAATACGGCGGACCCTCGCTACTCCAGATCGACAACGGCCGCATTCTGATTCCGTTTGTGAAGGCAATCTGCGTGGATATCCGGCCCGCTGACCGCGTGGTGGAAACGATCCTGCCGGAAGGTCTGGAAGACGCCCAGACCACGCCCGGCAAAGCATGAAATTCCATCTCCTCACAATTTTCCCGGACTTCTTCGACGGCCCGTTTCGTCAAGGTGTCGTGGCCCGTGCCGCACAATCGGGTGCGCTCGACATCCACATCCACGACCTCCGCACCTGGACCCATGACCTGCACCGCACCGTCGATGACCGCCCCTTCGGCGGCGGCGAAGGCATGCTCCTCAAGCCACAACCGATCTTCGATGCCGTGGAATCCATCTGGCCGGAACGCACTCTAAACCAAAAAGTCATCCTCCTCTCCGCACAAGGCCGCAAATTCAACCAGCAAATCGCGCGGGAACTTTCCGCCAGCGAAGAACTCCTGCTGATCTGCGGGCGCTACGAAGGCGTGGATGAGCGAGTCGCCGAGCACCTCGCCGACGACGAACTCTCCATCGGCGATTACGTCCTCAGCGGAGGCGAACTAGCGGCTGCCGTCGTCGTAGATACCGTAGCGCGCCTGCTTCCCGGCGTCCTCGGTAACGAAGACTCCTCCGTAAACGAGTCTTTCACCGACGGCATTCTCGATTGCCCTCAATGGACCCGCCCCGCCGATTTCCGCGGCTGGAAAGTACCCGACGCGCTTCTAAGTGGCCATCACGCCGAAATCGCGAAGTGGCGAAAACAAGCCGCGCTCGATAAAACTAAACGCTTTCGCCCCGACCTCCTCAAATAACCGCAACGTAAGGTTGCAGTCTGGCCCGCAGTTCGACAGGAATCGGCGTCGCCCGCTGCGTAGCGCGATCCATCCCCGCAATCACCACCCTGCCCCGCGCCGCCTCCAGTTCGTCCTTCATCACGCGGAACTTCAGTTCGATAGAAGCATTGCCGATTCGCCCGACCGTGACTTCGATAACCAGCACATCGTCGCAGCGTATTGCGTGCTTGTAGTCGCATTCCACATGCACGCGCGGAAACCCGGTCTCGGCATACTGATGCGCGGAATCGATGTGCCGGAAGAATTCAATCTCAGCGGCTTCAAAGTACCGGAACATCGCCGTGTAATGAATTCGCCCACTCGCGTCAGTATCGATGAAGAGGATGCGGATCGTCCAGCGGAATACCATACTTCCATGTAACCATGCCCCCTCCCCGCACCGACCAGGATGTGGGGCCAGGGCTTCGGCCCTGCAGCCGGGCTTCCGCCCGGCACTGAGCGACCGCAAAATCCCTTTGGAACCGCTCGGTTTCTGCCGACTTGATCGCCCCAATTGACGACAAATCCATCACCGTACGTCAGCCCGGCAGACCGTGCCCGTCGTAGCCGAGGATTTCGTCCGGACTTCTCGCATCAAGAACAGGACGAGAAGAAATCCGATTCGCGAGGCCCATCACCCGCCCGATCCCGCGGCTCTTGTCCGCCTGACCGGCTGCTTCTCGCGCGTCGCCGGTTTCCACCGCTGCCGCATGAACTTCCGGATCGCTGATTTTTAACCGCGGCACTTCTTCATTCTACTTCCCACTCACCCGCAAAATCAGCAGCGTCATATCGTCATACTGCGGAGCCCCCGCCGCAAAATCTTCCGCCCCAAGAAACAAGCGTTCCAGAATCTCCCCAACCGGCAGGTCGAACACCGACAGCGCCGTAGCCTGCAATCGCTCCTCCCCCCACTCCTCATCGTCGACCGTCATAGCCTCGCTGATCCCGTCCGTATACCCGATAAACAAATCCCCCGGCGCCATTTCCAGACAGGCCTCTTCATACTCCACATCTTTCAGCAAACCAACGACAGGCCCGCAAGCCTCCAACCGGATCGCCTCAGCCCGTCCATGCCGCAGCACCATCGGCGCGTTATGCCCCGCGTTCACATAATGTAGTCTCCGTTCAACCGGATCGTAAATCGCAAAGAAAAACGTCGCATATCGATTAGCCGTCGAAGCCTCATGCACCAGCCGATTGAGCTTCCGGACAATTCGCGCCAGATCGTGCGCTCCCGCATCCACAATCCCGCGCAACGACGCCCGAAGACTCGCCATCAACAAAGCCGCCGCAATTCCCTTCCCGGAAACATCACCGATCGCAATCGCCAGGCGACCATCTTCCAGCGGAATGAAATCATAATAGTCGCCCCCGACACCGAGCGCCGGCCGGCAATGTCCGGTCAGCTCCAATCCCGCCACAATCGGAATCTCCGGAAACAACCGTTGCTGCACTTCCCGCGCGATCTCCACTTCCCGCTGCACACGCTGATGTTTCGCGGCTTCATCCGCCAGCGAATGAGCCAGTTCGTTAACCTCCAGCCCCAACCCCGCCTGCACCCCGATCGACGCCAGCAACCGCAGATCGCCTGGCGAATAAGGCTCTTCCGAAAGCTTCGGCCCCAACACCATCACTCCCATCAGCCTGTTTCGGCCGGCAAGCGGCAGCAGCACCTCGGCATTCAACTCATTCAGCGCGCGCTTTTCATGTCCGCCGGCTTCTTCAAACCAAACTTCCGGCTGATCGCGATACAACACCGCCGGCGCACTCGTGCGCACCAGATGCTGAACCGGCAGCGACTTTTCCGCCAGGAAAATCGACCCCTCGATTCCGCCTGGGCCCGCGGCCTGCAGCCGGAACACATCGCCACTCCGCAGCATTACCGCCATCTGAGGCACGTGAAGCACCTCGGATATCCGCGCGGAAATCGTCTGAATCAACGCGGCGGGATCGCTGATCGAACGCGCCTGCACCGCCAACTCGCTCAGCACGTGCTCGGTATTGTAGACCTCACGAAAGAACTGCCGATCCAGCCACTCGCGCACGCGATCCCCCGGACTACGCTTCACAAAATTCAGCCGGATCACAATGCCGAACACCATTGCCGCGCTCACAATCAACAGGCCGCTGTCGTTGTGCCGCCTCACGAGCGGCAACGCAACGCGAAAAACCAACAGCAAAATCAGCCCGAACTGGATCAGAAATACCGTGGTCTTCGCCAGCACATACCGTGTTCCCATCCGCAGCAGGATCTTCACATCGAGCGCACGCTGCACAACAACCACGTAAGCCAGACTCAGCGGGAACATCACCAGAAAAATTGCGCTGCAGTATCCCAGCCACTGAACCTGCGCCGGATCGACTCCAAAGCGAGGTAAGATTCCCCAAACAATCAGCGGGTTGCCAAGCCCCAGCGATGATCCGATAAAAAGCACATGGAGACGCCGCCGCGCATCCGGAGTCGATGCCGTGCGAAGTTTATCGAAAATCACCACCCAATAAACGACGATACAGATCAGGTAGAGCCAGTTCAGAACAGACGTGTCGACCGCATCGATCGCAAGCCGGTCAGCAACAAAGCTCCGGTCATACCAATTGGCGTATTCCGTAAAAAGTCCGACCACCCCGCCCACCGCGACAATCCCGGTAACCAGCCATTTGAACCACGGCAGTCGCACATCGATCCGTGAACGCTCGGGAAACAACAGGCCGAACCAGAGAAGTGCCGCTGGCGCAATCGTCTGCAGGATCATGTGCCAGTAAAGGCGGAGGACCAGCCAGAAGCCCGGCCAGCAGTTGAACGTGGAAACCGCAATAAAGGCCTCCGGATAGCTGAGTATGACCAGGATGAACCATGCGTTCAGATCCAGCGGCCGCGCCAGAACCACCCAGTATCCGACCAGCAGACATAACAGGGGAATAATAATCTCCATCACGACGATGTAAATCACGTCGCCCGGATTGATCTTGTCCGAGTACCCCCGTAGCGGTATTCCAACCGTCCCCCGCGAACCATCCGGCTTGCGAATCCCCACTCGAAGCGTGTCGTCCGGGTGAGCGTACCAGCGCACAGCCTGCCAGACGGCCCTTCCTGTATACGGCTCGCCATTGAGCGTTTCCACCGTGTCGCCTGGTGAGATGCCGGCTGGCGGCGGATTTCCTGTGACCCCCGTCACAACCGCCTCATCCACCGAAAACGGAAAATCGTGCACCTGATGGCGCAGGTCGAAGTACCCCACAATCAGCGAAACGTCACCCGAGAGTTGATACCCCAGGCTGATCGCGATGTAAAGAATCAACAGCCCATAAACGGCGCGTGGCACCCGGACTCGCATAAATAAGGCCTTTTGGTAGTGTATCCATACTCACGCAGGCCTCACCCTACCCTCCCGCCTTCCCCAAAAATAACGTCCGGAACATTCCAATCCCCACCGGAGTCTTATAATGTGAACGTATGTTCGAGGTCCCCGTGGCCGATTATTCGCTCAACCTCAATGCGAGCCTTACGTCAGAGCAACAGGCGGCGCTTGAGGATCATGCCCTCATTTCGGCGCTCCAGCGCGCCGAGGCGGGCGCTTATGAAACTCTGATTCGGCGTTTTCAGGCGCCGGTCTACAACCTTGCGTGGCGCTTGCTCGATAACCCGGCTGACGCGGGTGACGTGGTCCAGGAAGTCTTCCTGAAAGTCTTTCGCAACGTGAACAGCTTCCGTGGCGATAGCAGCCTGCGAACCTGGATTTACCGGATCGCAGTCAACGAAGCGCACAATAAGCGGCGCTGGCTGTTCCGCCACCGTAAGGGCGAAACCGGGATCGAAGATGTCTTCCCGGGTGACGATAACCGCGAGGCGCCGCTGGTCGATGCCGGTGAGACGCCGTTCGATTTCACGATGAACCGCGAGGCGCAGTTGCTTCTCGAAGAAGGCTTGGCCGCAATTAGCCCGGCATTCCGCGCGGCTCTGGTATTGAGAGAAATCGAGGAACTGAGCTACGAGGAAATCGCCAATATCCTCGATATCTCGATGGGAACCGTAAAATCGCGCATCGTGCGGGGCCGCGAAGCCCTGCGGTGTTATCTGGCCAACCGGCTCAACCCGGCGGGCGCTATCGACCTGGCGCCGGCCCCCGTCAAATGGGGTCTCGAAACAGGAAATTTGAAGTGATGGAAGAACTCAACTGCAAATCCGTGCGGCACAATCTGTGGGATTACGCCGCTCATACGTCGGAAGCATCGGAACTCGGTCCGGCCGAACTGACCGTAGCCGAATATACTGCTATCGACTCGCACCTCGATTCGTGCCGGGATTGCGACCGTTGCCTTGCCGACGTATCCTCGCTGCGAACGGGCTTCCGCCATCTGCCGGTGCAGGCGGTGCCCCCGCTTGTCCAGACCAGATTACAGGTGATCGCCTCGCGGGAGCGTTCCCGTCAGTTATTGCGCATGAATCCGGGCGCGTGGATGCGGGACAAACTGGCCAGCGCCATGATGGCGTTCAATCATTTTCTCCGGCCCTATGCCGTGCCTGCAACCGGCGGCTTGCTGTCATCCTGCCTGTGTTTTTCGATGATCGCCCAGACCCTTCAGCTTCGGCCTTATCTTTTTGACGACGATATGCCGATAGGCGTTTTCACCGAAATGTCGATCGCCGATGTCTCGCCGTTCTCTTTCTCAGGAAAAGACGTGACCGTGCAGGTAACGGTGGATGCGAGCGGCAACGTCGCGAATTACGAGAATATGCCAGGCACCAAGCCGACCCCCGAAGAATACGAGGAAATTTGCGGCCTGTTGCTGTACAGCACATTCACTCCGGCGATGCGCGCCGGGCAGCCGGTTTCGAGCAAACGCATCCTGACCGTCCAGCACATGAACTATAAGATCGATTCCCGTGGGCTCGGTCATCGCGACTAAGCACCCGAGACTCGGTCAGCATTTCCTTGCCAGCAGCCGCGTTCTCGAGCGCATTGCGACCGCAGCTTGTCCGGCTGGGACTCAACAGGTCATTGAAATAGGCCCCGGTCAGGGCGCTCTGACTGACCGCCTGCTGGTTCACTCCCCGAAAGTCGTTGCGATCGAAATGGATTCCGCGCTCGCGGCGCATCTTCGCGAACGCTGGTCACACGAACCCCGCTTCACGCTGGTTGAAGGCAACGCTCTGAATTTCGACTGGACCCAGTGGGGTCCGGGAATGCTCGCGGGTAATCTCCCGTACTACGTAGCGACGGCGATCATTTCGAAATATCTGCTGAATCCCGGAGACCTGGCGCAGGCCGTATTCCTGATCCAGAAAGAAGTGGCTGAGAGGATCACCGCAAAGCCGGGAACCCGGGACTTCGGCTACCTGTCTGTGGAATGCCAGCATCTGGCAAAAGCCGAATATCTGTTCAGCGTGCCGCCCGGTGCTTTTCGCCCGCCCCCCAAAGTGGATTCCGCCGTAATTCGTCTCACCCCGCATACCGGGGTTCCCGCAGCCGAAACCAAAGCCTTCCTGGCATTCGCCTCCGCCTGTTTCCGGCAAAAGCGAAAAACCCTGCGCAACAATCTCGCGGACCTTTACCCAAAAGAAAAGCTGGATGCAACCCCGGCCGTTTCCCAACGCGCCGAACAACTAAGCGTCAAAGAACTCGCACAACTCTTCGCCGACCTCGCCGACTAACCTCAAAAGGGGACTGCGCGCGAATTTCGCCGCCTTTGCGAAAATCGGGCCTGTCCCCTTTTGCCCGGAAGCGATTGCACCGCGCGCACCAGTGCCGTTCTCCCAGGTTCGAGTCCATGCACACTCGCCTTGACGTATATATCAATATGCGATATATCTGTTACTGGTATATGAAGCCGCGCCCTCGCCGTCCACTCTCCTCTTCTCTCCTAATCGCCGCCATCCTGGCCGTGACCCTACCCGCACAGCCCAAAAAGCCGGCACCACTCCCCCGCCCCCAAATCCTGACCGCGCAATACAACAACGCCCGCACAAACGCCAATCTCGCAGAAACAATCCTGACCCCGCGCAACGTCAACGCCAAACAATTCGGAAAGCTCTTCGTCCTCCCTGTAGATGGCGACGTAACCGCCCAACCCCTCTACGTCCCCAATCTCCCGATTCCCGGGCAGGGTATCCATGACGTCCTCTTCGTGATAACCGCGCACGACAGCATCTATGCCTTCGACGCAGCCAATAAACCGCCCCAACCCCTCTGGCACACCGCGTTGACAAACGAACAAGCCGGAATTCATCCTGTACCCTCCAGCGCCGTGCAATGCTCCTTCCTCGGTCCGGAGGTTGGCATCACATCCACACCCGTGATCGATCCGGCAACCCGAACCATGTACTTCGTAGCCCGAACCGCCCGCCGCTCACCCAACGGTGAGGACCTTTATTACCAGCACCTGCACGCCGTGGATATCACAACCGGAGATGAGAAACCCGGCAGCCCGGTTCTGCTGCGCGCCTCCGCCCCAGGTTCCTCTTTCTTCGGTCTGCTCCACGGCGAAGTGACCTTCAACGCGGTCCTCGAAAACCAGCGAGCCGCGCTGCTTCTCTCGCAGGGAACGGTCTTCATCGCCTGGGGATCATCCTGCGATGAGGGTAACTATTTCGGCTGGGTCATGGGCTATGATGCGCGAACCCTGAGGCAATCCGCCGCATGGAACACAGCTCCGGATAGCGGCGAGTCAGCTATCTGGCAATCGGGCGCGGGACTCGCTGCGGACCCGGAAGGCAATATCTACGCGGCCACCGGCAATGGCAAATTCACCGCGTCCAGCTCGAACGGCCACGACTTCGGCGATTCCCTGGTGAAACTCTTTCTGCGTAACAACACCCTGTCGGTCCGTGATTACTTCACTCCGTCGAACGAAGCAGCAATGAATCGCGGAGATAACGACCTCGGGTCAACTGGCCCCGTACTCTTGCCAGATCAGCCCGGCCCCCATCCCCACATGGCTCTCGCAGCCGGCAAAGACGGTAAAGTCTATTTGATTGACAGAGACCACATGGGTAAGTATCAGCCCGGTTCCGACCCTCATGCTGTACAAGCCTTCCAGCTGAACGGAGGCGCCTATGGTGCACCGGCATACTGGAACGGCCACGTCTACTACTGCGCCAGCGGCGATTTCCTGAAAGACTTCGCTCTCAATGCCGGCAAGTTCAGTGCCGTGCCCGTACATGCCAGTGGCATCCGTTTCAAAAACCCCGGTGCGTTCCCCGCCATTTCGGCAAACGGTAACACTGACGGCATCGTCTGGCTGGTGGTCACGAAGGAATACTGGCAACACGACATCGACGCGGACTTGCAAGCCTGGGACGCGGCCGATGTCAGTCATCTGCTCTACGAAACGGGTACGGGCGCACCAGGACCCGGTGTCGCTCTCCGTTTCACCATACCGACAATTGCCAACGGACGTGTGTATATTGCATCCCGAGGCGCAGTCCATGTCTACGGACTAATGAACTGACCAGCGGCCCCAAATTACACTCCATCGCCCGCCGTAGACCGCGAAACATTATGATGGGATAACGTTTAAAAGACATCTTCGCCGCGCGCATGCACACTGCAACGCTGTCCATCCTCATCCCGCTTTATAACGAGGAGGAGTTCATCACCGAACTCCTGAACCGCGTCGTGGCAGCTCCGTTGCCCGAGGGTCTCGACCGGGAAATCATCATCGTCGACGATTGCTCCACGGATGATTCCGCCAGCCTCGCTGAAGCGTTTATCGCGGCCCACCCCGAAACACGCATGAGTCTTCTGCGCCAAAAACCCAATCAGGGCAAAGGCGCCGCCATTCGCAAGGCGATCGACGCGTCAACCGGCGAATTCGGCGTGGTCCAGGATGCCGACCTCGAATACAACCCAGCCGAACTGGGAAGGCTCATGGGCCCTCTCCTGCGCGGCGATGCCGATGCCGTCTTTGGCTCCCGTTTTCTCGTGTCCGGTGAAACGCGCGTGCTCTATTTCTGGCATTCGGTCGCCAACGGCTGGTTGACCCTGCTCGCCAATCTCGCGTCCGATCTGAATCTGACCGACATGGAAACCTGTTACAAGGCGTTCCGCACGAGCCTGGTGAAAAGCATTCCTCTCACCAGCGAGCGGTTCGGCATGGAACCGGAACTCACCATCAAACTCGCGCGCCGCAAAGCCCGCATCTACGAAACGCCCATCAGCTATCATGGCCGGACCTACGAAGAGGGCAAAAAGATCGGCCTCCAAGACGCCTTCGAAGCTCTCTGGGTCATTCTGAAATCGCGCTTCACAAGTCACATCTACAAGGACGCTGTACCCCACGCATTGGAGACCTTGTCCGATGCGCCGCGCTTCAATCGATGGATGGCCGACACCATCTCGCCCTGGATGGGCGTGCGTGTTCTCGAAATCGGCTCTGGCCTGGGGAACCTGTCACGTCTCCTTTGCCGCCGGCGAAAGCGCTATGTGGCGACCGACCTCAAACCGGAATACGTGGCACAGCTCCGCATGGCTTTCCGCCATCGGCCACTCGTCGAAGTGGCCCCCCCTCGATACGGATAATCCGGAGGATTTCCAGCCGTTCGAAGGCGCCATGGATACAGTCGTCTGTTTGCATATCCTGGAACACGTAACCGACGACGCAGCAGCACTCAGCCGAATCCGAACCCTCTTACAGCCGGGCGGAAGACTCATCTTGCTGGTACCGAACGACCCAACCGCGTTCGGTTCGCTCGACACCGCGCTGGGCCACAAGCGGCGTTACTCAGCGCAGCAACTCTCGGCTCTTGTGGATGCAGCGGGATTCAATGTGGACAAAATCCTCGACTTCAATCGCATCTCAACTCCGGGATGGCGCTTCAACGGCAAAGTCCTCAAAGCGGGAACCGTCTCCACCGGAGCCCTGAAAATGTTCGATCGCCTGGTCTGGTTCTGGCGTCGCATCGACGCCAGTCTGCCGTGGCAACCAATGTCAATCATCGCCATAGCCACCCGCCGCGACTAATCGTGGCGCACGCACTCGTGCGTGCCGCGTCGAGACTCATCTCGACGCCTCCTGACCTCACTCCTTCCCCGGCACTCCAATCTTCTGCACCGTCCCGATATCAAACTTCTTAAAATCAAAATCCTGAATATGCACATTCATGCGAAAATTCTTCACCACCACCCTTGCCGCCAGATGATCTTCGCTCGAAACCTGCATCCACAACCCCTCCCCCAGCGGCGACTGATCCACATTCATGCTGGTGCCCTTCTGCACACTCGCCAGCAGCCCGCCGCCAATCCGAAAGCTATCGTAAAAATGAACCTCCAGACGTGCCACTTGCCGATCCGCCTCGTCGATCCAAACCGTCCCCGCCAGCTTCTTAGCCGCATTCTGATCCATGCCGCTGGCCTTCGCCTTCGGATCTCCGGCAAAATCGAAAACCAGCGTGTCCCGTCCCCGAAATGAAACTCGACGTGGATTCGATGTCTTAGCAACAGCCAGGATCTCACTGACAATTCGCGCCCTGCCACCGCCGCGACCGCGCTGCGCGCCTCGCGGAGCGCTCAATACCCCGTCAATCTCCTTCTTCACTCGCTCCTGCTCGCGCGCCTGATCCTTCGCACTGAGTTCGACCCCCTCCCGCTTCACCAGTCGGATAATACGGCGGCCACTCACAAAAAACACCTCCGATTCCAGAGTTGTCGTCTCCTTGACCTTGTCGTTACCATCCAGCGTCTCAGTACGAACAATTTCATGAAACGTATAATTCTCGCGGATCGCATCTGTCTGATGCTGATGATCGAGCACGTCTTTGAGCAAAGCCGCCGGATCGGGAATCTGCGCCGGGCACAGCGATGCAAGCAATAACCCAACCCCGAACCAACTCCAGTGGTGTAGTCTTTCTGAGTGAGGGCTCACGTATGTCCACAAGGTTGACACATCTCACCCGTCGCGACTGGATAAAACTCTCCAGCCTCGCACTGACCTCTGCGCCCGGCATTGCCGCGAAACCGAAGCCCACCCGCGTAGCCTGCCAGTGCTACGTTTTCGAGCAGGACTACG
>Ga0206926_1200_pt1 | contig 11165 bp, 6 predicted proteins | sample Alteio_BWOrgHeat_59_FD_152955 | JGI IMG/M metagenome (GOLD analysis project Ga0206926, IMG submission 152955) | Enriched cells from forest soil in Barre Woods Harvard Forest LTER site, Petersham, Massachusetts, United States -... | ecosystem: Environmental > Terrestrial > Soil > Temperate forest > O... | reverse complement strand
GCCCGCGTAGCCTCCTCGTTTATCAGCATAGAACAGGCTGAACAGAATTTGAAAGAGACGGATAAGGAGAGCCTTGAGACCGTTAAGGATAAAGGCCGGGCCATCTGGAATAAGACACTCAGCCGGATCCTCGTGGAAGGGGGTACCATCGACCAGGTACGGACCTTCTATTCCTGTCTCTACCGGATGCTTTTCTTCCCCCTGAAATTATATGAAAAGGATGCTTCCGGAAAGATCATCCACTACAGCCCTTATAATGGAAAAGTAGAGCCGGGATATATGTTCGCCGGAACAGGTTTCTGGGATACCTTCCGCGCATTATATCCCTTCCTTAACCTGGTATATCCTTCCATAAATAAGGAGATGCAGGAAGGACTGGTGAACGACTATAAGGAGGGCGGCTGGCTGCCCGAATGGTCCAGCCCCGGCTATCGCAGCGTAATGATCGGTAATAACTCAGCTTCCGTAGTAGCTGACGCCTGGCTGAAAGGACTCAGGGGATACGATATCAATACGCTCTATGAGGCATTGCTGAAAGATGCCAACCACCAGGGTCCCGTGCCTGCCGTAGGCCGCGAAGGCGTTGATTACTACAACACCCTGGGCTATGTCCCCTACAACGTAGGCATCAATGAGAACGCCGCCCGCACCCTCGAATACGCTTTTGATGATTTCTCTATTTATAAATTAGGAAAGGCCCTCGGCCGCCCCGAAGAGGAACTAAAGCTCTATGCCACCCGCGCAAAAAATTACCGTAATCTCTTTGACCCGGAACATAAGCTCATACGCGGGAAAAATAAGGACGGCCAGTTCGAATCCCCCTTCAATCCCTTTAAATGGGGGGATGCATTCACAGAAGGGAACAGCTGGCACTATACCTGGGGCGTCTTCCATGACATCCAGGGTCTTATTGATCTCATGGGCGGTAAAAAGGAATTTGTAAAAATGCTGGATTCCGTATTTATTATGCCCCCCACGTTCGACGACAGCTATTACGGCGGCACCATCCACGAGATCCGGGAAATGCAGATAGCCGGTATGGGACAATACGCACACGGCAACCAGCCCATCCAGCACATGATCTACCTCTACAATTATGCCGGCCAGCCCTGGAAGACCCAATACTGGGTCAGGGAATCCATGAATAAATTATATAAAGCCACCCCCGACGGCTATTGCGGGGACGAAGATAATGGACAGACCTCGGCATGGTATGTATTCTCCGCCCTGGGTTTTTATTCCGTCTGCCCCGGAACCGACCAGTATGTGCTGGGCGCACCCCTCTTCCGGAAAACCAGCATCCAGTTGGAAAATGGCAAACAATTCGTGATCAACGCCCCCGCCAACAGCGATAAAAATATCTATGTACAGGCAGCTTCCATGAACGGACAACCCTACAACAGGAACTGGATCTCCCATTTCGCTATCCAGAAGGGCGGAACGCTGGACTTTATCATGGGGCCCGCAGCAAACACAAAAAGAGGAACAGACCCCGCTGCCTATCCCTATTCTTTTTCAACAGACAAGGAAATAAAATAAGTGAAAATGAAAAACAAATTGCTTAAGACCCTGACACTCTCCGTACTCGTATTTTCATCCCTCTGCGTCATGGCGCAACGCCGCCATCGCCAGCTTCCACCCGTGGCAGCAGGCGACTCCATCGTCCGGGGACCATACACCCTCATTTTTCTCAGCAATGACGCCGGACTGAACCCCCTCACCAAACAGCGCCTGATCGATGCTTTTTTTACCGTCTACCCCGAAGAAGCAGCAAGATTTAATAAGAATACATTAAAAAAAGTTATATTTTATGTCGATACTGCTTATGAGGGTGTTGCAGCGACGGGAGGGGGTATGGGCCGCTTTAATCCCTCCTGGCTGAAAAACCATCCTGAAGACATCGACGTAGTTACCCACGAAGTAATGCACGTCGTCCAGTCATATAAGGATTATAGCCCCGGATGGCTGACAGAAGGCATAGCAGATTACGTCCGTTACGTCTATGGCGTGAACAACCTGAAAGGCGATTGGACCCTGCCCGAATACAGACCCGGACAGAGTTATGAAAATGCCTATAGGGTAACGGCCCGCTTCCTGCTATGGGTGGAGAAAAATAAGAACAAGGAAATAGTAGATCGTATGGATGCCGCTATGCGGGACGGAGCCTATACCCCCGCATTGTGGGTAACCCTCACCGGCAAGTCAGTGGATGATCTCTGGAAAGAATATTCCCAGAATCCAACACTCCAGCTGGCCTATAAATAGTCACAAAAAGCATGAAATACACATTGAGTTTTCTTTAGAAAAGATTAACCAAAACAAACTGCAAACTATGTCAAACAAACTGACGCCTGCTGCTTGCGCAGCAACAATAAGACCGATGGTCTTATTGCTGATCCTATTAGTAGGAGGTGGGACCCTGTTCGCACAGAAGACCCCCACATCCATCGCCATTACCGGAGTTGTCAGGGATAAGTTGGGTAAACCGCTGGAAGGGGTCTCCGTAGAGCTGGTGGGCACCCACCGCGGAGCCTCCACCGACACCAGCGGACATTTTTCCTTAACCCTGGACAACGCGAAGCAACAGCTAAAGTTCTCCCGGGTAGGATTCGTTGCACAAACTTACACTTACAACAACTCCATCGCCATCGAGATCACCATGGATGCCGAAGCAGGCAGCATGGATGAGGTCGTGCTGGTAGGTTATGGTAAGCAAAAAAAGATCAGCCTGGTAGGTGCACAGTCCACCGTTAACATGGATGACCTGAAACTACCGGTGGCTAATCTGAGCGCATCACTGGCAGGCCGTATCGCAGGCCTCGTAGGCGTACAACGTACAGGTCTTCCCGGCAGCAACCAGGCCGATCTCTGGATCCGGGGTATCTCCACTTTCGTTGGCAGCAACGACGCCACTCCGCTCGTCATCGTCGATGGCGTCCAGGGCCGTGATATCAACGCCTTTGATCCCGAAGACATCGCTTCCTTCACTATCCTGAAAGACGCTGCCGCTACAGCCGTATACGGGGTGGCCGGCGCCAATGGCGTTATCCTCATCCAGACAAAAAGAGGTAAGCCCGGTAAGCCTGTCCTGATGTTCAACTACGATGAAGGGCTGATTTCCTTTACCAAGACACCGCAGCTGACAAACGCCAGCCAGTATATGAACCTGAAGAATGAGGCGGAAATAGCCTCCGGGTTCACACCGGACTATTCCCAGGCGTATATCGACAGCACAGTGGCAGGACACCAGCCTTATCTTTATCCCAGCGTTGACTGGATGAAGGCCCTCTTCAAAAAGGTCTCCAACAGCCGCCGCGCCAATTTCAGCGCCAGGGGCGGTTCCGAGAATGCCAATTATTATGTTTCATTGGCCTATTATGATGAGAGCGCGCTCCTGAAGACGGATAATCTCCAGAAGTACAACGCGGATACCCGTTTCAAAAGATATAATTTCACATCGAATGTGAATATGGACTGGACAAAGACCACCAAATTCGAATTAGGTCTCCAGGGCTATATCTCCAATACAAACTATCCCGCTATTAATCCTCAGCAGGCTTTTGCTGACGTGATGGAAACAAACCCCGTTCTCTACCCCATCATGTATCCCGGTGATACGGTTCCCGGTGTCAGCTCAGCCGGCGCCCAGCCCGACCCCTATGCTGACGTGACGCAGACGGGTTATACCAACACATTTGCTAATCAGCTTTATTCCAACGCTAAAATAACCCAGGACCTCAGCTTCTTTATAAAAGGCCTTTCCATCTATGGGCTCTATTCTTTTGACATCTGGAATACACAAACCATCGGACGTACCCGCACCCGGAGCACTTATCTCATCGATAAGTCAAACCCCTATAACGCCGATGGCAGTTTGAATCTTGATATTCAGTATACAGGTAAGGATAACCTGGACTTTAGTAATACCAACGGATCACATCGACAGTTCTATATCGAGTCGGCCCTTAACTATGATCGTGATCTCGGCGCAAAACATCATATCACGGCCCTGGCCCTGTTCAATCAGCGCAACTACCAGGAAGCCTTCCCGACGGACCTCACCTCTTCGCTGCCCTATAAAAGCCAGGGTCTGGCCGGTCGCGCCACCTATTCCTATGCTGACACTTACTTCGGTGAATTCAATTTCGGTTATAACGGCTCCGAGAATTTCGCCCCGCAGAATCGGTTCGGTTTCTTCCCCTCAGTAGGTGTGGGTTGGGTGCTTTCAAAAGAGCGGTTCTTTGAACCCCTCAAGGACGTCTTCCAATTGTTTAAGCTCCGCTACTCCAACGGTCTCGTAGGTTCTCCCAGCGGCGGTCGCCGTTTCGGCTATCTCACACTGGTTACAGACGGTGCCAGCGGGTTTACATTCGGTAATGGCCAGGCCAGCCAACAGTACGGTGGCGTATCCATCACGGATTACGGTACGGACATCAAATGGGCCCGTTCTCACAAACAGGATGCGGGCGTCGAGCTGAAAACTTTTGATAATCATCTGTCCTTAACGGTGGATTATTTCGATGAGCACCGCACCGGCGTTTTCCTCCAGAGAGGCAACCTGCCCGATTATGTGGGCCTCGTGAACAGCCCCTGGGGCAACTACGGGATCATCGATAATAAAGGTTTCGACGGAACCCTTGATATTGCTCCTTTTGACATTGGCAAGACCACCTGGACCATCCGCGGGACCTTCTCTTACAACAGGGATAAGGTCATCGAGAATGGCACCCCGAAACAACCTTACCCTTATATGGAAACAAGAGGGTTTAATTACCTCTCCACTTATGGATATGTAGCGGAAGGCCTCTTCCAGAGCCAGAAAGAGATCGACAATGCGCCGGATCAGTCGGCGCTGGGCTCCGTAAGGGTAGGGGATATCCGTTATAAGGACCTGAACGGCGACGGCAAGATCGATGCCAATGACGTAAAACGCATCGGGAACGGCGACGTCCCCAACTGGATCTATGGTATTGGCTTTACGGTGGACTATGGACATTGGTATTTCGGCGCATTCTTCCAGGGCGTGATCGGTGCACAGCGCCAGCTGAGCGGAGACGGGATCATCCCCTTCGACAACAGCACCGGTGCTGAAAGATCTAATCTCTTCTCCGTTGCAGAAGACAGGTGGACGGAACAAAACCCCAAGGCGCACCCCTTCTATCCCCGCCTGGCTTATGGTAATTCAGAGAACCAGAATAACGCGGTCACCAGCACATGGTGGGAAAAGAATATCGACTTCATTCGCCTGAAGACCGTCGATTTCGGATATAATCTTCCACGGGGAACGCTGAAAAGCATCGGCCTGAAAAGCGGCCAGATCTATATCCAGGGTGTCAATCTTTTATACTGGAGCAAGTTTAAGTTGTGGGACCCAGAGCTCAATACCACCAATGGTGCGCTTTATCCGAACACCAGGAACGTGGAAATGGGATTCAAGGTTTACTTCTAAGTTGGATACAAAAATTTGTGACGTATAAATCAACAAAAATGAAAAGGATCATATATATATTATCAGCAGGCTTCCTCTTAATGACGGGCTCCTGTAAAAAATATCTGAACACAGTACCGGATGATGTCCTCACGACAGATGACATCTTCCTGTCGAAGACCACGGCAGGTGAATACCTGGCCAATATCTATTCTTATCTTCCCAATGAGCTGGAACAGCGTTTCAGCGGCTACGGAGGATGGGGAAACTCCGGCCCCTGGACCGGCTCTTCCGATGAGGCGAAATATAACTGGGACTTCAATTATAGCAACCAGATGAACGCCAGCACCTGGAGCAGCACTGACGGTCAGGTAGAGCTGTACTGGTCCCAGTATTACCAGGCCATTCGCAACGCTACGGATTTTATGGCCAGGATCCCCACAGCCACCAATGAGATAGAGACCGGGACAAAGGTCATCTGGCGGGCCGAAGCAAGGGCGCTCAGAGCTATCTTTTATTTTTACCTGCTGCGCACCTACGGACCCGTCGTTCTCCTCAAGGATCAGATCATCTCTCCTGATGCTTCGGGTGATGCCTCCAGCCAGGCCAGAACGCCTTTCGACGCCTGTATCAGCTACGTGGCCGGCCAGCTGGACTCCGCCTACACTGATCTCCCGCTCACACCCCTTAATAGTGAGCTGGGACGCATGACACAGGGCATCGCCAAAGCTTATAAGGCAGAAGCCCTGTTGCTCGATGCCAGCCCCCTGTATAACGGCAATGCTGCATACGCCTCTTTCAAGAATGCAGACGGCACCCAGCTGATCAGCCAGACCTATGATGTCAATAAATGGGCCCTGGCAGCCAGCGCAGCCAAAGATTTCATCACTACTTTCTCCGGCACCTACAGGCTCCATGTCGTACAGGACAGCACACCCTTCGCTACAGCTTTCAGATCCTGTAAGGAAGTCATGACGGATGACTGGGATGAAGAATGGATCTTCGGCTTCCCCAATGCAGGCAGCCTCATGCGCTACGACAGGACCCCCAAACACGTAGGCTACTCTTCAGATCAGCAGGGCGGCGGTGCCTGCGGCGCTACCCAAACCATGGTGGACGCTTATTTCATGGCCAATGGCCTCCCCATCACCGACCCGAATTCCAATTACATCTCCACCGGCTTCACCCAATTCCAGGCGCCCGGCGATACCAAATCCCGGAATATTTACAGCCCATGGACAGGCAGGGAACCACGGTTCTATGTAGGGATCACATATGACAGCAGCCGCTGGATCTATGCCGACGATGACGGGAACGATATTATAACCAGCTTCCAGTATTCCGGTAACTCCGGCAGAAGCCAGAGCACCTCGGACGTTACGCCCACCGGCTATACCGTCCGAAAGAACGTAGCGCCCAGCGATAATGGCAGGGGCTGTGTAATGATCCGCCTGGCCCAGATCTACCTGGATTATGTCGAAGCGCTCAATGAATCCAACCCCTCCGACCCGGATATCCTGAAGTACCTGAACCTCATCCGCGACAGGGCAGGGGTGCCTGAATATGGTGGCGCTATCCCCGCTCCCGCCAGCCAGGCAGATATGCGCACCGCCATCCGCGCCGAAAGACGCGTTGAGCTGGCTTTCGAAAATGTTCGTTATTTCGACACCCGCCGGTGGAAGATAGCTCCGCAAACAGATGCAGGCGCTTTTTACGGCATGAATATGTACGCGGACGGATCAGCCTTCTTTGCAAAAACAAAGCTGGAAACCCGCATGTTCAAGCCCCGTGATTATTGGTTCCCCATTCCCTTTAATGAAGTATTAAAGGATGATCTGATGGTCCAAAACCCCGGCTGGTAATAGCCCTCAACATTCACCATTAAAGAAATCAATTATGCGCATCCGCAATAAAATTTTCCCCATCATCGCCTGCCTCTTAGGCCTCGGCATGGCTTTGGGCTCCTGTACAAAGTTTACAAAGGTGCAATTGGCCAGCGAAGGGACCATATACATGGTACAGGCCGAAGGAACAAAAGGTCAGCTGGAGCTTCGTGCCTTAGACACCGCCCAGCTGGTCGTGTTCGGCGCCGCCTACGGCGGGCTGAATTACCCGTCCAGCGATATCCCCGTCACTTTTAAAGTGGACACCAGCCTGGTCGCCACCTATAACACGACTTACGGCACCAACTATCAGGTACTGCCCTCCAGTAGCTATTCCATCGCCTCCCTCTCTTCCGTCATCAAGGCAGGTACCACCAGTTCTCAGCCACTGTATGTAGGCATCCTGGCCAATAAGCTGGACCCCTCCAAGCAATATATGCTGCCTATCACGCTGGTCAACGCCACGACCAATAAGCTGGACAGCAGCCTGACCACCGCTTATTTCACTGTGGACCATATCGATAACCTTTATGCAGGATCTTATCATACGGTCGGCGTCCGGACGAATTATAACGCTGACGGTAGCAATGCAGGCACCAACAGCATCGACGATACCCGGGTCCTGACCACGATGACGCTCGACTCCTGCAGCATCAATACGATCGCAAACCTGGGCTCCTATAATGGAACCGTATTCTTTGTCCGGGTTAATCCTGACAATACGCTGGAATTCAGCGGGTACCTGCAGAACGTTATTGGCTCGCCCATCGGTAACCAGCCCAACACGACCAGCACCTATAATCCCACCACCGGCGTGATGACCGTACATTATATGTACACCAATACAAATGGCACCTACCGGTATATGGACGAAACATGGACGCCGGAGTAACTAATTGAGATTACACATGAGAGATCACTGATAGTAGCAGCCCGTTGTGCCGATGAATATTTTAAACATCACACAACGGGCTTTTTTTTTACCCATCTTTGCAGAAAGACTGACAATTCAATCCACGTATTTTTTATGATAACAAGATCCCTCGCCATCACCGGTCTGACGACCCTTTTATTCTTTTCAACCACCGTCTCCGCCCAGGTCACTTACACCAACCCCGGCGGCCTCCACGCCCTCCAGCAAAAATTTGAGGACCTGCGCTTCGGCATGTTCATCCATTTCAATATCCCCACCTTCATGGACGCAGACTGGCCCGACCCGGACGCCCCCGCCGCTGCCTTCAATCCCACAAAGCTGGACTGTAACCAATGGGCCCGCGCCGCAAAAGCCGCCCATATGTCCTACGGATGTCTCACCACCAAACATCACAGCGGTTTCTGCATCTGGGACACAAAGACAACAGATTACAATGTCATGCACAGCCCCCTCAAAAGAGACGTTGTCCGCGAATATGTGAACGCTTTCCGGGCCCAGGGCCTGAAGACCTTTCTCTATTATTCCATCCTCGACACCCATCACTTCCTTCGCCGGGGACACATCACCAAACAACATATCGATATGGTCAAGGCACAGCTGACCGAGCTGCTCACCAACTACGGAGAGATCACCGCCATCATCATCGACGGATGGGACGCCCCCTGGTCACGCATTTCCTATGACGATATTCCCTTCGAGGAAATATATACGCTTATCAAATCCCTCCAGCCCAATTGCCTGGTGATGGATCTGAACTCGGCCAAATATCCCGCAGAAGCCCTCATGTATACAGACATCAAGTCCTATGAACAGGGCGCCGGCCAGATGATCTCCAAAGAAACCAATCGCCTGCCCGCCCTCGCCTGCCTGCCCATCAACAGCGCATGGTTCTGGAAAACAGACTTCCCCTCAAAACCAGTAAAGGACCCCCAAAAGCTCGTAGACGAGATCATCGTACCCTATAACAAGGCATGGTGTAATTTTATCCTCAACGTAGCCCCTAACAGGGACGGTCTCATAGATGACAATGCCGTAACAGCGCTTACTGACATCGGAAAACGCTGGTCGAATGCCGGTCCCGTAGACCCACTGCCACCCACAGAGCTCCCCATCATCTCCCCCAACGTAGCAAAACGCCAGCCGGCTAACAGCACCTGGAGCGATGACATGTGGATAAGCGATTTCGCCAACGACGACGACTTCGGTACCTCCTGGCTTTCTAACCCCCGCGTAAAGTCACCCTGGTATGAGGTTTCCTTCGATAAAGAAAAGTCCTTTAACGCCATCGTCATCACAGAAGATAAACCAAATATCAGCCGCTATAAGCTGGAGTACTTTCATAACGGCTCATGGAAACCCCTTTTCGAAGGCGAGAACAGCAGCCGCGTAAAGATCCACCGGTTCAGCCGCGTCTGGGGCGGAAAACTGCGCATTTCCATCGAAGGCTCCGAGTCCACCCCTTCCATCGCGGAATTTGGTGTCTATGATGAACGCCGCTAGACCAAAAATATAACCGGCGCTTGCAGGATTTGGCTGATTATTTGCATCTGCTTTCCTAATTATTTGCTGACCTAACAGAGCAGGAATGAAAAAGCAGAGCGCAGGCATACTCCTATACCGCATCAAAAACAACATACTGGAAGTCCTCCTCGTTCACCCCGGAGGACCCTTCTGGAAAAACAAGGACATTGGCGCCTGGACCATCCCAAAAGGTGAGTTCAACGACGGAGAGACCGCCCTCGACGCTGCACTAAGAGAGTTTCGCGAAGAGACCAGCCACGCTCCCCTGGGGCCCTTCACCCCCCTGACCACCATCCGGCAAAAAGGCGGTAAAGAGATCCACGCCTGGTCCGCCATCGGAGACCTCGAGATCTCCTCGCTCTCCAGCAATACCTTCGAGATGGAATGGCCCCCCAAATCCGGCCGCCGGCAATCCTTTCCCGAAATAAATAAATATGGATGGTTTGACATCAAGATCGCCTCACAGCTGATCAACCCCGCCCAGATCGCCTTTCTAAAAGAACTGTCCGCCTCTCTCTCCGATGATACTCCCATAGAAGAACATTAAACTAGTTTAATCACAAAAAACATTTCCTCAAAAAGTGCCACACAAATTGGAACTTTGTGGATTTTCCATACTTCTTAACAGGGAATTGTCAAAAATATAAGCAGCATGTATTATGGCTAAAAATGTTACATCGACAGAAGAATCTCTATTCAAAGAGCTTTCCCAGCTCATTGAGCAAAGCCAACAGCAGTTGGTTCTGCAAGCTAATAGCACACTGACTATGCTTTTTTGGAATATTGGAAAGCGAATTAACGAAAGCATACTAAATAATAAACGGGCGGATTATGGAAAACAGATTGTCGTTACGCTGTCACGACAATTAGCTGATAGATATGGGAGAAATTTTGAAGAAAAGAATTTACGCCGAATGCTTCAGTTTGCCCAACAATTCCCGGACAATGAAATTGTCGTTACGCTGTCACGACAATTGAGCTGGTCACATATTTTATCGTTATTACCTCTGAAAAAAACTGAGGCAAAACTGTTTTATGCCAACTCAGTATCTACCTATGGCTTAGGAGTTAGAGAATTGCGCAAGGCAATTTCAACCAAAGAATTTGAAAGAACATCGATTGCAAATTTGCAAAATTCCAGTAATAACCCGGCAATATACAATAGTTTCAAAGACCCCTATTTTTTAGACTTTTTGGGATTGCAGGACACTTATCTGGAAAAGGATTTAGAAGAAGCTATTCTCAGAGAGTTAGAGGCATTCATTTTGGAGCTTGGAAAAGGCTTTGCCTTCATCGCACGCCAGAAACGAATGATAATTGACGGAGAAGATTTTCGCCTGGACCTTTTGTTTTATAATCGAAATTTAAGGCGACTAATCGCTATTGAGCTAAAGCTAGG
>Ga0206926_1199_pt1 | contig 11176 bp, 10 predicted proteins | sample Alteio_BWOrgHeat_59_FD_152955 | JGI IMG/M metagenome (GOLD analysis project Ga0206926, IMG submission 152955) | Enriched cells from forest soil in Barre Woods Harvard Forest LTER site, Petersham, Massachusetts, United States -... | ecosystem: Environmental > Terrestrial > Soil > Temperate forest >... | reverse complement strand
ACATTGTGTCGTGACCGGCACGCCGGTGCGACGTGGACTGGCGCGAATGGACCGCGTGATCGCGGCGGAAAAATTTGGACTCAACCCCAACATGCCGATTGTGCTGGTGATGGGCGGAAGCCAGGGCGCGCACGGCATCAATGAACTGGTGCTCAAGACGCTGCCGATGTGGCATAATCGCCGCGAGGACGTGCAGTTCATTCACCTGACTGGGCAGGCCGATGCCAATATTGCGGAGATCAATTATCGCCGTCAGCGGCTCATCGCGGTGGTGCAAGCGTTCTCGACGGAAATGGAACATTTCTATAGCCTCGCCGATGTGGTTATCAGCCGTTCAGGAGCCGCGTCGCTTACAGAATTGAGTCATTACGGACTGCCGTCGATGGCGGTCGGCTGAAAATCGCGATAGACCTGTCCGCATTCGCGCCAGCTGCTCAGAAGATTCAGGCCAAAAGTGAAAATCCGTGGAGACATCATTCCCGGCCAGCCGATACCCGGCAACGCGTGCGATTGCTGCTCGCCCGCGCCCTTCAGTGCAATGGCGTCGATTTGCTTCGGCGACACAAGCAAAAGCGTGTCGTGTCCGCGCTGCCGCAGTTCCTCCGCGACAGCCAGTCCCGGAAAGAGATGTCCCCCTGTTCCTCCGCATGCAATGGCAATTTTCATCGATAGTCTCCGGTTACATTCTCACGCTGTATGAAGCCGACGCAAGAGTCGGCGCGTTTTGCATCTGATAAATTCCCTGTCGATGCAGATTGAACAAAAGTCCAATCGCAGCCAGGCACGTCAACAGATTCGATCCACCGTAACTGATAAAAGGAAGAGGAATGCCTTTGCACGGCATGAGCGAGGTCACCACCGCGAGATTCATCAAGGCCTGCAGCGCGATCATCATCGTGAGGCCTGTGCCCAAAAGAACACCAGCCGGATCGGGCGCATGAATCGTGATCCATCCACTGCATAATACCAAAACCAAAAAGGCCAGCACCACGGCGAGCGTCACCCACATGCCCAGTTCCTCGCCAATGATCGGGAAAACAAAATCGGTGTTTACTTCGGGTAACCAGTACATCTTCTGGCGGCTGTTTCCCAGGCCCAGACCCGAAAGTCCGCCCGAGCCAAGCGCAATCAATGCCTGCAATTGCTGCCATTTTTTTGCGTCCATCACCGAGTGGTCCAGATGCGGATGCATAAATGCCATCCACCGCGCGTAACGTTCCGGTTTGAAAAGAGAAATCAGAAGGACTCCTACGAGACCGACGATCGATCCAGGGACCAGATAAAGCAATTTTGTCCCCGCACAAAACATGATCGCCGCCAAGATCGCCAGCATGATCGCGGTCGTTCCAAAATCCTGCTGCTTGATCATCAGTGCAAACATCGGGACGACGCAGAGAATCGGCCAGAGAAAGCCCTTGAGAAACTCGCCCGAGCGGCGCTGATATTTCCCCATCCACCACGAAAGGAAAAGGATCAGCGCCACCTTGGCAAATTCTGAAGGTTGATAGGTCCACCCACCCAAGCGCAGCCAGCGCCGCGATCCGTTGATCGTCGCTCCGAGGTGCGGAACGAGGCAGAGCGCGAGCAGGATGGTGGCCAATCCCAGCGCCCAGGGCGCGAGGCGCAGCAATTTTTGGTAGTCGTAGCGCGAGAGAAATACGCACGTCATTCCGCCAATGGTGAGCCACACGCACTGTTTGCGCAGGTTACTGTAGACGCCCGACATGTCCGTTGACGCAAGGACGGCGCTGGTACTGGTGAGCATCACCAGGCCCAAGGCGATAAGCCCGAGCATGGCGATCAGCAGCACATACGCGACGTTCCTTTGCATGAACACGGTGGAGTCTCCTTAGGAATGCAACAGATGATAGGCGGTCGTGCCGCCAACGATCACAATATGCCGCGCCATGATCACGATAAATACCGCGAACATGACCGCCGCACACCAGACGCTGAATGCCACCAGGACATCCAGCGTGATCTTCATGGTTTTGATCATCATCGGTTGACTCCTTACTGGCCGTTGTTGGCCAATTGCGCTGTTGGGGTTGGGGCTTTCGGCTTCGCTTCAACCTGGGCCGGTTGCGTCGTCGCCGGTTCGCTGACCTTGGCGGTGTGAGTTTCCTTGGAAGGAATCGTCAGCTTCTTGCCGATGGTCAACTTCGTCGGATCGGTGATGTTGTTCGCCGCCATGAGTGCAGTAGGCGTCGTCTTGAACTTGTGCGCGATCTTGGTCAGTGTGTCGCCCTTCACAATTGTGTAGAGGTGATGGTCTAGCGGGGCTTTGGTCAAAGTCGCAGGGGACTTGTTGGCCGTGACGCTTTTCGCTTTCTTGTCCGTGACAGGAGCCAGTGCAGTCGTCGCGGCAGGAGTCGCACTCGTTGTCGTCGCGACTTCGGCGGTCGTCGTCGATGCGGGAGTCGCTGTCGCCGCCGGAGCAGTCGTTGCCATCGTCTTCGCCGGAATGACCAGCTTCTGACCGATACTCAGTTTGTCCGACGTGAGACTGTTGGCTGCCATCAATTTGGCCACGCTGATGTGATTCTGATGCGCGATTTTCGCGAGCGAATCGTGCGACCTCACCACATAGGGCGTGCCACCCGTTGAGGGTGTTGATTGCGTCACCTCAGGCGTCGTCGAGGCAGGCGTCACGGGAGGCGTGACAGCGGCGCTCGTCTGGACAACCGGGGTTGGATCCGCAGGAGGAGTCAGGCTCGACGTTGTTGCTACCGCAGGTGTTGTCGGGGTGGGTGTCGGCGTTACCGTGGCCGGTGTCGTGAACACGGGCGGCGCAGGTGTCTCTGCGACAGGCGCAGGCGTGGACGGCGTGCTGCTTGTCTCAGCCAAGGCGGTTTGATCCGCGGTGGGTGCAGGCATAGGAGTTGAGGTTGGCGTCGGCGTGGCCGCGGTGGAACTCGCATCCGCGGCCGTTGTGGCCGTGGTGTTCTTGTCCGTCGCCTCAGGCATCTGGCCGTCGCTGACCAGTGTTCCATCGGCATTCGCCTTTAGGCCCTTCTGGTTTTTGCCGGCGAGCAGATCGGTGTCCGCGCTTCCGCCCTTGAGCAGATAATAGGTTGTCATGCCGCCGATAACGACGACGTGCAGCGCCAGCACGACGACAAAGACCGTCATAAGTTTAAGGCCGCCGGTCTGTTGCGGCTTGAGGTTACTTTCGTTGTTTTCCATGGTGTTTCTCTCTTTCTTTTGTTTGTGGTGGTTGTTTGGGATTGAAATTTTTAGGTCGTCTTTGCCTTTGCCTGCACAAGCGCGCGGAATTGGTCGCCGCGGTCCTCGAAACTCTTGAACATGTCGTAACTCGAGCAGCCCGGCGAAAAGAGCACGGTATCGCCCGACTTCGCGAGCTTCTGCGCCTGCGTCACCGCCTCGGCCAGCGAATCCGCCTTGAAGCACGGCAGAGCCGAACTCCAGGCATCAAAAAGTTTTTCCGTCATCTGGCCGATCAACACAACGGCCTTCACTTTTTCGCGAAGCAACTGACGCATGCCGGTAAAATCGAGCCCCTTGTCCTTGCCACCCGCGATCAGCATGACAGGCACCTGCATGGCCAGAAGCGCCTTCTCCAAAGCGTCAATGTTCGTCGCCTTCGAGTCGTTCAGGAAAGTGACTCCATTAATGACCGCCACCTTTTCGCACCGGTGCGGCAGCGCCTTATAAAGAGAAAGTGCGGCAATCGTGGTTTCGCGAGGCAGCTCGTAAAGATCGGCCACCGCCAGCGCGGCCAACATATTTTCGGCATTATGTTGCCCGATCAAATTCGTCTTGGACTGCTGGAGCACTTGCTCACCACGCGCCACCAGCCAGCCGTCGATCAGTTGGTAGTCCGCTGGCATGCCCGCCGCGCTGATGGTGATCTTGCGCGCCGCCATCTCGGGCAGGCGCAGGTTCGCATTCACAATCGCGTAATCATCCGCCGTCTGGTTGCGGAAAATCTGCCATTTCGCCGTCTCGTATTCCTCCATCGTCTTATAGCGGTCAAGATGATCAGGCGTCAGGTTGAGATGCACGCTGATGCGTGGACGAAAATCGACAATATGCTCCAATTGGAAGGAACTGACCTCCAGCGCCATCACATCGAGGTTTCCGCTATTCCGCACCGCCGTGGAAAAAGCCGTTCCGATATTACCGCACGCGCTCGTCCGTTTGCCGCCTGCCGTCAACACGGCTTCGACCAACTCGGTTGTCGTCGTCTTCCCGTTGGTTCCCGTGATCGCCACAATCGCGCATTCGCAAAAACGATAAGCCATCTCCAGTTCACCGAACATCGGCAATCCCGCCTGACGCAGTCCCTGCACCAGCGGCGCGCTCGGATTGATCCCGGGGCTGAGCACGACGAAATCAAAACGCGTCGTCGCCTGGACGTCCGCGCCCAACTCCACGTCGATGCCGCGTTGACGCAGGACTTCGGCGCGCTGCGACACTTTCGCATCGCTCGCGTTGTCGCGCACGGTCACCGCCGCGCCTTTGTCCTTGAGAAGATTGGCCGCTTCCATACCGCTAATTCCCAGTCCGAGCACCACGGCTCGTTTTCCGTTTAAGTCCATAAAGTTTCATCGTTATCTCAGTTTCAAGGTGGCCAGCGCCGCCATCGAGGCGATGAGGCTCATGATCCAGAACCGCACCGTCACGGTCGATTCGTCCCAGCCCTTGAGTTCAAAGTGGTGATGCAGCGGCGACATCGCGAAAATTCGTTTGCCCGTCAGTTTGAACGACGCCACCTGGAGGAGCACCGATCCCGCTTCCATCACAAAAACGCCACCGGCCAAAATCAGCGCCAGCTCTTGGTGAATACAAATTGCGATCACGCCCAGCACGCCGCCCAACGCCAGCGATCCGGTATCGCCCATGAAAACGCGCGCGGGATGACAGTTGAACCAGAGAAAGCCAAGACCGCTCCCCACCAGCGCCGCGCAAAAGACCGCAAGCTCTCCCGCACCGCTCACCAGCGGCAAAAAGAGGTACGTCGCCAATCGCGCATTCCCGGCCAGATAACAGAAGATCGCATAGGTCAACGCCACACTGATCGAGCAACCGATGGCCAGACCGTCCAGCCCATCGGTCAAATTCACCGCGTTCGATGTGCCTGTGATCACCAGGGCGAAAAAGATTAGCGTCAGGACAAAACTCATACTGACCACCAGTGGTGTCTTGAGAAACGGAATGTAAACGGTGCTGTAGGCACCCGAATAATCGGCCGTATAACGAAGATACTGAAAAACAAATATCGCCAGCAGACCTTGCGCCAGCAGTTTTTGCCAACCGCGAATGCCTTTCGAATTTTTCTTCGCCACCTTTTCGTAATCGTCCGCGAAGCCAATCAAACCAAGAAAGAGCATCGAACCGAGTGCCAACCAGACCAGCTTGTTTTCCAGGTCGCACCACAAGAGGACACTGATCGCGACGGTGGTCAGGATGAGAATTCCGCCCATCGTTGGTGTGCCTTTTTTGTTGCTGTGCAAATCGGCCAGTTCGCGCACTTCCGATTTCAAGCGTAACGGCTGTCCCAACTTCAGGCGCATCAGCACCGTGATCGTCTTGGAGCCCATCACCAACGAGAGCAATAACGCTGTCAACGCCGCCGCCGTCGCGCGAAACGTCTCGTAGCGAAAAACGTTGAACCCAACAAAATCGGACGAAAAATGATAGAGGTAAAAGAGCATTAGTTCGCGTCCTTTCCCGACATTGCGGAAACCAGCTCTTCGAGCCCCATGAAATGCGAGCCCTTCACCAGGACCACGTCGCCTTCGCGCATGAGAGACTTCAAGGCCGTCGTCGCCTCAGCCGCGTCCAAAGCCTTGATGATCTGCCGTTGGCTCAAACCGCCCGCCTGCGCGCCAGTGGTGTATGCCTCCGCATGCGGACCCACTGCAATGATAAACTCCACATCGTGACCCGCTGCAAATTTTCCAACGGAGTGGTGCAACTCAACAGCATGCTGTCCCAGTTCCCCCATCGATCCCAGCACCGCCAAGCGACGCTGTGCTCTCGGGAATTCCTTCAAAGCAATCAATGCCGCTTTCATCGAGGCTGGATTCGCATTGTAGGCGTCGTTCATGATCCATGCGCCGCCCACGCTCACCATTTGCATCCGTGCGCCGGGAAGCTGCACCGATTCGAGTCCTCGCGCAATTTCCTCCAGCGTCAGCCCGGCTGCATCACCCACTGCCGCCGCCAAAAGCGCGTTGCCAACCATGATCCGATTGATCACTGGCAATTTGACCGTGATCGCATCGGTGCCATGTGAAAGACGAAATGTCAGACCATCGGTAGCGATCTGCAAATCATCTCCATGCCAGGTCGATTCGGGTTCCGAACCCACCCAGACCACACGCGCGTTTGATCGCTCGGCAATGCGCCGACTCCACTCGTCATCGCTGTTTAGGACGGCGAGTCCATCGGATGGCAGTCCCAAAATCAGTTCCGCCTTCTCCGCTGCGATGGCAGCTTGGTCCGCAAAAAATTCAATATGCGCAGGGCCGATGCTGCTGATCACGCCCATCTCGGGCACAGCCATTTTCGCCAATGGGGCAATTTCGCCGGGATGATTCATCCCCATCTCCACCACGCCAAATTCGTCGTCCTCATCCAGCCCGATCAGGGTCAGCGGTACGCCGATGTGATTATTAAGATTTCCCTTCGTCGCCTTGGTCTTGAAACGCGTGCGCAACACCGCCGCGATCAATTCCTTCGTGCTGGTCTTGCCGCTGCTGCCGGTCACGCCGATAGTGCGCACGGACAACAGGCTGCGATAGGCCTCCGCAAATCTTTGCAGGCCCTCGAGCGTATCGGAAACTTCTACCAGCCCCAGGTCTTCAGGCAGATCGGGAATCACGCAATTGGAAACCAGCGCCGCGACCGCGCCGTGATTTTTCACTTCGCTCACAAAAGCGTGGCCGTCAAAACGGTCTCCCTGCAACGCCACAAAGCAATCGCCGGATGCAAGTGTCCGCGTGTCGGTATGGAGCCGGTCCACCGACAACGACGGATCGCCCTTGACCAGTCGCCCCCCACTGAGGCGCGCCACTTCTTCCAATGTGCAACGGCGCATCACGCGGTCCTCCTCTGCAGGAATTCCTGCACGACCAATCGATCATCAAAGGGATGGAACTGACCGGCAATTTCCTGCGTCGTCTCGTGCCCCTTACCTGCCACGCAAATCACATCGCCCGGTTGCGCCAGGGCCAGCGCATGCGCAATCGCCTGCCGCCGGTCCGCCAACCGTTCATAGCGGTCCTGGAACTGACCGTCCGTCACGCCAGCCTCCATGTGATTAAGAATCAACTCCGCGTTTTCGTTCCGCGGATTGTCCGAGGTAAAAATCGAATAATCGGCGCACTCCACCGCAGCGCGCGCCATGAGCGGTCGCTTCACCGCATCGCGATTTCCACCGCAACCCAGCACTGCGATGAGACGTCCCTTCGTGATACCGCGCAGGACCGTCAGCGCCTTGCGCACCGCATCGTCCGTATGCGCGTAATCGACCGCAACAGTCACGCCGTCCGGTGAAACAAATTTCTCCAACCGGCCTGGCACCTGCGGCGTCGTTTGCAGCCGCTCGATGATAACGTGCGGCGCAATCCCCAATGCCAGCGCACCGCCCACCGCCGCCAGTGCATTCGCGACATTGTACGAGCCAATCAGCGGTAGTGTGAAAGCATGCGTTTCGGATCCAATGCGCAACGTCCCTTCGGTTCCCATCGCCGTGGAAACAATATCGCAGGCTTCCACTTCAGCGCCGCTCGCGCCCTGCAACGTGTAGCCGATTACCCGCACGCGTCCCGCGAGAAGCTTGATCAACTTCACACCGTACGCATCGTCCGCGTTGATCACCGCGATGCCCGGATTTTCCGCGCGATCGAGATTGGTGAATAAAAGCGCCTTGGCCGCAAAATAATTCTCCATCGATTCGTGATAATCGAGGTGGTCCTGCGTCAGGTTCGTGAAGACACCCACCTGAAATTCAATCGGCTCAACGCGGCCCTGTTCCAGCGCGTGAGAGGAAACCTCCATCACCGTCGCGCGGCAGCCGCTCGCCTTCATCTGGGAAAGAAGACCGTGCAGATCAAGCGATTCCGGCGTTGTCCGCGCCGCCGGTAAAATCCGTTCGCCAATTTCATACCGCACTGTTCCGATCAGGCCGACTGGCACCTTGGGCTCGCTCAACAGATGCTTGAGAATGAAAGACGTCGTGGTCTTGCCGTTCGTCCCCGTCACGCCGATCATCTTGAGCGCGCGGTCCGGCCGACCGAAGAACGCCGCCGACATATTCGCCATTGTGCGCCGCGCGCTTTCCACTTCAATGAAAGTTGAGCCGTGCCCAATCGCGAAATTGGGATTTTCCAGCACGACCGCAGCCGCGCCCTTGTCGCAGACTTCCCCGATGTATTGATGCCCGTCCGTCTTCACGCCCTTCCAGGCAAAAAAGACGTCGTTCTGTTCCACCCGCCGCGAATCATAGCCCAACGCATGAATCACCCGGTCAATCGGTCCCTGGACCGATTTCACCTTGATGTTCTGGAGTATCTCGGAAAGTTTCACGGTTATTGGGGGTTGTTTGCGCTTAAAGTCATCGCAGCCGGAGCCGGATCGGGCAGGTCGTTGGGAATGTTGCGAATCTGCGCCATCTGCTTGGCGATATTGGCAAAGACCGGAGCGGAAACCTCAGCGCCGTAATATTTCGTCGTCTTCGGGTCGTCCACCATCACCAGCGCAACAAAGTCCGGGTCCTGCACCGGCATAAAACCGATGAACGAGGAAACATGGTGATCATGCGAATACTGGCCATCGACAAGCTTCTGCGCCGTGCCGGTCTTGCCCGCATAGGAATGCCCCGGAATCTTGATACTCTTCGCCGTGCCGTCGATCGTCACCTGTTCCAGCGCCTTGGCGACATCGGCCGCGGCATCCTCGCTGATTACCTGGCGCACGATGCGCGGCGGGTAAATCTTCATCACGCGGCCCGTCTTGTCCGTGACTTCCTTGGCCAACTGAGGGACAACCAGGCGTCCCCCATTCGCGATCACGCTCATTGCCGTCACCATCTGCAACGGCGTCGCAAGCACTTCCTGTCCCATCGGAATTCGCGTGATCGAAATCGCGCTCCACTTGTTTACCGGACTCAGCATGCCCGCCGACTCACCCTGCTGCGCCATCAGGCCCGTCCGTTGACCGATACCGAAAGCCCGCGCATATTTGTAGAGCTTGTTTTCGCCCAGCCCGATTCCGAGATGAGCAAAACCAATGTTGCTCGATTGCGCCATCACCTGGACGACCGGAAGCGTGCCGAACCCTGCCGCTTCATCGTCATGCAGGATTTTTCCGCCATAGGAAAAACTGCCGTTGTCACAGAAAATCGGCGTGTTGAGATTCACCTGGCCCTCATTCAGCGCAGCGCCCAGCGTGATGATCTTAAAGATCGATCCTGGTTCGACCGCATCGGTCATGCACCGATTGCGCACGGCATCTGGCGTGAAACTCTTGCTATCGTTCGGGTCAAACGTGGGCCGTGAGCCCATCCCCAGGATTTCCCCGGTATGCGGGTCCATCACGATGATATAGGCCGCATTGGGTTGATAGGTTTGCACGATCTGGTCGAGTTGGTCCTCCACCACATGCTGAATCGCCATATTGATCGTCAATGTTACATCGTAGCCGTCGACCGCAGGCGTGTCCTGCGTCTGGTAACCCGCGATCACCTGGTTCCGCGCGTCGCGTTCGACCAACCGCTGTCCCGGCACACCGGTCAACGAGTTATCCATTTCCTTTTCCATTCCCGCCAAGCCGTGCCCCTCACCGTCCACAAAGCCAAGCACGTGTGAAGCCAGGTCGTTGTTCGGATAAAAACGCCGATCATGCGCCGTATAAATCAGACTGCGCAATTTCAGCGCCCGCAACTTTGCGACCACACCATCGTCGAGATCGTCGGCCAGATTGACCGCACGCTTGCGCGGATCGTAAAGCGCCGCGATCTGTTCTGTCGGAACTTGCAGAATCTGGGCAATCTGCGGTAAATCCGTGTCCGGATGTTCCACCAGTTTTCCGTCCAAAAACAAATCGGTCCTCACTTGTGTCTCGGCCAGCAGACTCCCGTCGCTATCAAAAATGGTCCCGCGGATCGGCTGGATCTTTTCGGTGCGCAGATGATTCTCAACCGCCATCTTCCAGTACTTGTCGTGCTGCACCAGTTGGATCTGGATCAGATTGAAGGAGATGACCGTGAAGCCACAGGCCATGCAAACTAAAATCAGGATGGCGCGGTTGCGATGCTGCATAACATTAGCGCCCCGCCTGGGGCGTGACGTTCACCACCGATGAATCGAAGTTCAAGACTCCCTTGGGACTTGTTCCCATCCGGACCACCCGCGCGTGAGTATTTTGCTCCAGCGATTTCCAAGTCGCGCTGGGATCGCCCCAGCCGACAAGAGTGGAATGCATGGCCTTAAGCCGAGCCGCCAGGCGCGTCATCGACTTCATGCTCTCCAAATCGCCGTTCAATTCCTTGTTGCGCGCCTCAATGGTTACGAGTTGAATTTCCAACCGGTGCGTCTCCGCCGCGAGATGAAGGTTCTGGTTCTTGCACAGCATGTAGACCAGGCCGAGACCTGAAACCAGGCTGGCAATCAACACCCATTTCACCACTCCCATCCAGTGCAGGGACTGGCTGTTCTTCATGCGATTACGGCTCATGACAGGATCTCCTCATTGCGAATGGCGACACGCAGACGGGCGCTGCGCGAACGCGGGTTCTTGGCGATTTCCTCCTCGCACGGCAGATAGCGTTTCACTTCGCGAAAATAATGCTGCGGATTCGGCACGGTGTTCGGATACCCCGGCGTGTCGAGCCACTCCGTGCCCCGCTCCCGCATGAATTGTTTCACCAAACGGTCCTCGCCCGAATGGAAACTGATCACGGCCAAAACGCTTCCCGGTTGCATAAGTTCCACCGCCTGCGGCAATGCCGCTAGGAGTGCCTCCTGTTCGCGGTTGACAGCGATTCGTAAAGCCTGGAAGACCTTCGTTGCCGGATGTATTCCCCCAGCTCGTCGGTGCGGAAGCGTCTCGGCCACAAACGATGCAAGATCGGTTGTGGTGCGAAAGGGCGTGCGCGTGCGCCGCGCCACCAGGGCCCGGGCCACCCGCCTTGCTTCTCGTTCTCCGC
>Ga0206926_1198_pt1 | contig 11255 bp, 10 predicted proteins | sample Alteio_BWOrgHeat_59_FD_152955 | JGI IMG/M metagenome (GOLD analysis project Ga0206926, IMG submission 152955) | Enriched cells from forest soil in Barre Woods Harvard Forest LTER site, Petersham, Massachusetts, United States -... | ecosystem: Environmental > Terrestrial > Soil > Temperate forest >... | reverse complement strand
ACGGGCGGCCTTCATATTATAGTAATTTACCGGGAACGTAGTCGTTCTCCTTGATTGTTACGCGTTATTTCTTTCCCCCTGACGGATCTCCTTCACAAAGTCCGTGGTCACATCCGCAATAAATGCAATCCTTTCATCGGAAAAGTCCGTCGTTACCAACAGGTTCCTGACAACGCTGACTTCCTTTTCAGTACGACCCTCTTCCCGACCTTCTTCCCGACCTTCCATTTTTATAAATTCAACTGTATTCATAACACTATATTTATCATTGGGCCTAATTCCCTCATCAAATTTACGATTCATTTCTGCATTGTCAAAGAGGATATAATTGCGCAAAAAGTTAAGAATAGCCAGTGTTGTGGCCCTTCCAAACCCTTTCTCCTGCAATTCATTGGCAATCAACAGCTTCAATTTGAGCAATTTTTCCTCCGGGATCTTCTTCTCCAACAAGCCCGTTTTCGCTGCGCGAACGACATGCGCAAAAGGGTTATTGCTCCTCGCGAGATCGGCATCCGCCAAATCTGCTATCGACAGGGTAGGATACTCATATACCAGCCTGGTATCGCGGTATTGATAAACGTATTGCCGCGGCATATCCCGCCCATTGGGGCCCGTAAAGATAGCGACAGCAGAAACCGGTTTCATTTTGTACCGGTCCCTGATCCGGTAGAAGTATTGGTACATCCGTTGCGAAAACTCCGCGTGCTTTGACGTATCACCCTGGACCTCGATGTGTAAAAGGATCCATTCCTCTTCCCCGTCCCGGTGATATACCTTTACAAGCTTGTCAGCAAATCGCGTATCTTTTTCTTCTTCCGGCTGAGGGTCCATCTCCGCCAGCTCCTTGTCGAGGTATTCAAACCCGCGTTCCATATCGTATACCTGGTCGGCATCGACGAACAAAAAACGCAGCAGATCTGCGAATATTTCTTCCATAATGACCTTCCATAATATATCGCTCTTTCTATATTTCATCGCCCCAGCTTTTTAACGTTATAGAATTTATACACGGATGCCGGTACCAGCACCAGTGAAGGCATCAAAAGGTTAAAAGGCTTGACTTCGGAAATAGTTAAGAGGAGAGGCTACAAAGATAGGAAGTATAGCTTCACAACGAAAGGAGCATACATAAAAAAAAACCGCTACGGTGTGTCAGCGGTCTTTCTTAGGAAATTTTAATCTTTTAGCAGGAAATTGGATTATTCGGTTTTTCTGGACGTTGGACTGGTTTCTTTCATTTGGATTGGATAGATCAAATATAGATCAGTATGGCTTACCAGGCAAGAGGGAAAGCACTCGATATTTATCGTAAATCTACGTTACGTACCGGGTCTAATCATTATATTTATGGCCAGCATGACATTTGAATTTACTGTCCATCCCACATTTAATTTTGTAAAAAGCTTTGGCGAAAAGTTTAAGATACCGGTCGTTAAGGATTGTCTGAAGATACCTGCCTCCATGGGTAAGGGCTATATCAAATTCATCAATGCGGCGCCGGGGATCAGGTTTGTGCTGCACCATTATACCCTGAAACAGGATCTTCACCTGAAACGCAGATCTCCGGAAGAGAACAATGACCTGGTGTCCATTGTATTTAACAGCAAGGAAGTACCCACCGGTCTTACTGCCGACAGGCAAAGCGCCATTCAATTTCTAAAGAATCATGGTTCATCTATTCAGATAGCCTCCAGCTCTCTGGGTACCGAGACCTCCTTTCCTGCCCATATCGAGGTATATTTTGCCGTAATAGGCATTCAACGGCAGGCGCTCTCCTCCCTGCTTCGTATCGACAAGGTAAATGGTCCGCTGGAAACCATCCTCCATGGCAATAATTTATTCTTTTACCATGAAACAATGCATCCGGAAGTGCGGCGCATTTTAAAACAGATGGCAGCCATCAATGATCAAAACAGGCTGAGTGATCTGTATTACAGTATAAAATCGCATGAGCTGATCTATTGCCTGTTCGACAAGCTGCTGGACAGGGGAGGCGAAAAGCAAAGTCCGGTTAACAGATCCGATATTGATCAATTATATACCATCAGGACCGCTGTGCTGGCTGATCTGAGCCAGCCTCCGCAGCTGAACTCCCTGGCAAAAATGGCAGGAATGAGCGAGACGAAGATGAAGCAGCTGTTTAAGCAGATCTTTGGGGATACGATCTACAACTACTACCAAAATGAAAGAATGCAGGAAGCCGGTTTTTTATTAAAATATGCGGGTTATTCCGTTTCTGAAGCCGGCTATCATCTTGGCTTTTCCAATCTCAGTCATTTTTCGAGGCTTTTTGAAAAACACTATGGTATTACACCCAAAAAATATACGCTTGCCGGATAGGACTATTTTGTAGTCTTTCCGTGCTATTTTAAAGGGTCAGGCCCTGCTACTTTTGTTTCATCAGAAAAAAACAATCTGATAAGAACAAAATGAATACGTTATTGACAGCATACCAGAAAAATGGCTTCTCCCTGAAGAACCATATTGTAATGGCGCCCATGACCCGCAGCCGCGCCATCGGCAACCTTCCCAATGACCTGATGACCTCCTACTATGGACAACGCATCGGGGCAGGCCTGATCATAACAGAAGGGACAGCCCCCACCCCGGAAGGATTAGGCTACCCCCGGATCCCGGGTATTTATAATGATGCACAAATCGAAGGCTGGAAGAAAATAACCGCCAAAGTCCACCAGGGCGGCAGTAAGATATTCCTCCAGCTGATGCATACCGGACGCATCGGTCATACGGACAACTTGCCCGAAGGATCAGTATTGGCCGGCGCTTCCGCTATCAGGGCGGCAGGGCAGATCTACACCGATACAGCCGGTATGCAGGACCATTCCATACCCGTCGCCCTGACGACAGAAGGGGTCAGTACCCTGGAAGCCGGATTTGTTACCGCAGCAGAAAATGCCATAAAAGCCGGGTTCGACGGCGTTGAATTACATGGCGCCAACGGTTATTTACTGGAGCAGTTCCTCAATCCGAATACCAATGATCGTACCGATGCCTACGGGGGTAGTATCAGCAACCGGTCCCGGATCATCCTGGAAATCGCAGCAAAGACCGCCGCGGCTATCGGTAAAGATAAAGTAGGTATCCGGTTCTCCCCCTACTCTACCCTGGGAGATCTGCAGCCATATGACCCGAATGAAGTAGATGACACGTACACCTACCTGGCCGGGGAACTAAATAAGATCGGCATTGCCTATATCCATATTTCCTCCAATCCTTCCATCCCGGAGAGGACCTTTACTGCCATCCGTGCTCACTTTTCAAACACCCTTATTTTATGTAACGGGATCACACCGGCCAATGCGGAGGCTGTTCTCCAAAAGGGATTTGCGGATATAGTGGCCTTTGGAAGAGCCTTTTTAGCAAGCCCCGACTTTGTAACCCGGATCGAAAAAAACGCCCCGCTGAACCAGGTGGACTTTGCTACACTTTATACACCGGGTGAAAAAGGATATACAGATTATCAAACAATAAACTTTTAATCAACATTAAAACCTTAATCAACACAAAAACTTTTTTTATGATAGACAATATAACCGCCATCAACGAAAATCAGGGTCAAACCCTCTCCGTGGTGGGAGATGCCTACCGCATCATTATTTCGGGTGAACAAACCCAGGGAGCTTATGCCGTCATCGACATGCTGGTACCACCGGGAGGTGGTCCCGGCCCGCATTCCCATGCCGGTTTCCAGGAATTATTTTATGTGGTGGAGGGTGAAATAGATTTTAAGACCGAGGCAGGGAAGTACAGTGCCAAAAAAGGCGCCTTTGTAAATATTCCCATGGGAGGCGAAGTGCATTGTTTTAAGAATACCAGTCCTACAACGGCTCATTTATTATGCACGGTCATTCCTGCGGGGCTGGATACCTTCTTCCAGGAAATAGGCACCCCCGTTCCGGCGGGTACGTTTTTGCCGCCTCCGGTATGGAATGAAGAAGAACTAAAAAGAATACAACAGCTGGCAGAAAAACATGGTCAAAAACTGTATCCCCCTGACTATTTAGGCTAATAAGCGTAAAGGGCCCCTCAACAACAAGCCCGGCTCCCATAGGAGCCGGGCTTTATCAATAATTGGCTGAACCAAAGCGTAAAGATAGGAATAAATACTAAATAATTTAGTTTTTATTCAGCAAACATTTAGCGCCGCCTTTTTTGGAGCGCCTACGATGGTAACTTTGGCTGCCAGCGACTTCCGATAGCTTTCCCCGATGGAAAGGGTTTTTCCCGCCAGGGTGGCCTTGCTATTATCGAAAGAAGACAGATAAGCCAGGTTTACTATATAGCTCCGGTGAATACGGCAAAAATCCGCGCCTGCCAGCAGCGTTTCCATCTCTTTGAGCGGAACGCTGATCATAAAGGAACGGGCAGACAGAAAGATCCTGCTGTAGTTCTTCTGGGATTCTATATACAGAATAGAAGCTATTTCGATTTTTATAAATCTCCGTCCTTCCCGGACAAAGAAAAAATTACTGGAACACATATTACTGCTACTATTGGAAAGAGCAGATCAACCAGCAACGCTGGCTGATCCGATGGATGATTTACTGACAGAGGACTCCACCTGGTGGATGGCCCTCACTGTTTTGACGACGGAATCCGGTGTCACTGAAATAGAGTTAATACCTTCTTCCACCAGGAACTGTGCAAAGTCCGGGAAATCCGATGGTCCCTGGCCGCAGATGCCCACTTTCACTTTGTGCTCTTTGGCTGTCCGGATCAACATCCGCAGCAGGACCTTTACGGCTTCATTTCTCTCGTCATATAAATGGGCTACCAGGGAAGAGTCCCTGTCCAGGCCCAGCGTCAGCTGGGTAAGATCATTGGACCCGATGGAGAATCCATCGATATGCCGGGCGAACTCTCCGGCCAGGAGAATATTGGAAGGAAGCTCCGCCATGAGATAAAGCTCCAGTCCGGCCTTACCCCTCGCCAGCCCAAATTCTGACATGGTCTCCTGTACGAGCAGCAGTTCCTTAACAGTGCGGCAGAAGGGGATCATGACCGCTACGTTGGTCAGCCCCATTGTCTCCCGCACCAGCTGGATGGCCTGGCATTCCAGCCCGAAGGCGGGTTTATAAAGCGGGGAATAATAACGGGAAGCGCCCCGCCAGCCGATCATGGGATTTTCTTCCACCGGCTCAAAATGACTGCCGCCCAGGAGATTCCTGTACTCATTGCTCTTAAAATCAGAAAAGCGTACGATCACTCTTTTTGGGTAAAAAGCAGCCGCTATCTTGGCGATGCCATAGGACAGCTTCTGGATAAAATAGGTCTTCTCATCATCGAAACCCCGGATCAGCTGCCGGATGGCCGTCGAGAGCTCAGCGTCCTTCACCTGGCTGTGCTGGAGGAGGGCCAGGGGATGCGCCTTGATATAGTTATTGATGATGAACTCTTCCCGTGCAAGACCGACGCCGCTGTGCGGCAGATGGGCATAGCCAAAGGCGGTAGACGGGGAGCCTACATTCAGCATGATCGGCGTATGGATGGAAGGAAGCTCATCCAGGTTAGTGGACTTCGACTCAAATTCAAGCTTTCCTTCATAAATAAAGCCATCTTCCCCTTCCGCGCAGGAGGCGGTGACCCATTGCCCGCTATGCAGCAATTCAGTGGCATTCCCGCAGCCTACGATGGCAGGCACGCCCATTTCACGGGCTACGATGGCGGCATGGCATGTCCTTCCGCCTTTATTGGTGATGATGGCGGCCGCCTTTTTCATGATGGGCTCCCAATCCGGGTCCGTCATATCGGTGACCAGCACATCGCCTTCTGCAAATTCACTGTGCCCTACCCTTTTATCCAGGGAATAAAGAATGTTCACCTTGCCTGCTGAAATACCATCTCCCACGGCGATGCCTTGTGCGATCAGTGTCCGGGGAATGGAAGGATCCCCAATGCGATATTCCGTGAGGGTATTATGTACTTTACGTGAATGGATGGTCTCGGGCCGGGCCTGGACGATGAATAATCCCCCGGTCAGTCCGTCCACTGCCCATTCGACGTCAACAGGACACCATTTATTTTTCAGTGTGGTATAATAATTCTCGATGGTCATCACCCAATCAGCCAGCTGCAGGACCTGTTTGTCATCCAGACAGAACCGGTAGCGCAAACTTTCCTCCACGGGGATGATGCGGGTGCGTTCATCGCTGTGATCACCATACACCATCAGCTTATCCTTTACCCCCAGCTTCTTTTCGATGATGGACGCATGTCCTTCCTTACGTGTCGGTTTGAACACAAGGAACTCATCCGGCGATACGGCGCCCTGTACCACCATTTCTCCGAGGCCATAGGAGCCATTGATCATTACGACATCCTTAAAACCTGATTCCGTATCCAGTGAAAAGGCCACACCGCTGCTGGCCAGATCCGAGCGGACCATTTTCTGTACACAGACGGACAGCCCCACCGTAGAAACATCGTAATTAAATGTCTTCCGGTAACTGATGGCCCTGTCGGTGAACAGAGAAGCAAAACAGTTCCGCACGGCATCGATCAAAGCGGCTGGTCCGCGTACGTTGAGGTAGGTCTCCTGCTGGCCGGCGAAACTGGCATCGGGAAGATCTTCAGCGGTAGCGGAAGAGCGTACGGCCACGTCGGTAGCTGACTGGTCATAGGTCTGGGAAAGCTGTTCATAAGCGCTGATGATCTGGTGTGACAGTTCATGAGGGAACCTGGCATTGCTGATGGCCTGGCGAACCTTCGAACCTACCCGGCGGAGGGACTCCACGTTGTCAAAGTCGATGGTATCCAGCTGTTCCCGTATAAAAGGGGCCAGCTTACTCTGTTCCAGGAACTGCCAGTAGGCATCCGTCGTAACTACAAAACCATTGGGGATATTAACGCCCAGCCCGGTCAGATTTGTGATCATTTCACCGAGGGAGGCGCATTTTCCTCCTACCAGGGACAGATCGGACATACCGACCTTGTTTAACGGAAGTATGATTCTTTGGCTCATGTAAATCAATCATTATAAAATGAAGAGAATATTTTTAGAAGAAAACGTCCGGTTGTAACTGTAATGACCGTTTACCTGCGACACCTTCTTTTTGTGCGAGGTGAAGCAGCATATCACGGGTGGTGGCCGACAGATCATATTCATGATCCCAGCCCCAGTCATGACGTGCGGGTCTGTCATCAATGCTTTCCGGCCAGCTGTCAGCGATCACCTGACGCGCATCGGGCGCATAGCCGACAACGAGATCAGGGATATAACGGCTGATGGAACGGGCCAGCTGAGCAGGGGAAAAGGTCATAGCCGCCAGGTTATAGGAGGTGCGCACAGATAGTTTCATGGCCGGGGCATCCATGAGCTGTATCGTAGCCCGTATGGCATCGGGCATATACATCATAGGAAGGAATGAGCTCTCTCTAAGATAACAAGTATAGGACTGTTTTGCAAGCGCCTGGTGAAAAATATCCACGGCGTAATCTGTTGTCCCTCCACCGGGCTTTGCCAGGTGGCTGATCAGTCCGGGATACCGGATGCTGCGGACGTCCACCCCATGTTTTTTCCAATAATACTTACACCAGTTCTCTCCTGCCGCCTTGCTGATGCCATATACCGTAGCCGGGACCAGCGGGGCATCCTGCGGGCAATCCTTTGCGGGAGCGCCGGGTCCGAATACGGCAATGCTGCTGGGCCAGAATACTTTTGACACTTTCTTTTCGACGGCAACATCCAGGACATGGAGCAGGCTTTGCATGTTCAGCTGCCAGGCTTTTTCGGGATGTTTCTCTCCCGTGGCGGAGAGCATGGCGGCCAGCAAATAGATCTGTGTGACGTGATTTTTAGCGACAAAAGACGCCAGGGCGCTTTTATTCATCACATCCAACTGCTGGTAGGGTCCGGCGCTGTCCCTTGTCCCCGGAGGGATCTGCAGATCAGCGGCAATAACGTTAAAGTCCCCGTAGATCCTTCGCAAGGCTGCTGTCAGCTCCACACCAATCTGACCTCCAGCGCCTATTACAAGGATGGATTCTCTCTTCATCTGGCAAACAAATTTTAAGTAAATGTTGGAATAATAGAGTTAATTTCCAACAATCATTATTTTTATAGAATATAAATATTGTTTGCCTCCTATTCGCAGATGTTTTATCTTTATTCCCAGGGGATTCGTCCTTTTTTCAGAAAAAAAATCTTTATGTTATCAGACCTGGACGCAGTAGATATCCGGATCCTTCAGCTGTTGCAGCATGATTCCCGGATCACAACCAAGGAAATGGCCGATAAGCTGGGTAAATCCGTCACGCCTGTTTATGAGCGTATCAAGAAGCTGGAAGAGGCGGGTTATATCCAGCGGTATGTGGCCCTGCTGGACAAGGATATGATCGGCAAACACCTCATTGCATTTACGACCGTGCAGCTAAAGGAGCATTCGCAGGCGGTGCTGCGGGGATTTGAAAAAGAGGTGATCAAGTTCCATGAGGTAATGGAATGTTATCAGCTGACCGGGCAATTTGATTTCCTTATCAAGGTGGCGCATAAGGATATGAATGAGTACAATGATTTTTTGATGAACAAGCTGTCGACCCTGCCCAATATCGGGGTGGTGCAGACCTATTTTGTACTGTCGGAGGGCAAGGCCGAGACGGCGTATGCGCTGGAGATACCGGGACATGGGAAGCCGAGGACAGAGAAAAGGAAGGGCTGAGCCTGGCGGGGGATGTTATTTCATTCCTTCAGCAAACCGGCGATGGTATTGGCCAGTTCTTTTGCGGCCAGTGAATCGCTGTTAACCGGATGATATCCGGCAACTATCTCTCCCCTCTTATTAATCACTATCGGTTGCGGATAAGAGCTGACATTGAATTGTCGGAGCACGGGATGCTGATCGCCCAGGCCGCCGGTATATAAGTTAATAGCCTGCATTGATGCATAGCCGCCTTTCTCCAGGCTGTTGAGCCAGGTACGCTTCTCCTTATCAATGCAGATGCTCATAAATACTACCTTACTATTATGTGTAAACAGCCTCTCGGAAACCGAGAGGCTGTTTTGATAAAAATTTCGGCAGTTGATGCAACCCGTGAACCAAAAATCCAGGACAACGACTTTACCCCTGAAATCCGATAAATTGACGGTCTTCCCTTTGCTGTTTTTCAATTTGAAGTCATAGGCGGATGCGGCCCGGGGTGTAATGACGATGTTGAAAGACTGTTTTGCCTGCGGGAGGCAACGTTCATTGGTACAGGCCATATAGTCGATGGAGCCTTTGATCCTGGTAATGCTATTTGTCTTTAGTTTCACGGTCTGGATAAAATCGACATGCTCAGGATAGTAATTGATCATTTCTCCCGTTTGATGTTCTTTACGGCTTTCCAGCCTTCCGGATTCAATCAGGGTATCCTGTAAGCGGATGTTGTCATTGTAGGCTATATTGATGTTTGTGGGCAAAACGAGCTCCGGATCATTTTGCCTGGCATAAATATGCCAGGGCGAGTCGATGGTGGCCATAAAATGCAGCTCGTAGGTCCTATCCCCTATCCTTTTGGCAGTGCATTGCCAGTGGACGGGGTTTTGCTGGGCAAAGGCGCTGCTAACTATTATTAGCAGCAGGAAAAGAATAAACGATGTCTTCATAGACGTTGATTTTCTAGTCTGTTTGTGCTAAAGCCTCTTTGATCAGATCTGCCAGTTTTTCCGTCATAGGTGATTCCGGCTCGGTAAAGAAAGGGAAGCTGGTGCCGGTGGAAGCAATTATTTTCCCTTTCTTGTCTATCAGCACTAATAATGGGGCGCTATGCTGATGATAATAATCTGATATGATCTTAGCATCCTTCGTTCCGGCAAATAAGTTGATATAGTCCTTATCCGTGTTGAAATGGAGCGGTTTACCGCCATTGACGCCCTCTCCCCGCAAATAATGCATAAAGATCTCCTGTCTTTTCGGACCATCGGGCACAGGGACAGCACAGACCACTTTAAAATCGGGGTTATCTTTAAAGAGGGGATACACTTTCTGGTGGAAGGCGTTGGCGAACTCATAGCAGGCCGTACAATAATAACCGCAGCTAAAATCCATCAATATGACTTTTCCTTTCAGATCAGAAAGCTTCAATTTTCTTCCGCTGGAATCAAGGGGTAAATTGAAATTGTATGCATAGCCTTCATTGACCTGGCGAAAAAGATCATTAACCGAATCTCTTAAAACAGGAGCTTTCATGATGGTCAGGGCATCTTTCAGACAATGCAAATAATCCTGCCGGGGAACATTAGCCCTGCCATAATCGGAAAAGCACATAAGGAATAGTTTTTCCCTTACCAATCCGCTATAATCCTTTTTCAGCTTTTCATAAAGCAACGCCAGGCCTACTTCCCTATCCGGCTGTTCCATTGCCAGTTCGATTTTAGCAAAATGTAATAAAGCTTCCATATAATTTTCAGAAACAGCCATTACATTCGAATTACCCGTGTTATACTTTAGTAATTCATCTTTTAACCTATGGAATAACGCGACCTTTTCTTTTAGCTCTTCACTAGTAATATTCTTTTTGTAAGGGACATCATTCAAGCCCCAATTTAATTCCAGATCTAATAACTTCCCGGCAGCATCAGTCTTAATTAGCTGGCAGGTGGAGGGAGATAACCGGCTTTTGTAGCTGTCTACTATTGCAAGCTTATGTCTCAAAGCCGTCTCGATAGCCGACAGTCGTTCCGATAGATCATCTGGCTCAGGAACGGAAACTGCATTAACTTCCTGCAGACAGTTATATTTTGACGCACCAGGGCCGGAAGCCTGCCAATTGGTCGTCCAGACCCCCGGGCGTATGCTGACCATGTTTATCGAAAATTTAAAGTCATCTCCCTGCGCTATTAACAAAGGATCCGAGAAAGGAGATAGCAGAGCTGTTTGCAGGCTATTGTCAAAAACAAAAAGTCTTCCCATTTTGGTATCCAGGGGTATAGTAGCCTTAAATTCGCCGGCAGCGTTAGTGATCACTTTGAAGGACTTCCATTTCGTCGCCGCGTTCTCATCCAATGGGAGATATGCCATCTCTATCGTATCTGGAATAAGCCTGTTCTCATTATTTATCCTGCCACTGATAAAAGTATTTTTTGGAATCGCCGCGGCATATAAGCCGGTCAATAAACCAGACAGGAGGATCACGATCGATGTTTTCTTATTTAATCTCATTGTGAAGCTTTTATTTGATGATCTATAATCAGTATTTTTTTGTTCATGCCGATCAGTAACCCGTGTTTTGGGCTAAGTTCAGGTCATTCTGGATCT
>Ga0206926_1197_pt1 | contig 11286 bp, 8 predicted proteins | sample Alteio_BWOrgHeat_59_FD_152955 | JGI IMG/M metagenome (GOLD analysis project Ga0206926, IMG submission 152955) | Enriched cells from forest soil in Barre Woods Harvard Forest LTER site, Petersham, Massachusetts, United States -... | ecosystem: Environmental > Terrestrial > Soil > Temperate forest > O... | reverse complement strand
GTTCCGCAAAGAAAGCTGGATCTGGCCATCCTCATTGCCAAAAAATGCAGGGCCCAGGTACACCTGCTGGCGATACAAAACAGGGACAAGACCCCGGACGGCTTATTACCACCCCCTTTTATAAAAGCGTATCACCAGCTGCGGGAAACGCTGCATCACCCGGTGGAATATTTCTCCATTTTCAGACATAACACCGCCCGGGCAACGCTGGACTATGCTGAATTCGTAATGGCGGACATGATCCTGTTGAATCCCGAAACGGAAAGCGGTATTTCTTCCTTTGTGTTCTCCCGCCATATCAGCGACTTCATAAAAGGTGATTCAAAATTACAGATACTGGATGTATCTCCTTATTGACATTTCTACACACCAAAATAAAAGACGAGTTTATGCAAAAAATGCTGTTTTTGTTTTCCTGGTTATTAGTGATGGGTGGCCTCCGGAGGCAGACCCGAACAATGCGGAGGCATGGTATTTACTGACACAGGTATGGCTCCATGAAGGGAAAATAAGAACTATACCTATCGGACCTTCCCCTCTCCTGCTTTGCGCCCGTGGACAGCTCCTGCTTTATGAAAACAAAAAAGACAGTGTCTTTGGTATGTACGAAACACAATATCCCGACCAATGCTTTGGCTATTACTGGCGTGCGCGCAGCGACGCAGCCATCGATACATCCATGAGCACCGGCATGGCCGTACCGCATTATCTCAGGATCATTGAAATAGATGGGAAGGATACGGCGAACAAGACCAATAAAAAACATCTCATCGAATCCTACGGTTATATTGCGGCTTACAGGGCCAATACACAAAAAGATTACCCGGGGGCCATCGATTATTTTGAAAAGCTGCTGGAGCTGGACCCCGGTAATACGGATGCCCGCAAGTATGTAGCCATCCTGAAAAAGAGCCAGAGCAAGGCCGAATCAAAAGCGGCGACAGCAGCAACCACCTCTTCTGCCGGCGCTTCTTCCGCCGGCGCAAAGTAAAGCGGAAGCGGCCCGTCACATATTGGGAAAGTTTCGTCACATTTGCCCGGGAGGCTGATCTGAATGTCTTTATTTTACCAAAAATCATTGGTTTATGACATTCAAGACAGGAGAGACCATTCCGGCTCCGGGCATGACGACCCAGCGGCTCAGATGGAGAGAACATGAGCTGGTCCTTGTGACCGTTTTATGTGTGCTCAGCATCGTGGGTAACGCCTGGCATATGCTGGATACACCCTCCGCGGCGCTCAACAGCTGGTACGGACAGCCTTTTTCTGACAATCATCTTCCCTTTAGCTATTTTCTGAACATATGGCTACCCGATGCAGTGATGGTGGTCCTGCTCTACCTGTGCTATCTGCAAATGAACTTTTTTATCCTGCCCCGGCTACTCCAGACGGATGCGCCGGTGAGGGGCAGCTTTAATGTCCGATTTGCGCGGGAAGGGGGTATTGAAATGAAAGGGGACTCGGGGATAGTGCTCAAGCGTATGCTGGTGGCCATTCTCTGTACCGTCCTTTTGTGGCTGTTCCTGGGAGCGGGCTGGGGCATCGCCACTTATTACCGGGAGATGTACGTATATGTACAACCGGATATCGTGGCGGACAGCAGACAGATGCTCCTGGGGCTGGGACTTAAAAGAGCCTTTCTTACCATCTTTTCTTACCTCTCATATGCTTCCATCCGGGAGATGGTCATGCGGAACATCGTAGTGGACCGGCAATGGAATGGTTTCCGTGTCCGGTTTGCCAACGAAGTGACCACCTGGCTCACTGTTTATCTTTCCTTCTTTTTCTTCCTGGAGTGCTTTTACATCATGGATGAAAAGGGACCCAGCATCTTTTTCCTTTTTATCATTCCTCCTTTTGTACTGGCCTGCCTGAGCAATCTTTACTGGCTTTTTCCCTTAAAAGGAAAGAGCAGCATCTTCAGGGCTCCCTATCTGCGAAAGCTGCTTCAATCCACTTTTTTTACCACTTTCCCTTTTGCTGTCGGCGCCACATTGACCACGAGGGACGATGTGAGGTTCTTTTTCCTCTGGCTGTTCTGGGGATGGCTTCTCCAGATCGTGTTGATGACACCCATCTCCCTGCTGATCTACCGCTGGCGTAAGGAAAAGATCCTCCGTTTTAAAGGATTGGAAATAGCGCTGGATCAGTCCCAGGCAGATCTGCAATTCCTCCGCAGCCAGATCAATCCGCATTTTCTTTTTAATTCTCTGAACACCCTCTATGGCACGGCCTTACAGGAGAATGCCTTCCGTTCCGCCGAAGGCATCCAGAAACTGGGGGACATGATGCGTTTTATGCTGCATGAGAATAACCAGGAAATGATCCCCATGTATAAGGAGCTGGAATACCTGCGCAATTATATAGACTTGCAGAAGCTGCGTACCCAGGCCTCTTCTTCCATTCTTATCGAGGCCGAGATCGAGGGAGAGCCCTGTCCTTACATGATAGCCCCTATGCTGCTGATACCCTTTGTAGAAAATGCCTTTAAACATGGCATCAGCTTACAGGAAAGGTCCTGGGTGAAAGTTCATCTCCAATGCAATGCAAAAGGAATCCTCTTTGAAGTGCGTAACAGCGTACATGGCCATAAGGAGCAGGATGAGCCGGAAAAGGAAAAATCAGGCATCGGGATGAAAAATGTCATGAATCGTCTGCGGCTGATCTACCCGGATAAACACGAGTTCTTTGTCAATGGGAATGAAAAAGAATTCTTTGTACAGCTGCAAATACAGATGAGTTGATGCGGCACATTTTGACTAATTTCGAATAAACACTGTTCATCCTATGTTGAAAGCAATGGCAATCGACGATGAGCCCATGGCATTGGAGGTCATCAGGAGCCTGTCCCAAAAGATCCCTTTTCTGGATCTGCAGGCCTGCTTCACCAATGCTTTCGAGGCCATGGAACACTTAAAGAGAGAAGGCGCGGACCTGATCTTCCTGGATATAAAAATGCCCGATATTTCGGGGATCGAGTTCCTCCGCAGCCTGCCACATCCTCCCATGGTGATCTTTACGACCGCCTATAGCGAACATGCTGTGCAAAGCTTTGAGCTGGATGCCATTGACTACCTGCTCAAACCCTTTTCTCCTGCCCGGTTCTTAAAAGCCTGCAACAAAGCTTATGATCTCCATTCTTTAAAAGAGGGGAACAGGGGAAATATGCCTGCCCAGGGGTCCATCTTTATAAAAAGCGGTTATGGGCAGATACGTGTAGAACTGGGGGATGTCCTGTATGTACAAAGCACGGGTAACTACATGCAATTCGTATTGCCGGAAGAGAAGATCCTGTCCCGGCTTACGATGAATGAAGTAGAAGAAATGCTCCCGGCGGCGGCCTTTGTACGGGTCCATCGTTCCTATATCATTGCTAAGTCCAAAGTGCAGCGTATTGAAAAGGGATCAGTATGGATAAAAGACAAAGAGATCCCCATTGGGGCCGGATATGCCCACGAAATAGAAAAGATCACGGGTGGTTAAGACTCGTTAAGACTCCTTAACCTCTATTTTGTCCTGGTAAACGAGGATGGTGCCTGAGCGCTGAGCTGCCACCATCTGGTGATAGACCTTGTTGACAACACATTTATTCTGGAAACGGCTGAGGTATTCGACTTCTTTGATGTGATTGGGGTCGACATGATTGCCTTTTTCGTCCACCAGTTCGATCCTGATGTTGTGAGCGGGTGATGCAGACTGAAAGTAAGGGTTTAAACTAAACATGGATATCAGATTTAAATCAATTGGGTTGTTATATATCTCAATTTAGGACATTATTCCCAAATACAAGGGTTTTTTGAACGTTTTTATTTTTCAAATACGATGATCTCCGCACGTCTGTTCAGCCAGGCCTGGTTGGGATCCTTGTTATCGGCCACCGGGTTGTCACTGCCATAGGCTTTCGCCTTCATATAATCCGAAGGTACACCGCGGCTGTTCATATATTCCAGCACCATCTTGGCTCTTCTCCGGGAAAGGAAGTTATTATACTGATTTGAACCGATGTCATCCGTATACCCTTTTATCTCCAGCGTGAGATTGGGCTTCTCCCTTAAGTGAGACAATACTTTATCGATGGTGCCAAAGGCTTTTGAGTTCAGCGCATATTCATTGAATTCGAAGTAGACGACAAACCGTACTACAGGCAGACCGTTAATCGTATCCACTTTATAATCTTCCGGTGAGAAGTCATCGTCCAGGTTAAGATCCTTCCGGAGCGAATGGTGATGTTTTCCGTTGCGGCTACCATCACCGCCATCATCATCTCCGTCACCATTTCCATTGTCGTTACTGCCTTTTCTGCCGGAACCACCGTTCCCATCATCATTCAGCAATCCCCGGGCCTTCAGAACGGAGTCCATATTGATGGTGATATAAATGTTATTGGTTATGTTCCCGCCCTTGCCGGATGTGGTGTCCTTCTTTTTATCATCATCCTTTCCGGGTCTGTTATACGGTGAATTATCTTCTTTCTCCTGTTGTTTCTGCTTCTTATTCTTAATAGGCAGATAGACGCCTAAGGAGTACATCGTGGTATTGGAAATATTCTTGTTCACGGCATATCCGTATGCTATCTGTCCCATCACCATGATCTTTTTGCCGGTGTATTTGGCGCCGATGCCCATGGGTGCGCTGACAAAGGAGGCGCTGTTGATGACATCGTTGATCCCCACGGTAACATATGGCTGCAGGTGATAAGAGGGACCCAGCAGGTTATAATAAAGGGCTGCGCCCAGTAAGTTAAATGTTTGGGATTTTGTCTGGCTGATCAGCTCATTGTTATTCGTGACATGGCCGAAGCTAAGCCCGATATCTGCGCTTATGGACAGGCCGCCGATGATGTTCTTATAGGCGGATGCAGCGAAAGATCCGTTTCCCCTTCTATCAAAAGGCAGGGTATTGGCATCGCTGAGATAGCCCAGCCTGTTTTTTTCCAGCATGGCGAAATCCTGGAACTGGAATTTCAACAGGGGTGAGATGAACCAGCGCGTATCCATTTTACTTCCGGTGGTCTCGCTTGACTTTGCCTCATCGGAACTTTTACTATCCCCGGTATTTTTTGCGGCCGAAGCTGTATCAGTGGGAGGAGTGGGCGTAGCAGGAATGACACTGCCATCGTTCTTTGCTACGGTGCCGCTGTCTTTCATGGTTGAACCTGAACCCGAACCTGTAACGGTGGTATCCTTCATCTGCTGTACAGCCGTATCCTGGTTTGCTTTGCTGGTATCTGCCACCGGCGCCTGACGGACGGTATCGGTCACCTGCCTGGTGGCGGTATCCTGCGTCGGCGTTGTGTTGTCCTGTGCCTTCAGAGCGCCAAGGCTCAGGAAAAAGAGGCCGGTTAAGCAAATAATTACCTTGTTCATGGGTTAGTTTTTAAAAGTCTATTCTTAGCGCCAGCTCCATACCGTTGCGGGATATCCCGGCGGCGCTGATGGTGGATATATTAATGTCATATAATAATCCCAACACCAGTTTCTGATATCTTAATTCCAGGTCAGGTATGATGGCATCGTCATAACGATAGCCGAGTCCCAGTCCGACTGCTGCTCCTCCGGCTACATTCGGGATGGCCTTGCTATAAGAAAAGTTGAAAAAGTGACGATAGGCGGGCCCCTGCCAGTTCATAGACATATAGAAGGCCACTTCGTCCTCGGTCTGTGTGATATAGCGGTAGCCGCCCTGGACCCCTATATTGGGTTTAAGACGGGTGCTGTCGGATTTTATTTTGTAGGAATAAGGTTGGTTGATCTGCATGGCGGATACGCCGATATACCATTTATCATAACGCGCGTTGCTAAAGACGGAGACACCGGCATTGATATTAAAATGGCCGTAAGACCAGCCGCTGGCCAGTTGGTCGGCGCTTGGAGCCCCTTCGATGGGGCCATAATTATCATACTGGTCGCCAAAGGCATTGGCTACGCCGGCGACATTGAACTGGCTCTGGTAATATTCACCCTGGAAACCAAGTCCCAGGTAAGTCTCTTTACGTCCCAGTGGTACGGCATAAGACAGCCCTATCATACCGAGCGTATTATTGAGGATGCCCGAATTGGATTTGTCGGAGGCTGCGCCGGCTGCCAGGCTGAAATATCCTGCATTTTCTTTTGTCTTTCCATCCTTTGACAGCAGGGGCATATCGAACAAAGCAGCAACGCTGTTATAGGCTATCTGTCCGCCATATTGAACACTCCGGTAATTTAATTTAAGACTATTGAGCTTATCGGTTTTGAGGGATTGGTTGTACCAGACGGCCATATCCTGCACACGCGAGAAATTGATCTCTTGTCCATGGGCCCACCCCACTGACGATAAGAGAACCAATATGAATATAATCTTCCTCATCTGGACATTGGATTTTAAATATTATATATAGAGAGACGCCCTATTTTACAAGGGACGTCATACCTTTCTGTACTATCTTCCTACCCTCCACATCGATGCCTTCCGCGATCCACAGGTAAGTCTCTACCGGCTGTGGTACGCCTTTAAATGTTCCATCCCATCCCTGGTTCGGGTCCTGGGTCGTGAACACCAGGTTACCCCAGCGATTATACACGCTGAAATAATGAAAGGTCTGGATCCCAACGAGGATAGGTTTCAGCACATCATTCGTTCCGTCGCCATTGGGTGTGAACACCTTTGGCACATAGATATTGATCGCTGCGAACTTCACGCGGGCCGGGCTGCCATTTTTAATGGCCAGATCGGGGCTGCCCGCCATGACAATGGAGGCCGTGACGTTGGATATACCAGGTGTTTTGCTGGTGAGATAGATATACGCATCACCATTAGCATCCGTTATCCATGGTCCCGGGGTAAAGATCTGTGCGTTACCGGAGTCGACGGTGAATTTGATCTCCTGTCCCGACATGATGCTGCCATCGAGAGATACGACATGCACCTTCACTTCTGTCTGCTGTGTTCCATCGGCCAGCGCTTCATAGACGATGGTCTTTATGTACGTCTCTTGATTATTGACATCTGGGGCGTCATCGAAGGTGATCAGCCTGTAGCTGTTGTCGATGGGTACGCCATTGAGCGTAGCCTGGATATATACCGTGCCGGGTTTTGTGCTTTGGATGGCGATGCCGCAGTAGCCATTCACCGACAATACATCCGGACCACCTACCAATGTGGCGCCGGCCGTAGCCGTACCTGCGCTGGGAATGGTGAGGATGGAGAATTTTATATCCGCACCGCTTACCACATGGGCAGGGTTCAATCCATCTGTTACATAGGCCGCGACACTATCTTTCTGGGAGCCATCCGCCAGGCGATGATCCAGGACCACAAACTCAACCGTATAACCGGTGGCGCCGGGTGTACCGGGGCCGCCGCCGCCAGGATCGCTGCCGCCGGGCGTACCACCACCGCCACCGGGTTGTCCGGGGACTGCAGGACCTGCGACGAAGGTCACGACTGCGGGCTTGCCGTTGGTGACGTCCGCGCCATTTACTAAAACGCCGATCGAGACGCTGCCGGTATTAATATCGGAGATGGTAAGGGTTACATTACCCAGCGCATCAACGGTGACATTGGGGAAGTCGATGAAACCTGCTCCGCCGCCTGCAGTCGTTACAGTACCATTAGCCGTGGCATCTGCCGGTCCGGAAGGGATTATATAGAACTTTATATCTACGATCTGTCCCGCCTCTGAAGCGTTGCCGGGCGCTGGTCCTACCAGGTGTACATGGACCTGGGTCGTGGCGACACCATCGGCTACAGCAGAAGGTACATCCACGACAAGCGTTGTCTGCTGATTAGAGACACTCGGCGGTGGAATAGTGAAGATAGTGACAGCTGGTTTACCCGTGAGGATATCGTCCTTAGTAGCGTTGACTTTTGCGCCCCACTGCACGGAACCGGCTGTAGGGTCTTTTGCAGTCATATAGATATCACCGTTGGCATCAGTGGTCAGCGAGAGGGTGGCCGGGACCACGGTAGCCTCTGCCGGATCACCGACGGGGATCATATAAAAGAACAATGTAACCGTCTGATTGGCCACGATGTTGCCATTGGCATCCACGAGATGCGCATGGATCTTATCCATGCTGGAGCCATCGGCTGCCGTGGTGCCGATATCCACTACCAGCGAGCAATTGGGTGCATATGGAGCACCTGCCACGAAGATAGTGGAGGCAGGTTTACCCGTGAGAATATCGTCCTGGGTGGCATTGACTTTTGCGCCCCATTCCACCGTACCCGCAGTGGGGTCGGAGGCGTACATATAGACATTTCCGCTGCCATCTGTCGTCGTTGTAAGAACGACGGGTGTGACGGTGGCTTCTGCGGGATCGCCGGTGGAAACGATATAAAAAGTGATGGTTACTGTCGTATTATCTATTTCATGTCCCTGGGCGTCGACCAGGTGGGCGTGGATCTTATCCTTGCTTGTACCGTCAGCTGCGGTGGAAGGGATGTCTACGACGAGCGAAGATTTAGTTGCGTCCGGCGGTCCTGCAACGAAATTAACGGGCGCCGGGCTGTTGCCGGTGATGGTCAGTCCATTGACCGTAGCGCCCATCTGCATGATGCCGGTATTTGTATTGGCAATGGTGAAAATGGGCGTATTCCCATTGGCATCGGTCGTCACCGTCAAAGACGCAGTGTTATAGATGGCTGTGCCATCGATGGGGCCGGGAACGGCAATAAGAAATATCATGGTCACGGAGGTATTCTTCACGAGATTACCATTCGCGTCCCTGATGACGGCGTGGATCTGATCTGTGCTGACGCCATTGGCCGTCGTAATGCCGACATCCACCACCAATGAAGAATGAGCCCCATTTGGGGCTGTGGCGGTGAAGGTTACCGATGCGGGTGTTCCGCCGCTGGTATAGATGGGTGTACCGCTGACGGTGCAGCCGATCAATACAGTGCCTGCAGTAATATCCGTTGCCGTGAGATAGATGTCCCCATCGGCATCCGTGGTTGCCAGCCAGGTGGAATATACCACATTGCTCTCGGCAGGATCACCGTTGGCTACAGTAGCAAAGCTTATTGTTACGGTCTGATTAGCTGATATATTTCCAAACGCATCCACGAGGTGAGCATGGATCTTAACCGGGGTGGCTCCATCAGCGGGCGCGGTGCCATTATCTACGATCAGTATGCTTCCCGGGTTATTTGGATCCGGTGGTCCCGGAGAAAAGTTCACCGTCGTCATCGTGGTGCCGATCTGGTAAACAGGAAAACCCGGGACACTGACATAAAATTTAAGGTCCAGCGGACCTGCTGTCGTATTATAGACATTAAAGGTCGCAACACCAAGTGAAGGGCCGGATGTACCGGTGGAACCTGGTGTAGTCGCTGTCACGGGAGGAATAGCCATGTTAATGGACAAACCAGGCACCAACGCTCCTCCGTTCAGGTTATCCGTGACGGTGATGGTAACAATGTCAGCCGAAGTACCATTCGCAGTCTGATTATCCACTGAGACGGAGATAGTGAACGTACAGGAGTTGGGAGTAGCACAAGGAGGATTTGCCGCCATACTCATACCGGGCAAGCCTACTATAAAAAGGATCCCCGCGACCAGCGCAGAAAGAAATTTTCGGCGACGGGCTGAGGTTTTTAAGAGAGACAGGGATATGGGTATAGTTCTTTTCATGGGGGAATACATAGAATACGGGATTATTCCATTAATTGGTTCAGGGCTCAAAAAAATAATTAGTAGCTGGGAAGGCCAGGCGGGCTGGGAGAATGCCCATGGCGGATGTCAGGTAGTTTAGGTTGTAGGGTCATAAAAATTGGTTTTTAACGATTTGGATTTCAGCGCTTCGAACAGGTGACTACGCTAGTATAAAATGGATTATGGGATATTTTATTGCGTAATCACTTAGAATTATTTAGTTCTAAAAACGAATATTCGATAAATAAAATATGTAAAGATTAGATTTTCATTAAAAATTAGTCCTATCGTATGTATCTCAGCGCAAAAAGAGTGCAGGCGAGTGAAACAAAGCTGGCCAGGATCATGTCTGCCCGGTCAGTGTTTAAGAGTGTTCCTCCCCCACCCCCCAGGTGCAGCAGCCCTACCAACGCCATCACTATAATAATGGTCGTCAGCAGGATAGCAGGTGGGAGCAGCAATAGAATGCCCCAGTTCCGGCTCCGCAGTATAATTCCCTGGAGAATAAAGAACAGGTAACCGGCGATCAATAAGAACTTCAGGTAATACCATATATCACTCCCTTTAGTGGCGCCAAAGCTGGTCCTGTGCCCGGTAATATAAAAGCTGTATAAAAGGACGAACAGACTATATAAAATGGAGAGTAAATGCGTACGTTCCAGCTTCATCTGCAGAGGAGGTAGTTTTTTCAAATATAACGAATAATCATATCTACAATAAAGTGAAACGTCATACTTTCGCTGCCCATTATGATCTTCACCGATGCATCCTTAACAAGACTGGCCGTACATTACACGGGCAACAAACAGAACGGGCAGTCCCTGCTGCTGTCCCGTCAGGAGCAAAACCCCGATACTGATGGCCGGGCCCGGCTGGCGGAAGCGCTTTTGACCCGATTTAAAGATTGTCATGAACGATATGCTTTTCATCACACGTCTTCCCTGCAATACAACGAGGTCTATAATTTTGTAAAGACCATCTTCGCCACCCCGGAGGAGCTTTTTGCCCAGTCCGTGCTGATGGCAACCCATCTCCACGAAGTAGCGCTCCATCCCAAGATAAAACCAGGTGAGCTGTATGTAGTGCACTTTACGAATATACTGGATGACGACAGGACCTTTGACGCCATCGGGTTATTCAAGGCCGAGACCAAATCTTTTTTTGCCGACATCGATCCCAGCATGGACAATATCGATCTTCATCTGAGGGAAGGCATGGAACTATCGCGCATCGACAAAGGCTGTCTTATACTCGCCCACGAAGAAGAGAAGGGCTATGAGCTGCTGATCTTTGACTCCAATGGGAAAGGAGAAGAGGCCTTGTACTGGAAAGATAAATTCCTCAACGTGCTCATCCGGCAGAATGAATTTCTCCATACACAGGGCTTTCTCACCATTACGAAGAATTATGTCACCAAACATATGCCGGATGAATTCGAGGTCTCTAAAACGGAGCAGATAGACATTCTCAACCGGAGCATGGATTATTTTAAGACCCATGGCCATTTTAATAAAGAAGAATTTGAAACGGAGGTCCTGCACCATGAACCGTTGATCCAGTCCTTTCGGAAATATGATGAACAGTACCGGCATGCCAATGTCCTGCCGCCTACGGATGAATTCGAGATCTCACCCCAGGCCGTAAAAAAA
>Ga0206926_1196_pt1 | contig 11302 bp, 8 predicted proteins | sample Alteio_BWOrgHeat_59_FD_152955 | JGI IMG/M metagenome (GOLD analysis project Ga0206926, IMG submission 152955) | Enriched cells from forest soil in Barre Woods Harvard Forest LTER site, Petersham, Massachusetts, United States -... | ecosystem: Environmental > Terrestrial > Soil > Temperate forest > O... | reverse complement strand
GCGCCGGTGGCTTGGGCAATGAGCTGCCAGGGCACAATGTTGGCGTGATGCTCCATGCCGGTGAGGAGAATTTCATCGCTAGGTTTCAAGTTGGCGCGCCCCCAACTGGATGCGACGAGATTGATGCCCTCGGTGGCACCACGCACAAAAATGCACTCGCGGGGCTCGGCGGCGTTGAGAAATTTCGCCACGGTTATGCGGGCGCGGTCGTAGGCGTCGGTAGCCTCGGCGCTGAGGTAGTGCACACCGCGGTGGATGTTCGCGTTGGTCGCGGCGTAGTAGTGGCTGACGGCGTCAATGACGGCCTGGGGCTTTTGCGCGGTGGCGGCGTTGTCCAGGTAGACCAGCGAATGCGCGCCGACTTGTGTGTCGAGGATGGGAAAATCCTCGCGCACGTCATTAACGTCGAAAGCGGCTTTGGTTTGTGCGTGAGTGCCGGCCATATTCATGGGAAACGGTCAATCTACCCGGAAAGGGCCCAGAGTGCAATAAAGAGATGGAGGTTAACCAAGGTCAGTTAGAAGTCGCTGAACCTGATGAAGATTTTGGCCCTGGGCTTTTTAAACCATCAGCCACTTTAAAATTAACCGCCCAACCCCCATTGCGTTTTATTAAAATCACCTGCACTTGTTGGTCGTCTACAAAGACCGGATCGTATCGCCCGGATTTTCCCTCTGCATCAATGACTGCAGATTTACCCTTCACGGCCAACAAGGCGTCCAACTGTACTTGCAGTCGGGGCGACAAGGGGGCGTTTTTCTGCAAATTATTAATGACTTCGGTAATGCGCGCGTCGATGGCGACAGGGTCATCCATGGCCAAGGGAACAGTGGCGGGTGATGCGGATCTGGCGGTTTCGGCATTCGGCGTTACTGGCGCAACTTTGGGTTGCTCGACAAGCGAAGCTGGAGTTGCTGCAACCAGGGCTGGCCTCGGTACTGGAGAATCTTTTCTCAAGGTGATTGTCGTTGCCCGATTTAACCACCAAAGGCTGAATCCGATGATCACAATCATAAAAGCAATAACGACAATATCTTTGGACTTCATACAGGATTATTTATAGGCCTCTGACTCTAGAGCGCAACCCTTCACCTCTACTGCCCGCGTTCCAAGGCATGATTTGGGCGACGTAATAGCCGCTGAAATTCAGAAGCCATTTGGACCTGCAGGTTTCGAGGGCGAGTCACCTCACCCTTACGTCACTGACCGGTACTAACCAGATTATCGTATTTCCGGCTGTTGTCTTGAAATTGCTGATCCATGTATTTGCGCAAATCACCCAATTGTTTGGCCAGATTGGCATGATAGGGATATAAGGCGGACTTGGTCAGTTCGTTCAAACTGCTGTCGGTGAGGCTGCGAAGTTTGCTGTTAAAAGTCTGAAACGCCGCTTGCTGGTCCTGTTTATTATGGTGGGCGATCGCCAAATTGACATCGGATTGAAAATCAGCAATGGCGGTTTTAATAATCTGACTGGGAACATCGGTGACCGGTTTATTTCTGAGCAGCGCATCGAGCGACATGAACACATCCTCGGCGTTGCGAACCTTGAGACCTTCATCCCGGAACCGAGACCAGTCGAGTTTCACCCAACCATTGTCAGGATTGATGTTGTCCACCCGATAACCGGACCAAGTGGTGTCGGTCGTGATTCCAGGATATACTGAATCAGTCTTATAAGTGGTGGACATGGTGGCGACGCCGATGACTTTGTCCGAAACGCGGTCAAGAATGGGACTACCGCTTAGCCCGTGCTCGAGCTGGATGTTGATATCGACTAATTCCGGGCCAATGGCCACGAGCTGACCGTTGAATTGCGTCGGAACACCCGCCCCGAGAGAATTACCGGGCACCGTGATGTGGTCGCCAATTTTGGCATTGATTTGCGGGTCGGCCATAATGCCCAGCGAACCGGAAACTGCGCTGTCGGGAATTTTCAGGATGGCGACGTCAGAGCTAGCCGCGCCAAAGAGCAGCCCGTTGGTGGGGATTTTATGCCCATCCATATCGGTGATGGTGAATTCTTTGTTTCCGGACAAGATGTGCTCGTTGGTCACCACAAAATATTGATCGTGCAACTTGGCAATAAAGCCGCTGCCAGAACTGTAATCCCCTTTGATAATGACCAAGGCCTTGAGCATGGCTGGGTTAATGGTCAGATTAGGATTATAGTTGGCACTGGCGCTCCTGGCCGGGCTGGGACTGGCCGGATTCCCCGCCCGACCACTACGGGCGAGATTTGGCGGCTGATCCATCGCAGACTTGGAAAACTCACGGACAAACGACTGATCAGTTTGCGCCAATTCGGCAATCGGCATAAAAATTTTCTTCCCCGTGGCCAGATCAAGATACTCGACCGTATCATCGTTCCGGCCCAACAACTGAACGCTGGCTCCGGCGTTAGACGACCCGCTAAAGACGTAATTCATCGGAAAATTTAAAGTCAGTCCGGACGGTAAGAGCCGGATGACTGCTTGATCGGACGGGATAAGACTCGAAAGAGGGATATAATGCGTGGAGCCGTCGGATGTTAAGGCGCATTGAGCCCAGTTGTCATTGCGGGCGATTATATTGACGGCGGTTTCTTTGCCGGTGGTGTCAGTCAAGGTGCAAGCGAAAGGCAGTTGGGCAAGTGGAGCCTGGTCAAGTCTGGCGATGAAGGCCTGGTCGGAAGGTGACAGCGTGGCGAGGGATAAATAACGAATCGTTTCTGAGTCTGACCGCGTATACTTGAGGAGCAAATTGTCATGTCCCTCGATGCGTAAATGCATCGGCTTGCCATCCGGGCCGGTGAGATCACGTTCTTGCGGTATCCGATTAAGCCAATAAAAATGATAATAAGTCCACGCACCAACGGTGCCGGCTATCAAAACAAAAACCATTAATTTGAACCCAGTCTTGGCCCAAAAAGGCGGTTCGGGCTCAGGAGTAAATTGCAAGGCCTCAGCAGCACCCAGTGTGCTGGAGGCCCGTGACGAGGACACCACAAAAACTTTGGCGGGCTGTTTGACGCCAGATTTGGGCTTCGCTGCAGAATCCGATCCAGAAGGGGTTGGGTCGCTCATGGCTTGGACCAAAATATAAAGTGCATAAATTATTGTTTAACCGCAAAATTAGACCTATGCCTATTAGCGTTGGTCATTTTGTATATATGGGTCCAAGTGTCAATGGTGTTGGACCATGATTGAAACTGAGCTACCCTGTATTTGCAGCGGCGAGTCTCACCCCCACTCTTCATGCTCTGCGAGCATTAGCAGTTGCGCGATTTGGTGATGACGGACGTTTTTGCATCACCGGGGGAGTATTTTTTCGCGCGGGCTTGACCGAGGCTTCGGCGGTCAGGTAAGCGCCAGAGGTAATTCTTCGCCAGAGACTACGGGACCAAAGTCGCGGACTGACGAGGTACCACCACAGCGCGACATAGGCGATATTTAACCAGAATACGACCCGATTCATGGTTAAAACAACCAGACCCATGAGCATGAGAAAAGTCGCAAAGAGGCCCAAAACCCAAAGCAAGAGGCCCCGAACATCCGCCAAACTGCAGCCCGCGAAAATCAAGAGAACGATGACCGGGAAAAACAAGACTATCACTTGTATATTCTCATAACCGGGACCCAGAGAACCTTCGCTGCCCAAACTTCCCATTAATATGGAGCCCACACTGAAAGGAATCGCCGCCAAACTCATCGCGATGAAGAGTACTTTGGCCAGTTTGCGAATCACCGCTTTATCCACCGATAACATTACGTTCGGTAGATTAGATTTCATAACGCCCCCTGCAATATTTTAATTGTAACTTTCAAGCAACGCCTCCCAATCATATTGCGCATGCGCAATCTCACGCCTACTTACCGTGCTCTACGAGCAGGAATTGGGCCACCTAGGGCCGCTGGCCTTCTTTATCGCCGTCGTGGCGGGAGCTGTTGTTGGCGAGATTCGGGCGGGGTTGGCGTCTTCAGCTGAAGATGACTGACAATATTGCCGAAGGCCCGGTTGTTATCCTCAAAGGCCAAATCCATGTCTTTACGCAAATCTTCCAATTCTTTGACGATTTCCGCGTGATAGGGGTACAGGGTAGAGATATTTAATCCATTGGTACCGCTGTCAGCCAGACTGCGGAGTTTGCTGTTGAAGGTCAGCAAGGCCGATTGAAGGTCGTCTTTGTTGCTGCGGTTGATCGCCTCACTCATGTCGGTTTGAAAATCCATGATGGCCGTCTGCACCAACCGGTTAGAAATTTCGCCGGTGGGTTTGTTGCGCAGCAACGCGTCGAGCGACATAAACAAATCCACGGCGGCATGCACCTTGACGCCTTCGTCCCGGAAACGCGCCCAATCGATTTTAACCCAGCCTTTGTCGGGATTAATATTATCCACCCGATACCCGAACCAGCGCGTCTCGGTGCTAATGCCGGGATTGGTGGTGTCAAATTTGTAGGTGATGGACATGGTCGCGAGGCCAATCACTTTGCCCGAAGGGCGGTCAATGATGGGGCTGCCACTGAGGCCATGCACAAGTTGGGCGCTCACCTCGACCAATTCCGGGCCAATGGCGGTGAGTTCGCCGTTGACCTGCGTCGGCACGCCAGCGCCGAGAGAATTGCCCGGCACGGTGACTGCGTCGCCGGTCTTCGCATTGGTTTGCGGGTCATCCAAGATTTGCAAATAGTTCTTACCCAGACTGTCGGGAATTTTCAAAATCGCCACGTCATAGCCAGTAGCGCCATAAATTGGTCCGTTGGTGGGTAGCTTGTTCCCGTCCATGTCGGTGATGGTGAACTCTTTGTTGCCCGACAGCACGTGCTCGTTCGTCACGACAAAATACAGATTGTGCATTTTGGTGATGAAACCGCTGCCTGCGCTGTAGTCGCCCTTAATAATTACCAAAGCTTTCAGCATTTTTGGGTCGATGGGCGAATTCGGGTCGAAGTTGTTGGTGGCTGGCAAAGGCTCTTTGGCCACTTCGGGCCGATCGATCATATAAGGGGGGAACGAGCGAACCAGCGACTGGTCCGACGCAGATAATTCGGAAATAGTGACGAAATTTTTTGTTCCGGTGGTCAGGTCAAGATATTCAAGGGTGTCCTCATTGCGGCCCAGCAATTGGACGGTGGTTCCGGAGTTTGGTCCGCCGGTGAAGACGTAATCCGTGGGGAACTGGAAATTCACACCCGCCGGCAGCAGCCGGACTACGGCTTGATCGGCCGGGATAAGTGTGGCGAGGGAAACATAGTGCGTAGCGCCGTCCGAGATCCGGGCGTACTGGGCCCAATTGTCGTTATGGGCCATCACGCGCACGGCGGTTTCCTGGCCAGTGGCATCGGTCAGCGTACAGGCAAAAGGCAGTCTGGCGACTCTGGTACTTTTCAGTTTGGCAATAAATCCCTGATCGGCGGACGAGAGGGTGGCAATCGGGAGGAACAGCACTTTATCCGATCCCGCAACTGTATATTGCACCAGCAAGTCGTCATGCCCGGTCACCAGCACATGCATGGGCTTGCCCTGCGAGTCGGTCAGGTCGTGTTCCTGGGGCACCCGGGGTAGCCAAATAAATTGATAATACGCCCCCCCACCGATTGCGCCGACCACCAGGATAAAGGCGATGAATTTAAGGAAACCCATTACCTGCGAGGAAGCTTCGGGCTCCGGCCGGTGCTTAAAACGCACATCTGAAATCATGGTCGCCGGCTGTCGCTCCGGTTTGCCAAGAATGAACTTGGTGGGCGGAGTCTCCGGCTTGGACGTCGACTTCAGGCCGAGTGGATTGGGGTCATCCATAATTTGAATGAGATAGCAAAGACGCCTGACCAAGGCTGTGCAGAAAAATTAAAAACCCAGGGTCGCTCGAATGCGGTGAGCGTGAAGGTTCATTCCTAATTGTCAATAACATAGGCTCGCTGGCACTATGTAGGCCAAATTTAGCCAAGGCGACCAACTTGCCTTTGAAGCTAATGATGTCGTCTCGCACTCCGGCAAGCCCCCTTACGCCCACTTGGCGCGCTCCTTAAGCATGAGTTGAGCGACGTTGTGGCCGCTGGCCCCCCAGACACCGCCGCCGGGGTGCGTGCTCGCGCCCGTGAGATAAAGACCCTTGATGCCAGGCACACGATACGATGAAAGCTCGGGCATCGGACGAAACGTAAACATCTGATCGAAGCTCATTTCGAGGTGCATCACATTGCCGCGGCGCATGTCGTGCATTCGCTCGATGGAAAGCGGCGTCTGAATATAACGGTCGAGGACTTTGGCCTTGGTGCCGGGTGCGTAGACTTCGACGGCGTCGAGCAATTTGTCGGCTTCGCGTTCCGCAATGGCATCCCAATTTTCACCGTTGCGAAGCTCGTAGGCGTGGTACTGGCCCCAGACAAACATGACGTGCTTGCCCGGTGGCGCGAGGCCGTCGTCGAGCGCGGAGAAGGTCATTACCAGCGGCACGGGTTTCGCCGGGGGGCGACAGGCGGACCAATCGCCATAGGCATCGGCAATGGCGGCACGCGAGGGGCAGAGCAGTTGCAAGCCGTGATGGCACTCGCCTACTCCGCGAGAATCTAATTTTTGGCCGGGATATTCCGGCAGACCGCTCATCGCACAACGGACAATCATGCCGAAGCCGTTGCCGAGACGAAGAGAAGATGAACGAGCGCGGACGTAAGACGGCAGTTCCGTGGCATCTTTCAATAATTTGTCGAGGGTTGTCTTGATATGGCAGGCGGCGACGACCGCGCGGGCTTCGTAACGGGTGCCATTTTCGAGGCGAACGCCGCGAGCGCGGCCCCGGCCATCGGTTTCGATGGCGGCGATGGGTGCACTCTCAAAAACTTCGCCGCCATCGGCGATGATACGACGTTTGAGGGCTTGGGTGAGTGCGCCGCTGCCGCCACGCGCGCGCTTCATGCCGCTGCGGTGGTACATGGAGTGCCAGCCGGCAAAATCGCCACTGGCGGGTTCAGTCGGCGGTGGGCCGGACTGCGCCGCGAGCCACGTGATGGCCGTGCGCAGGGACTCGTGCTCGAAACTTTCCTCAACCAACTGGCCATAGGGCGCCATGAGCAGCCGGAGCATGTTCATGCGGTTGTGGCCACGCAGGGTTTTGCCAAACATGGCGCGAAATAAATTCCACGGCGTCGGCGGCTTAAGGAAAGCGGCGAAGACAGCTTCGTTTAGTTCGCCCCAGGCGGAACAGAATTTTTCGTAGGCCTCGGCGTCGCGCGGGCTGATTTTCGCAATGCTGTCGCAGGTACGACGGACATCGCGGTAAAAACTGATGCTCTGGTCGGTGCCGGAAACCGGATGCCAGGCCCAAGGATCCATTTCCAGATATTCGAGGCCAAAGCGTGCGAGCTCCAAATCCGCCAGCACGGGCGTCTGGTGAATCATGACGTGCGCAGAGGAGCCGACGTCGATTTTGTAGCCGGGAAAAATATCGTCCTGGGTGCAGACCGCGCCGCCGACGATATGGCGACGCTCAAAGACCGCGACCTTGAGGCCCGCCTTGGCCAGGTAGGCGGCAGTGATCATGCCATTGTGCCCGGAACCGACGATGATGACGTCGTACATCGGGCGAAACGCTAGCGACTCTCGTCGCAACATCCAACATCGAACTCTCAACACCCAACATCCAATGCGAAGAATACTCGCGCCAAGACGCAAAGGCGCAAAGAAGAAAATCAATAAACCCCAGAACGCACAACGCCATCGGCATCTGGAACAACAGCTGAAATAACCTCGGCAGTATCCTCGCGCCAAGGCGGGTAAAGCCCCGCAGCAACTGCGTCGTTTCTCAAGTTCTCCAGTTCTTCTCGCAAATCTCTATGTGAGTCGCCATCTCCGAAATGGAACCAAGACCTTTTTCCAGCCACTCTTGGCATCGCATCAACTACCAAATACTCAGCGCCATCGGGGATGATTTTCAGGCACTTGGCTATGTATTCATCATCAACAACTCCACGAAGAGGAAGTTGAGGTTGGCGAAATGCAATTACCGAGGTCAGGGGTGGCAACTTAGCCAATCTATCTGTTAAATCTTCGAAATTTTTATGGAAAGTGAGTTCACGATTACCTCCCGCGTGTGAGTAGCGGACAAGAATAGAAATCTCCGATTGACTCTGAAGCCATGACTTCAAAGTGCCGAGAAACCTTGTATCCGTTGTGGACGAGTAGCCCATACAACAAACATGCTCCTAAATCTTTGTGCCGTCTTTTTTGACGAGGCGCTTGAATTCGGCGGTGATTTTCTTCGCGGCGGGGCCGGGTTTTCCCGTGCCGATGGGGCGGCCGTCCATCTCGATGATGGACACGACTTCGGCGGCGGTGCCGGTGATGAAAATTTCGTCGGCGATCCACGCGTCGTAACGCGTGAGATTCTTTTCCTCGACGGGCATTTTTAATTTCTTCGCGATGTCGAGCACCGCGCCGCGGGTGATGCCCGAGAGCGCGCCGGCGGAGAAAGGCGGCGTGAGGAGCTTGCCCTTGTGAACGAGGAAAATATTGTCGCCCGTGCATTCGGCAATGTAGCCCTGGTCGTTCAACATCACGGCCTCGTGGAAGCCGAGGTTCTGTGCCTCGATTTTGGCGAGGATGTTGTTGAGGTAATTGAGGGACTTGATGGTCGGCGGCAATGCGGCGGGGTTGCACCGGCGGGTGGGCACGGTGATGATTTTCAGGCCCTTTTCGTAAAATTCCGGCGGGTAGAGCTGGATCTTGTCCGCGATAATGATGAGCTGCGGGGTGGCGCAGGATTTGGGCGACAGGCCGAGGCTGCCCACGCCGCGCGAAACAACGAGGCGGATGTAGCCATCCTTGAGGCCGTTGACGCGGCAGGATTCGCAGGTGGCGTCGGAAATTTGTTTCCGCGTCCAAGGGAGGTCGAGCAGGATGGCCTTCGCGGAGTATTCGAGGCGCTCGAGGTGTTCCTCGAGGCGAAAGACGCAGCCCGAATAGAGGCGGATGCCCTCGAAGATGCCGTCGCCATACAAAAAACCGTGGTCGAACACGGAGATTTTGGCGTCGGCCTGGTCGAAGAATTTACCGTTGATGTAGACTTTCATAGCGCAATAACGGTCGACGATGGCAGGCGGCCCGGGATTTGTCGAGCCTTTGGAGCAAGGCACAACCTCCGCGCCGGCCGATTCACCGCTGCGCGCGCACTTAAGCAACGGATGGGTTTAAACGTCAATTATTCCAAGGCATGCGGGCGAGAATTAGGGCCATACCGCAAGTGTTGGTGATGCTGGAAAATAGCAGCCCGGCACTGACCAAGACCGGCAGAGCGAACCACGCCGGGCTGACCAAAAAGCCCAGTAGCGTGCCAGTGAGCACGAGAATGCCCGCCGAGATGCGGACCTGGCGCTCGAGGGACATACTCGCCCGCCCGCGATTAACAGGGCGACCCGCCGCCAGCCAGGCGTCGATGCCGCCTGCGACGACATAGAGGTGGTCAAATCCGATGCCTGAGAGTTTTTGGGCTGCTTGTTGGGCGCGGCCGCCGGACTTGCAAAAAATGTAGCAGGCGGTTTTGCCAATGAGCAAGCGGCGCACTTTGCCAGGAGTCAATTCATGGAGGGGCAGGGAAACGGAATTGGGCACGTTGACTTCGGTGAACTCCATCGGCGTACGGACATCGAGCAGCAGCGCGTTGGGGTCGCGCGGCGGCACGGAGCCGGCGAGAATTGTTTTCATGGCCACGACGCCAGGCTCATTAAGTTCGAGCGCGGGAGAGTTGTTGTTCATAATACAATATTCTACACGTTTCCCGAAAGCCGAGATAGGGGCACCGGCCTTAATTAGACTAAAGGAAATGCCTAGGGGTGGATGGATTGGAGGGGTTGCTTTCCGCTGGTTACTTATTACAAACTGGTCCCCCACCCCTGTCCGACCCTTTGACCCCCATCTGGAGCAATGACCATGACTACCCCTACTTCGGAACTGACCACGATTTCACGCCGGGATTTTGTTCGCACCGCGGCGCTGGCGGCGGGCGCCGTTTCTTCGGGAATTATTTCGACGTCCGCTAGCGCAGCGGATGAACAGCCTACCGCAAAACCGGCGGCGACGAAACCGATGATTGGGTTTCAGTCCGAATCGTCGTACCTGCTGCAATATGGCATCGCGCGGTTTTTCGATGACGTGCAAGCGCGGGCCAACGTCAACACGCTGTTCCTTCATTGCAATCTGTTTGAACCGTCGTGGAATGGCATCGACCAGAACAGTCCGTCGGGCGCCTTCGCCACCGCGCATCCGCAGTATTACCAGAACGTGTACATGAAGCCGCAGGCGCTGGGCGATGGCGACGCCAGCCTGCCCAACACGATGGAGCAAATCGTCGCCGTCGCCAAACCACGCGGGATCAAAATTTATCCCTGGATGGAAGAGGACAACCGCGCGCCGGCAAACATCACGGGCATGGACCAGCTCTACGAGATTGACCTCCATGGCCGACGCACGGGCGGGCATCCCGGCGGGCCGTGCCTCAATAATCCGTATTTCCGCAATTTGATTTCGGCGTCGGTTGAAGATTTTGTCCGTGAGTACAATGTCGACGGACTGCAACGCGGGTCGGAGCGGCAGGGTCCGCTGGGCAATGCGCTGGGCGCGTGGCACCATGGGGCGAAGAGCGATCCGGGGCATACTTCGTGTTTCTGCGACTATTGCGCCGCCAAAGCCGCGAAGGTGGGCATCGATTTTGACCGAGTCAAAAAGGCGTTTCTCGCGCTCGAACCGTTTGTCCGCGCCGGGCGGGCCGGGCAGCGTCCGCGCGACGGGTACTTTGTCGCGTTCTGGCGACTGCTGCTGAACCATCCGGAACTGCTGGCGTGGGAAAACTTTTGGGCGACGAGCATGCGCGAGATGCAACGGGAGTTTTATACAAAAGCAAAATCCATCCGCCCGGAGGTGCAGATTGGTTTTCACATCTGGCAGAATATCTCGTTCAGCCCGTTCTATCGCGCTGAACAGGACTACGCGAACTACACGGAGTATGCGGATTTCCTCAAGCCCGCGCTGTATGACAATCCGGCGGCGGAGCGCCTGACGTCGTTTGTAGACAGCGTGACGCAAAACATTTTTGGCGATTTGAGCCACGAGCAGATGCAGGACTTTGAATACCGCGTCATGGACCTGCAGGAGAAATCCTACGACGAGATTGTCGGCCGAAATAATCCGACCTACGAAACGCAGCTGGGCACCTTGCCCATCAATGGCACGCCGCGCGGGACGTTCCCGGGGTTCTCGGGCGACTATGTGTACCGCGAAACCAAGCGCGCGGTGGCGGGCGTGGCGGGGTCCAAAACGGAGATACGTCC
>Ga0206926_1195_pt1 | contig 11405 bp, 4 predicted proteins | sample Alteio_BWOrgHeat_59_FD_152955 | JGI IMG/M metagenome (GOLD analysis project Ga0206926, IMG submission 152955) | Enriched cells from forest soil in Barre Woods Harvard Forest LTER site, Petersham, Massachusetts, United States -... | ecosystem: Environmental > Terrestrial > Soil > Temperate forest > O... | reverse complement strand
AAGCCACCGGGCCCGCCCCCGTAGTCAGCGTGCCGCCACTTGTGAAGGCCCCGCCCGCGGTGCCCAACAAAACGGATACCGTACCGTTGACGATGTTGGAAGTAACAAGGTCGGGGACACCATCGTTATTGAAATCTCCGTAAGCGATTGAATGAGGAGTGGTATCGGTTGTGAACGGGCTGCCCGGCGAGGCAGCAAGCTTGCCGGCCGCAAGCGCCCTCGTAATCACAAAAGTTCGGTTGATCGTGGGTGCGGCAGTGTAATTACCGTTCCCGGGTTGCGTCGCCTGAATAGTACAGCTACCCGTAGTCAGAACCGTGACGAACGCGTTGGCCGTTTTACAGACACTTGGAGTGGTTGTAATCACGCCAACCGGAAGATGCGAACTCGCCTCCGCGGCCAGCGGAAAGGGCGACACGCCAAATATCTGATTGGGGATCGCATCGAAAGTAATCGTTTGCCCGCCCGACGTGATGCCGAACGTCTGAGTCACCGCGGGGGCCGGGGCGTAAGTGGAATTCCCCGCCTGCTGGGCCGTGATGGAACATGTACCCGTTGTCAGAAGCGTGACGCTATTACCAGCTACCGTACAAACCGATAGTGAATTCGAGCCAAAAGTCACGATCAGCCCGGAGGTCGTGGTCGCGCTGAGGGTGACCGGCGACGCACTGATCGCCACGTTGCCCGGCTGATTGAATGTAATGGTCTGGGTATTTTGCACCGTAATGTTGACGGCATTACTGGTGGAACCGGCACCTCCGCCGCCCCCGCTGAAAACCGCAGTAAAGCCGTGAACCGCCGCCGTCAGGCCGGAAGCCGTAAATGTGAACGGGCTGGTCGTCTGGCTCGCGGTGCCAAGCACCGTGGTTCCGTCTTTGAACGTTGCCGTGCCCGTCGGCGTATTGAACGAACCACCGGGCGCTGAAACGGTCAACGTCAGAGGCACTGACGCGGATGTGAGAATTGGCGAACCCGATGTCGTCGTCAGGCTCGACGTGGTAGCCGCCAAACTGCCCTGCAGGACTGTAACACTACTGCTGGCGGTATTCGCCACCAGCAGATCCTGAAGACCATCGCCGTTCAGGTCTCCTGCGGCAAGCGAGACCGGCTGCGTACCGACCGTGAATGGACTGCCCGTCGCCTGGGTGAACACCGCCGCGCCATTCCCGAGCAGCAGTGTGACTTTTCCGTCACCGTTGTTGGCAACCGCGAGATCCGCGAAACCATCCCCGTTAAAATCGCCCACTGCTATTCCAGAGGGGCCCGTCCCAACCGTGAGTGCGCTTCCCGAAACGGTAAATACCCCTGTGCCGTTGTTCGTCAGGACCGACAGCGTTCCTGCCAGGTTGTTCGACACTACCAGATCCGTATTTCCGTCGCCGTTAAAATCGCCCGCTGCAATTCCGTATGGCCGCGTGCCGACGGAAACCGCCGCAGCCCGGGCACTCAATGCGCCCGACGCGCCTCCGAACAGGACGCTCACGATCCCCGCCGTGGAGTTGCCAGTTGTACTGGCCGTGGCAACGTCGTCAAAACCGTCCTTGTCGAAATCGCCCACCACCAGGGAATTCACGCCCGTACCGGCCGGAAACGGGCTGGACACCGATTCATGGAAGCCTGCCGTGCCGTCGCCGAACAAAAGCGTAAGCGTGCCATCGCCGGAATTCGCGGTCACCAGATCCTGAATTCCATCACCGTTGAAATCGCCTACCACGATCCATGTTGGAGCCGGGCCGACGTTGACTGAGCCGCTCGGTGATTGTGTGAACCCACCGGTGCCATCCCCCACCAGGATTACAGCTTTATTCGCGCTGTTCTCCGCTACCGCAAGATCCTGGAATCCGTCGCCGTTGAAATCACCGACTGCCAGTGCCACCGGACTGCCGGCACCGAGCGAAACCGCGGGCGCCGCGATCAAGCCGCCGTGCCCGTCCCCGAGGAATACGTTAACGTTGTTCGCTGCGGAATTAGCCGTCGCAAAATCCGGTACGCCGTCGCCGTTGAAGTCGCCAACGGCAACGGAGTTCGGAGACGCGCCCGTAAAAACCGGGCTTACCAGTGCAGCCGCCAATGTGCCTGCCGCGCTGGCCTGCGCGATCATGAAATTCTTGACTACCGGAGCCGCCGCACTGAAATTGGTGTTACCCGGCTGAGTCGCCTGGATGGAGCAGGTGCCCGCAGTCAATAAACAAAACTCACCGGCAGCAATGAAGTCGCCTCGGCAGCAATCGCAAAAGGCGAAGCCCCCAGCAATTTCGGCGCAATCGAAGAGAAATTTATCGTCTGCGGTCCCTGATTGATGGTGAAACTCTGCGTGACTGTCAAGGCCGCCGCATAGTTGTTATCGCCGGCCTGGTCCGCATTGATGGTGCACGTGCCCAACCCCGTAGTAGTGACGAATCCCAGGTTGGCATCGACAGTACACACCTTATTCGTGGTCGACGTATAAGTGACTGCAAGCCCGGACGAAGCCGTCGCCCCCAATGGGAACGGCGTGAGGCTGTAGTTCACATTGCCTGGCGAATTGAATGTAATAGTCTGCCCGGCCTGGCTGACGTTGATGGTGATAAGAGAGTTGTTGATTCCCGAGTTCCGCGAGTCGCCAAAATAGTTGCCGACAAGCTGGTGAGAACCCGGCGCCAGGCCGGTTGCCGTAAAGTGGAACGGCGTGGTCGTATCGGTAGAATCGCCGATAACCACTCCATTGTCGTTAAACTCGCCTGTGCCGGTGGGTGTGTTGAACCCACCAATCGGAGTAACCGTCAGGGTCAGCGGTACTGGTTGACCAAACGGCACGGTTGTCGATCCAGTGATGGTCACCTGAGCCGTCGTTTGAGCCAGCCCTCCCTGTAACAGGGAAACGGTGTTACTTTCGACGCTCCCGGTCACCACGTCCAGAATCCCGTCGCCGTTGAAGTCGGCAGCAAGAGCAAAAAATGGTCCCGCTCCAACCTTGAATGTTGAAGTGGCCGGCGTAAACGACCCGTCGCCATTGCCAATCTCCACGGTGAGCGTACCGTCGGTAGAGTTGGCAACAACCAGGTCCGGGATACCGTCGCCGTTCAGATCAGCCGCAAAAATCGACACCGGTCCGTTGCCGACAACAAGCTGGCCACCAGGACCGTTCGTAAAGGACCCCGATCCGTCTCCCAGAAGAATAGTGATGTCGGTTGTATTGAGATTGACCGTGGCGATATCCAGATTGCCGTCGCCGTTGAAGTCTGCGACAACTACGGATTGAGGGGAGAGATTAGTCTGGAAAGTGCGCGTGGCAGGCACCGAGAAGCCGCCTGTTGAAGCGCCAAACAGAACCGTCACAGTATCCTCGCCCGAATTGGCTGTGACAAGATCTGGAAAGCCGTCGCCATTGAAATCGCCGACCGCTATGAATAACGGCTGCGCTCCGACGTTAAAAGGACTTCCTGCAAGCTGCGTGAACCTGCCCGTGCCGTCGCCTATCAGAATCGTGACGGTGTTGTCTCCCGTATTCGTCACGGCGAGATCCTGAAGGCCATCGCCGTTGAAGTCACCCACAACGATTCCTTCAGGCTGTCTTCCGGTTGCCGGACTGAGGCCCGACACGAAAAATGTGCCATCCCCGTTACCCAGCAAAATTGAAACGTTGACAATGCTGTCTTGGGAATTGGTGACTGCGATGTCCTGAAAGCCATCGCCGTTAAAATCACCAACTGCGACTCCAACGGGACTCACACCGACTGTATAGGGGCTGCCCAACGCCTCGCTCAGGACGCCCGTATTGGACCCCGTGAGAATGCTGACGGTGCCGTCTATGTTAACCGTTACGAAGTCGGGAATCCCGTCACCGTTGAAGTCGCCGATTGCTGCGGAAATTGGCGATTTGGAAATGGATATGGGGTCCCCGAAATTCGATACCGTGCCGGACGGCTGGGCTGCGCTCACGTTGAAACTCTGCGCCACCCCCGGAGCCGGAAGGTAATTCGCGTTGCCGCTCTGTGTGGCCTGCAATGTGCACGTTCCGGCCGCGATAACTTTCACCAGGCCGCGGGAACTCAAACAGACCGTCGAAGTGCTGGAGGCGATGGCAACAGGTAGGCCGGAACTAGCCTGGGCCGCCACCTGGAACGGCGAGCCTCCCAGGAACTGGTTGGGAATGATGCTGAACAGAATAGTCTGGGTGCCCTGACTCACCGTGAACGTCTGAGTTACCGTTGGTGCTGGCCCGAATGCCCCGTTGCCGCCCTGATTAGCGCTGATCGAACAAGTGCCGGTCGACAGGAGCCGTGCGGTCGTCACTTCCCCACCCTGCACGGCACACACCGAGGGCGAGTTCGATGTAAACCCCACAGTGAGGCCCGAGCTTGCATTAGCATGGAGCGCCGGCCTGGCCCCAAAATTCACGTTATTCAAAGGATTGAAAGTAATCGTCTGACTCGTGAGAACAGTAAAGCTTTGAGTGACTGGCCCAGCGGGCGCGTAGACTGAACTCCCCGCCTGCGTGGCGGTGATGGAGCAGGCGCCGCTCGTGGTGGCCGTGATCGTCGACCCTGATACGGTACAGGTCGATGGCGTATTCGAGGTAAAACTGACTGAGAGGCCGGAACTGGCCGTCGCGCTCAGCGTAATAGGCGCGGCATTCCCCGAAGCCGGTTGCGGAAAGGTTATCGTCTGCGATGCGGAACCCTGAAGACCGAAAATCGACGTGACCCAGTTATTGCCCCCACCGCTTTGATTCGACACGCTGAAATTGACGCCAATTCCGGGAAATACACCAGTTCCGCCAAACCAGCCATTCACGTAAGACATTCCCGATTGAAACGTCAGCGGCGCCGCCCCGAAACCTTCGTGAGGCGGACCCGTTTCAGCCATCATCAGGTAGTTCCCGGGGGTAAGAATAGTCGGCGTAACTTCGACCATAAAAGCCGTCAGCGAGCCCGCGGCGGTCGGAGAGGTGCCTGCAGGAACGATAGCGGTAATCACGGCCGTGGCCGGCTTTCCGCTGGTGCCGCCGGGAGTCACCGAATAAATGCCAACGCCTGTATTTCCCGGAAGGCTGGCATTGCCATTCGTGTTCAGGACGCCCAGTGAGGCCACGGTCTGTGACGACGTGACCTGAAATTCGAAACCGATATAAAAAGCTGAATTTGAGTTGCCCGGAGGAGTAAAGCTATTGACGGTAAAGCCGAGCGTTGCGAACGCGGGACAGACGCTGAGCAGGCCGACGCCAAGCACTAACGCAAGCCGCTCCCAAAAATTATCGGCTAAACCTGCGCGTCCACGTGCAGCAATACGGTCCATAGTGTTTCCTCCGAAACCAACGGCATTTCCGGTCCGCCGTCTGGCCTTTACGTCACCCTTATGAAAACAAAACGTACCAGGGCGAACGTTAACTTTTTAGAATTCCAATCGTACCAAAAGTTGAATTTGGCGCGCCGTTTCATTCAATGGCGCAATGGCGGGAAAACCCGACGCTATGCCTTGGCGGCCGTACGTCGCTTCCCCGAAGGTGGGAGATCCAAAGAGGTTATCAGGATTGTTCAGATTGGCGTGATTCAGAATATTAAATGCGTCCGCCCGGAGGATGATTCTGGTGCTTTCGCGCATCCGCGGAATTCGGAACGCCCGCGAAAGAGAGATGTCGGAGTTGTATAACCCCGGTCCCCGAAATGCATTCCGGCCCGTGTTGCCGACAATGCCCGGATCGGACGGTTCCGCAAATCCCGCCGGATCCAGCATCTGGACACCGCCGGTAATCGGAGTCCGCGTAGTCAGTACCGCCCCCGGATACAGAATATTCGCCCGCTGATCTTCGACGAGTCCATTCCCGTTGGTCGGGAAGTTGGTGGTAACGGAGAGCACTGAGTAAGGAAAGCCGGAACGGAATGCCGCAATTCCCGACACTTTCCAGTTCCTCGCAACAATCGAATGCCAGGGCAATCGCCAGGTGCCCATCACAAACACGTTGTGCCGCTGGTCGAAGTCGGAGTTCCCGCGATCCCCATTGCTGTCGAACTGCCTCGCAAATGACGAGGCCGTTTGAAGCGTTGTTGCGCCTGTAATGGTCGTGAAGTTCAGATTGAAGAAATCGCCAATCAGGGGATCGCTTTGATTGTCGATCGAATGGCTCAGCGTGTAGGCCACCTGAAGGTCGAGCGACGTCAGCGTGTATTTCACCAGCCCCGTCAAAGCATAATAGTCCGACTTGCCCTGCCCCGAACGCCAGGCAACGTCTGAGAGCGCTTCGTTAGCGCGGCCATTTGCATCCAGCCCTGTAAACTGCCGATTCACGATGTCGGTCGTGATCAGACGCCGCCCCAGCGCTCCGTTGCCGGTGACTTCGACCGAAAGGTTATTCCGGACCGCTTCCTTGACGCCCAGGAAGAAACTCTGCGAATACCCATTGCGCAGCTTAGGATCAATCAGCGTAATCGAAGGAAAATTCGACTGCGGATACGGAGGCTTGGGCAACACGTTCGTAATCGGCTGCAGATAATTGAAAGTGCTGCTGTCAATTTCAGTGGAGGGCAGGATGATGTTGTTATCCCGCACGTTCTGCCAGAGATTGTCAAAAGGCGAATCGTAGAAGATGCCGTAGCCGCCGCGCACCACAGTTCGCGCCTTACCAAATGGATCCCACGAAAAACCCACGCGCGGCGCGAAATCGAGATTATCGGCGCCGTAGATATTCTGATTGCCCGATGTCGGCCGCACCAGGTTCGACGACGCCAGCCTCGACTGGAAATCGCCTCCTGAGCCGAGCACAACAATCGCATCCTTCTCAACGCCGGTGTTCTGCGGAGCGCCGAATCGCTCATATCGCAAACCGAAGTTGAGCGTCAGCCGCTGTGCCACCCGATAACTGTCCTGCACAAAGAAGTCGCTTTGCGCATACTGATAAGACCGTTCGTAATTCGGTTCCGTGGCGTTTAGCCGATCAACGCCTGCGTACACTTTACTGGGACTATCCAGCGCAAACTCGAAGATGCCATCGAAAAGATATTCGCCGTCCTGGCCGGCAGTCAAATGGCCGCTGTTGAATCGAAGCAACACGCCCCCGCCCGCGGTAATCACATGTTTGCGGCGCGTCCAGACGGTGCTGTAAATCCCTTCCAGCGATTTGTTGTGATTCCTATAGGAATAAAACAACGGACTGCCCGGCAGAATAGTTCCGTCGCTCGAAGCCAGAGTCGGAATCTCCGGATGTGCCCGATTCCACCAGAGATTGTCGTCGCTGTAGCTGAGCTTGAGTTCGCTGGTTATGCGCGGCGTAAGCGCCCGGGTCCAGTTTCCCGCAATGCCAGTGGTGTTCTGGTAGAGCGGTGTAATGAATGCGGGATAGGGACTCCAGCTAAAATCCGGCTCTTTAAATCGATCCGCTACCAGCCGTGCCATCAGCCGGTCCCGGCCTGACTTCGACGAATAGTCTCCTCGTTCCAGCATCAGCAGCCGATTGACCACCACAGGCGACTTCACAGTCAACGGAGCCGTGACATCCAGCGCCTGCACCACCGGCCCCGGGAACGTCTTCAACAAAGTAGAAGCCAGGCGTGTCGCAGGCGGCAGAAAGGTCGGGAAGAAATTCGTGGAAGGAACGTAGATGGTCTGCGGGTCCGACGTACTGTGACTGTTGAATTGCTCAAGCGAACTCGAAAAGAACACGCGATCCCGCACCACGCGCCCGCCGCCTTGATAACCAAATCGGTTTTCTTTATCCGCCAGCCGCCCATTGCCAATCAGGTTTTCGGTAAAATCGGCGGCATTCAGCGCATCGTTCTTGAAGTACCAGTAAGTGTTCAGATGATAGTCGTTATCGCCGGCCCGCGTAACCGCGTTGGCGATGAAGCCGCTGGTGCGGCCATACTCCGCCGAATAGTTGTTGGTTGAAATACGATATTCCTGAATCGCTTCCGGAGCTACCGGATTCAGCGGCCCCGTCACCAGGAAATTATCGTTCGAAACCCCATCCAGCAGATAGTTGGAAGCTGACGGCCGCGCGCCAGCCACGCTGACGCCCAATCCTCTACCCGTACTGCTGTCGGATGTCACTCCAGGCAGCGCGATCAGCAATGTATAAACGTCGCGCCCGCCAAGCGGTAAATCCTCGATCTGCGTCGGATTCACTACATACGATTGCGAAGTATCCAGCGCCGCCCGGTCCCCTTGCTGCGAACTGAACGACCCGGACCGGCTGGTATCCACGTCAGGCCCGAAAAACGTCACCACGGTCTTCGACCCCGGCAGGAAAACACTTCGATATTGCCCCGCTTCCCAAACGTCGTTCAGGGGACGCATCCGGAAATCCAGCGTAACGAATCCGGCAACCGGAAGTTCGAGTTCCTGGAGTTCCTGCGCCTGAAATGTGTCACCTTCGGTGCGAATCGTATACGTGCCTGCGGAAAGCAGCGGCAGAAAATAGTACCCGGCGGCGTCGCTCTTCTGGACACCTGAAGCCGCCAGCGTGGTGCTGCTCCAGGTCACGGTCGCGCCCGCAACCGGATGTCCGGTCACGGAACTGACAACCCTGCCCGCGATCAGACCCTGCGTCGTCTGCGCTGAAACGTGCGCAACGGCTCCCAGCAATATGGCAATTGCGAGCCTCAGGCCCTGGCGCATGAATGTTAGTGTATCGCGCGATCTAATTGTTGCAACAAGTGGCGCACGCACTCGTGCGTGCCGCGTCGATACTCCTATCGACGCCTGCCCGAGCTATACCCAATCGACCGCAACCGCTTCATTTAACTCAAAAGGCGGCACTTCCACCTCAACCATCCCATTGACGACGGTCGATTTCGGCACGGCTGCGTTGACCAGAAACTTCACTGCCTTAACGCTCTTGCCCTTCGGAATCCGCACCCGAACCTTCTGCGGCGGAGAGAACACCAGGTCCCGCACCGGCCCCTTCATCATCATCGGATTCGTGAGATTGACCAGATGCGCCGTCACCGATCCTTTCTGCGCCCACAAAGACACGTCCACCATTCCCCGTCCCGTGACCGTAAGCGGCTGTTCTCCCCGGAACGCCCAGCCAACCGCGTTCTTCAGAACCGTGCCATGGTCGTTAGAGAGTACCTCCCAAAACGTCCGGTCGATATCGAACGGGAAATACACCACCCGGCCTTTACCAGACTCCCGCACATACACTCCCGGCGTATCGGTATGCGCCACCCGCGCATAAACCTCCTCCATCGGCAGATCCGGATATGTCGGTACCAGTGTCAACGGCGAGTAACTCTGCGCTGCAGTCGCCTTGACGTGAACCCAGTTCACACCGTTAATGATCCGCGTGGCGTTCTCGAGTCCGTGGACGAGCGGGTGGAAACTCCCATCCTTCGGATTCTTCTCCACAGTCAGATATGAATTGTGGACCTGTGTATCTACTTTCCCGTCATACGATGCACCGAACAACTGCGCCAGGCCGAAATCCTTTCTCCGTACGCCCCATTCGTCATAAAGCGAAGTCTCATGAGTGGCAACAATACTTCCGCCCTTCGCCACATACTCGGTCAACTGTGCGCACTGCCGGTCGGAAAGCGCCGCGATATTCGGCAGAATCAGCACGCGATACCGTTCAATCTTTTCGATATCGAGCAGCAGGTCGTGAACCATATCGAACGGAATCCGCGCTTCCACCAGCGCCTGGTAATACCCAAGCGAATGGTTCTCCACCTTCGCCCCGGCCTGATCGCCACCGTAATACGCGGCAGACTGCTGTGAATAAACGATAGCCACTTCAGCCAGCGACTTCTCATTCCGCAAATAGTTCTGGTTCCGGAAATGCCAGCCGTAAAACTTCTCGACCACCGGCATCCAGCGCTTGTCGATCGGTTTCGCGTTGAATTTCACCACCCAGGGCCGCAGATTATGCGCCACCCCATCCGCCATCCACAGCCGGATTTCATCGCCGCTCTGCACCGAATCCTTCCAGCGATACGTCTCTTCCACGCCGACGCTGGTAATCCCCGCGATGGCCTTTGTCCCCATCGTGGCGGCATATTCTTTCGCGTTCTTACCATTGCGCCACGGCGGCATCACGCCGCTGCGAGCCTGCCGATCCGCAAACAGTGTCGGCGCCAGATTCCCGATCGACACCATGTCGAGATCTGCCAAAGCCCCGCCCCCGGAGTTCGCCAGAAACGCCGCGTTCGGATTGCGCTTCTTGATCTCCGTGTCCCACAATCGCCACAAATCGAACAGCCGCTGCTCACGCCACAACAAATACTGCTTCCGAACCGGATCCAGAGGATTCGTCGTCCGCGGCAAATCATGCCCCGAGTAATCGTGGAACAGCGACTGGCACGTCTTGCAGTAACACATCCCGCTGCCCGACCAGCGGTTACTGAAGATGCCATCCACGTGATACTTCTCCATGATTTCGATGGTCACGTCGAGCATGAAACCGAAGTTGTAAGCCCCCATCGCGCACGAAACCCACAGCGACGGATCGGCCCAGTGCCGGCGCGGCGTGCCATCGGCCTGGACTGCAACAAACCCCGGATGCGCATCCGCCATATCCTGATGCATCGCATGAGGATCGGTCCGCGCAATGACGTTCATTCCGAGGTCCCGGCACCCCTTCACCATGTCGCCGAAAGTATCCTGATTCCCCAGAAACTTGCTGCGATAGTGAAACGGCACTTCCGTTGGATAGAAAGCCACGCACCCGCCCGCCGAGATACACGCCGCATCGGCATGGCATCTCTTGAAATAGTCGAGCCAGAATTTGGGATCGTACTGCCCCGGATCGTCTTCTACAAATGCCAACTGCATCCACCGCATCGGACGGTCGTACCATTCTTTGGGCTCAGCGACGGCACCGCCCCCTGCGCGATGTTGCGCCACCTGCGCAAAAGCCGCACCGGACACCAATGTCGTGCTCGCAACCGCCCCGGACCGCTGAAGAAATTCACGCCGCGTTTTCATGCGAAGGCTCCTGACGCATCAGGTTATCAAAGCACTGAAGTGTTACAATCGAATCAAATGAGTAACACACTCACTATCCGACTTCCGGAGGACCTCGCAAAGTGGCTCGATGAAGCGTCCCGGAAATCCGGCATCCCGCGTGGTCGAATCGTGAAGATGCAGCTGGAACGGGCTCAAAAGGAACCCGGGCGCGCCTTCATGCGCCTCGCAGGCTCGATAGACGGCCCGCCCGATCTCTCGGCACGCAAAGGTTTTTCGCGCAAGTGAAAGCGATTACCGATACCGGCTTTCTGGTTGCTTTTGCTAACCGGCGCGACAAACACCATCGCTGGGCACTCGGAATTGCACAGCAGGTGACCGAGCCCCTGCTGACCTGCGAGGCAGTACTCGCCGAAACCGCATTTCACCTCGGGAGTGCAACCGTCGTACTGGATTTTCTACGCGAGGGCCTCGTCCGCCTTGCATTCGACATGGCAGGCCAGATTCCGAGGCTCACCGAAATTGCG
>Ga0206926_1190_pt1 | contig 11505 bp, 11 predicted proteins | sample Alteio_BWOrgHeat_59_FD_152955 | JGI IMG/M metagenome (GOLD analysis project Ga0206926, IMG submission 152955) | Enriched cells from forest soil in Barre Woods Harvard Forest LTER site, Petersham, Massachusetts, United States -... | ecosystem: Environmental > Terrestrial > Soil > Temperate forest >... | reverse complement strand
GAAACCGCGAAACTCAACGGCGTCGACCCGTACGCCTACCTCGCCGACGTCATTCACCCGCATCGCTGCCGGCCATCCGCAAAGCCAGCTCGACGACCTGCTGCCCTGGGCCTATGCCCCCGCGCCAATCAAGGCCGTGGCCTGAGAACACCGCTTAAACAGACCCGCAGAGAGAGCCATAGACCCTGGGCCGCCGAGCACATCCCATGCCATGGCAAGCGTCAGCAACGCCCAACAGTGCTCGACAAACGGGCCGCCGTTTCCCCGCTCAAGCGATCAAACATACAAATGCTCAACCAAACAAACGTTTTTATGAGCAAACCAACGAACATTCAGAGGTGTATTTAATACAAAGCTTGCGAACGCCTACATCGCTATATATCTTGCAAAAAGAAATGGGGTGATGACTAAGCGGGAGGATGACTAAGCGGGAGGATGACTAAGCAGCAAGACACAGGATCGGCAAAACGGCGACTAGGCGACCCTGAGATCACGTTTCGTGTGGCTATCCCCTGGACCCTAAGCGAGATGAGTGGCTTCTTGGCTCGGCGCTAACAGTCGGCTTCCCATCTTTGCCAAGACGGCAAGCTCTCATTCCGAGCCCAGCTGACGTGGCCCTCTTGCGTCTATAAGAAGCTGACACACACGCCTGGAAAACATTTCCGCGAAATTTCTAACTCCCACCGTCATCTTTATCGAAGCAGCATGAGTTCCACTTCCAACGTTCTAAGCGTCGCCGACACCAAAGAATTGAGCCGTCAGGCCAAGAGCGGCAATGTAAGTCAGTCCCATCATCGGCTTTAGCGTCACCGCTGACCTTAGTTAGCTTGTCGTTGCCCTCTTGGACTTGCACAAGGCATCAAAGACGAATGTCAAAGTGCTTGAAGCCATTCAAAACGCCGGATCAACGGCTGTGTTTTACACCATGGAGCCGTGGTCCGAGGTCGTCAAGGCAGGAGGCAACGTTCTGCTCCATGGCGTGTTCGACGGCCTCAAGACATTTGGCCATGAGGGTTGTTCCACTGAGCTGGACATTGGAAAAGAGGGTTCTAAGGAGGATCGCCTTGGCCGCGCATCCAAGGCGGTGATTACGGTATGCAACTGGGAACGAAAATTCCACTTGGTTTTCATTCCCAACGACTTGGCCATGAGCTTGGAGGAATTGGGCATCAAAATGGGAAAGATGGTCCCATATGGCAACATTTACAGCGTGCTTGAATGGCTGCGCGACAAGGTTGGTGGATTGGTCGATGATGGAAGGGTTAGAATGTGAAGTCCGCAGCACGCAGTTTCACAGTATGCATTGATAGCTAACAATTGACTTCTTACTTTGCCTATGAGCCATCGTGATGCCTTCTCCGTCTGCCGTGATTTCCCCCACGGCACCTTAGCCATTGTTTCTGGGGGCAACCTCGATGAGACCCATCACGAGCAAATGCTACAAACTGAGTTCAACTGGTCACCAGGCACCGTCAAATTCAGGCACGAAAACGGTTAAGGAGCGGAATGGGTTTTGTATATTTTCTTGCTAGCTACATGCAAAGGAGCGACTTAGGGTCAGGCCGAAACAGAAAAATGAAATTCGCGAAGCCGAGCCGAAAAGAGCAACTAAAGGTCAATCAAAACAAAGCTCCATAGCAATCTTGCGTACACGGACTGAAGCCGGCTGCGTGCGACCTTTGTGAATGTAAAGTCACCACCATCTGACCACCTCTCCCCAGTTTTCATGAAAACCCTTAGTTGCTCTTGAGCACGTCAGGATACTGGGTCACAACATCGGAATCCTTCCAGAACTCCTCCCTACCCATATACTTACGCACGTCGAGATCCTTCGTCATCTTAGACAGCCATTCTGCACTGGGCTTAAACGCAGCTTCGACAATGATCGGTGCGAGCATCGGCTGGATCACCTTGTCAATGCCACTCATTTCGTAGTGGCGGGCATCGTAAACGTCCACAGCGATCTTATGATCAGCGTACCATGTCTGCAGTCGCTCCACCTGCCAGCGAGCGTTGTCCAGGCCAAGAAGAAGGACGACGCGGTCAGTAGCCCTGACCGGCTGCTTCTCAACAAGGCTGTGGAAGAAGTGATTGGCAGGGAAAACATTGACGTTGAGTTCGAGCATCTCCTCCATGAGGCAATTGCCGTAGGCTTTGCCAACGAACTGCATGGGGCCGGACGCGATGAAGTAGGTGATGCCGCTCCATCTAAACAGATCGTAGTTGCGGGCAAACTCCTTGCCGCGCGCCTGACTTGCAAGAGCGGCCCTCGCCAGCGCAGTCGGCAGAGCCGCGAGCGAGCTGAGAAGTTTGTCAAGGTACCCCCATCCCTCACGTTTCGCCCAGAAGCCTCCCATGAATGCGTGGTGGAGCATAAGCATCGCGTGGAACGACTGAGGAGTGTCGCCCGTGTAGAATGACTTGATGCCGTACTTAACGATCTCGGACTGCTTAGACCCTGTGAAGCACACGACCTTGCAGCCGTACGCCTGCTCAAGCCTCGCTCCAACGGCGAGCACCTCCGCGGTCGAACCGGACTTCGACGTGAGCATGACCAGCGTCGCCGGACCGGCTCTGTCGATCATTGGAAGACTGAGGAAATCCGCTGCATCGTAGGTCCTATAATGGACCTTCGCCTCCGCTCCAAATATGGCGTCACACCACCATTGAATGCCGTTACCGATGTGCAGGCCACCCCCGCACGAGACCATGTAGACATTCTCGATGCCCTCGGAGATGGTCTCTCCGTACTTCGCGACGTCAGGTAGCTGCTGGATGGTCTCCGCGAGCGCAGCCTGAACGGCGGCCTCAGTCAGATCGGGCTTGATGAGAAGGTCCTTCATAGTGTCGAGGGTGGAAAGAGCTTTTGAAGCGGCAAGTGCGCGATTGGGCAATGATAGGAAAATGATAGAAAGTAAGTTGAGAGACTGATTATTTTTGTGTTGATGAGGGACGTTTGGAAGCCACTCCGCTCGTACTTATGTGCGTTCGTTTCCCCTACCCAAATTGCTCGGCCCCAAAACAACACCTAAGAACGCTAAGATTTGCCCTGGCTGTGCCAAGCCTTGGCTCCCCTGCATTGAAACGCGACGTCAACCGCCATTTCCGGATACGAGCTTCCCCCTATTCCAGCCGCCCTTGGCGTCGCACTATTGAAAGGGGCCGACCAGCCATTGACCAACTCGCCCCTGAGCTGAAAGCCACGTCAGCGGCTATTTCCGGATACGAGCTTCCCCCTATTCCAGCCGCCCTTGGCGTCGCACTATTGAAAGGGGCCGACCAGCCATTGACCAACTCGCCCCTGAGCTGAAAGCCACGTCAGCGGCTATTTCCGGATACGAGCTTCCCCCTATTCCAGCCGCCCTTGGCGTCGCACTATTGAAAGGGGCCGACCAGCCATTGACCAACTCGCCCCTGAGCTGAAAGCCACGTCAGCGGCTATTTCCGGATACGAGCTTCCCCCTCTTCCAGCCCGCCCTTGGCGTCGCACTATTGAAAGGGGCCGATCAGCCAATGACCAATAATGGGCCGCCAGCAATGCGGCATTGCTGACCGCAATTTCCGAGGGCTGATAAATCCCTCAAACCTGCTCAGCTGAGCGCCACCTCAGGCAACAAATAAGGCCACCCTTGCAGATCAATCCAATTTCAATGCGCACTAACGCGCCAAGCCGCCGAGCAATTTCCGACACAACAAATTTCTCATCGCCACTTCATTTGCCAACACATTCCGCACAAGCATGGAGGCGCAGATAAAGCAGGACGGCGACCTCATCACTTCCGACCGCCGTCAAGCTTTACAACGCTCAATTTCCCTGCACCAAAGACGCATCATTCTTCGTTTCCTATCTCAAGAAATCATTCATTTCTGCCTCAACGACGATGTCTGAGGAGGATCAGTCTCACACCCTTGAGTTCCTGAAGGGAGCCAAAGCTCCCAAAGGAATGCAGACCTTCTGGTTTCTACGCCATGGCGACACCGAAAAACATTTGAAGGACGGCACGCTCACCACTGAGGGAGAGAAGCTCATCGCCAGCGTGAAACACTGGTACACCCAGGGCGGCGGCAACAACAATACGCTGAGTGCCCTTGGCAGGATGCAGGCACGTGGCATTGCCCCCCTCCTTCTCACCCAAGACATCACCAACATTCGCTGTTCGCCACTCGGCCGCGCCGTCGAAACGGCCACCTTGGCCCGCTTGGACACACCCAACTATATCCCGATGCAATATGACGACAACCTCAAGGAATGCGACTACGGCAAATGGGAGAAGGACTACGCGCCGCTTTCAGTCTTCGTCGGCAAGGATCCGGATACTCAGGACAGCGCAGAGTTTTCCCACAACATCATGATAGCCCTCGAGGCCTGCCGTCAGCCTGGCCAACTCCTCGTCGCTCATGCCAATGTCCTTCGAACCATCACCGGAGCTCTCGGCATTAAGCTGCCCAGGTCCTCCTGCGCCCACACTCAGCTCCTGCGCTTCGACCCGGTCAGCGAGGACGAATGGATCCTTACTAATCTGTCCGCCACCCACTAAGCTGAAGCTGACACCTGAGTACAATGGCAAGCCGCCCCTGATGGCCGTTTTTGAGCGGGGCTAGACGCACTTCTTAGCTTAGAATTAGAAAATTTGACCTCTTGTCATCATACTTTGTGTCCGTGCCACCTCCTGAAATCGCTCTTGTGAGACCGCATGTAAAATCTCGGCCAGACCGCGGCCGTGCTTATCTCGTTTACCGAATACGACTTGAGTGGCTTGCATACCCTGCATTCTCCAACTTCCCTTGGCTAACTTGGCAAATTGCCAATTGTTTCGCGCGCTCACCGCTCCTTCTTGGCAGTGCCTAATTTCCTTCAGACGGCTTGGCTTCACCTGGCGGCAAGCAGGAATGCGCCTCGGTTCAATTCATTTCAGCCGCCATTAATATAAATATTGATGCATCGCACCGTCAGCCGTATCGACCATCAACTTTGTTCATCAGAAAAACTATCTGCCTATTCCCACTTCTTACCAGCCCAATGTCACAAGTCGCAGCGCCCGTTCGGCACACCCCATGGTGGCATTCAGAAGCGGTTCGCAAATGGATCACCTTTCTTAAGGTTCACTACCTTGCCAATGACGACCCGTGGTGGCGCGCAAATCGCGATGCTGGTCCCGTAAATGAGTTCCGGCAGGCTTTCGTGTCGTTCCGCAATACCGTAAATGCGAGCACCAATCCGACGATGCAGGCTGACCTCGGCAGCACCATCGCTAAAGTCCAGCATCACTTCGACAAACTGGACACGAAAGCACCTCTATGGCTGCGCATCGTCTGGCATATCCCCATACCCGTGATTTTCGGCTGGACATTGTGGGTGGCGAGCACGCTGGACGAATGGGCACAGTTTCTGTCGCAACTCGCTGTCCTGATCTTCACTCAAATCCTTGCAGCCGCACTTGTGAGAAACCCCAGAGCAACCAACTGGATCAACTTCAAGCTTTGGGAAGATCGTCTCGTCGGTGATCTGCCAACTCTCGTCTTCTATACCGTGGCCACAAAACGCAGAAGCCTTCACGAGAACTACCATCTGGTCATCATCATGGGGGTAATCACCGGGATTTTACTGCTTGCCGTCAGCTTGGCTCATGATCTTTGGAGCGAAGTGCTTCTCCTTCGGTCAAGCTTGCGCTCGGGGCGGGTCCATCTATCGGGAGATGCCCGAACAGATTTGGTCCGTGCTCGCGATAATCTGTGGGAGAAAACGGACGCCCTTCAGACACATGTCGAGCAGGCAGACATCAGCAGCGGATTTCAAGACGGGTTTCTCCTCTTGAAACGGAGTACCCACCACACATTGGCAACAACCGATTGCTACCTCCCGAAATCAGATCGCCGCGAACGTCCAAAATACCCACGGAAATCGAAATTCCCCCAGTTTGCACTCACGGCTATTCTACAAGGGGTGACGCTCTACGCCGCCTCGCGACAGCCATGGTTTCTAGCATACAATGGCGGCTGGGCGCTCTGGATGATCGTGCGAATGGCCCTGAATTTCAGGAGCTACGTTTCGCAAAAAGACGTCAATCGCATGCTTACATCAATCGTGGCCGGGAGCGCCATGCTCATGCCCCTCACCATTATTTTGCTTGCTGGAGGCCCGCAGGCATTGGAGCCGCTTTGGGTCAAATTGGTGCTGGGATTTGTCCTGATCATCCTGGTAACTTGTTTCTCGAACATACTCTGCACAGGCTGCGACGCCCTTACGAAAATGCTATTTCCGGCCGGACCAACAGCCGTGAGCGATTAATGACGTGGCGCGCTGAAGCGGTGTGGAAATTGGTGGCGTCGTACGCTGGAGCAGTGTGGAGATTGGTGGCGTGGCACGCTGAAGCGGTGTGGAGATTGGTGGCGTGGCACGGAGGAATGGTGCGAGATTGATGACGTGGTCTCAGCCTATACATGCGGGCTTGGCAGTTTTCCTATGTTCACTATGTCTTCCGCTTATTTGCACTCAATATATAAACACAGCCTGTCCCTACATAGAAACAAAAACAGAAAATCTACTGCATTGCATTTTTCAACAAACCAGACTTGAAAATCTCTCAAAATGCTCAGTTTCCTGAACGTCGACGATTTCCAAAAGCGCATTCGGCGCACCCAAACCGCACTGACGGATGCGGACATTGATGTCGCAATCTTGAGCAGCTTTGGTGACGCCCGTTACCTCACGGGGCTTGACGGCCTTCCCGAAGTCAGACCAGTCTTTTTGGTCTTGACCCTTACTGGCACAGTCGCCTTCGTGGCACCCGCGATCGAAGCGCCCATCATCCGCCAGAAAGTTTCCGAGCAAATTGCCAAGGTCGCAATCGAATGGGGTGAATGGGAAAAGCCGGGAATGGCCCGCACATTCGTTGACGCGCTCGTCCGCCACGTTGGAGCGGTCGCGCCAGATGCTCTCACCATCGGTCTCGATTTCTCTTTAGCTGGCAAAGATCTCGATCTCCTCCGCAGCGCTTTTTCTGGCAAGGCCATCAAGGATGTCTCGCCTGTGACCCTGGCACTGCGCAGCATCAAGGACGACGCGCTGGTTAATGTCGTCTGCCTTGCGGCCGCTGTCGCAGAAACCAAATTCAACGGCATCCGCAACGCGACCAAGCCAGGTATCCCTGAGTGGGTGGCCGCACTGGCGGGCTACAACGCCGGCGTGAAGGCAGCAGCTAACATTATGAATGGCGACGAGGATCATTCCCCGCTTTACGGCGCTCTCATCGTCATGGGCAGCGGTCAGAAGCGCTCGGCCAACGCCCACTCCGTCGCATCCGGCCGCATCATGCAGTCTAGAGAAATCGTTCAGATCTGCTGCTGCACTCCACCCCTCCTGGGCCATGGAATGTGCTTCGACCGGCCGGTGAAGATCGGAGACGGAGATCTGCCAGAGGCAGTTCGCAATATTGTCCAGGCAGCACGCGAAGCTCAAGAGGCAGCGCTGGCGGCCTTCCGCCCAGGCGTAACGGTCGAATATGTGCACGATGCGGCGATGAAGGTCATCAAACGCCACGGTTATGAAGAGGGAATGCAGCATGGAACCGGTCGGGCTATTTGCTGTGCGGACACCGCAATTCCCAGGATCATGGCTGGTGACAGAACGGTTATCAAAGCCGGCGATGTATTCGGTGTTGAACCTGGCGTCTACAAGAAGGATGTCGGAGGTGCACGCTTCGGAGACACGATCCGTGCGATCGAAACCGGATATGAGGCAATCACCGATCTTACTCTGGGCAGGAACATGTAGAAGATCGAAGCCAGTTTTCACACCAGGCAGATGATCCTCCGTTGTTGCAACCTGTGTATCAAACTATCAGTCATTACCGTTTAGTTATTTAAATTGAATTATTCAAACTATTCTTTTGAAATGATCTCCGCCCTACCCGCCATATTTAGACGTACCCCGCATTCTTGGCAGCCAGCATTTTGGCTCGGCCCGTTTCCAGCATGCACCCCGCATCCTCGGCAGCCCCGCATTTTCGGCTCGGCCCGTCCCCGCCTTCGCGCTTTCTTTTTTACGGTTAGGGTTAGGGTTAGGGTTAGGGTTAGGGTTAGGGTTAGGGTTAGGGTTAGGGTTAGGGTTAGGAAAAAACTACATGTATATTATCCTGCCGCCGGCGGGGGGCGGCAGGCGATGAAAGCGAACCTCATGCAACTTCCCTCGCGAAGCTGCGGCTTTTCCTAAGAAACAGCAACGTCGGCGTCGCAGGGAACGGCTTGCAAAACGAAGCCCAGCGATTTGGCGCGCCGCTTCAGATTGGCGAGGACACGGCTGCGATATTGTTCCTCATAGTGATCGGCGCCCGGATCTTCTCGTAGGCCGGGATCCAATAGACCCCGGTGGATTCCATCGCGACACTGGTCACGCCGCACGCTTTGAACCAGTCGGCCAGATCATGCAGGTCTTGCGTGAATGTGCCAAACGCTCGCACTGGCGTGTCTGTGCAGGCCGGGTCGACCGCTGCCATGTGCATTCTTGATCCGATGTCGATGCCAGCGGCACCAACATTGACCGGCTTCAACTCTGGGCGGTCGCAGGTCGTCATCTTGGGCATCGCAAATCCTCCATCAAAAATTGTGGGCGGAGGGTCTGGGCTATGCTTATCTTCATCTTCCTAATCGGGATCGCCGTTGGAGCGGCGTCACCACTCTCAAGTTCGCATGCACCCATGGACCACGTTTTTTTACGGGGACTGCGCCTCCAATAAGCTGCCGGCCGCTACCCTCCGAGGTGCCAGGGTAGCATAGGCTGTTTCTACCGCGCGCAGGCGGGCAACGGCCCGTGACAGTTGATTAGACCACGGACATGGGCCCGGCCCTTCGGTGCGACGACGCCATACTCGGCCAGATGCGCCCGCATCGCGCTGATTTGCGCTGTGCGCTGCCGAACCAAGAGGTGGCGAGCCCGATGAAGCACCAGAATGCTCTGGGCATCCGCCGATTTGACAGCCACGAACCGCATTGTCGGTCGCGTCACCGCCTCGCAAATCGCTTCCGCGTCGGCCGCATCGTTCTTGTTGCGCTTGACGTAGGCCTTTACGTAAGCCGGCGGCATCAACTTGACCACATGCCCGAGTGCAATCAGCTCCCGCGCCCAATGGTGCGCCGTCGCGCAGGCCTCCATGCCGATGAGGCACGGCTGCATATCGCGAAGCAACGGGATAAGCTGATCGCGCCGAACCGTTCGACGGAGCACCGCGTTTCCTGCATTATCGACGCCGTGAACTTGAAAGACGCTCTTGGCGATATCCAATCCAATCGTGATAACTTGCATGCGGACGGTTCCTTCCCTCTGATGGTCCTTTGACAACGCCATCTTGGCACATTGCGATGCCGCTGGGTCGGGGGCCGTCCACCCCATCAAGACTGCTTTTAGGAGGCAGCCATGGGTGTGATGGATCGGTTGGTATTGAATGACGCTGCGTGGGAGCGGATGGCGCCGCTGATCATCGGACGTCCCGATCGGAAGGGGTCGACGGGCCGCGATAACCGGATGTTCGTCGAGGCGGTGCTCTGGATTGTGCGCACAGGTTCCCCCTGGCGCGATCTTCCCGATGTATTCGGCGATTGGAACAGCGTCTTCCGCCGCTTCAGTCGATGGAGCAGCAAGGGGGTCTGGTGGCGCATCTTCGAGGCCATGTCGGACGATCCGGACTTCGAATATCTCATCGTCGATTCCACCATCGTGCGAGCCCACCAACATGCGGCTGGCGCCAAAAAAGGGGGTCTGAAGATCAAGCCCTTGGTCGCTCGCGCGGCGGCCTGAGCACCAAGATACACATGGCCGTTCGCGGCTTGGGGTGCCCTGTGCGGTTCACGCTCACCGCAGGTCAAAAGGGCGATGCGCCGCAAGCCGCCGCCTTGATCGAAGGACTGCCCGCCGAGGTGGTCATGGCCGACACCGCCTATGACGCCGACTATTTACGCCAAGCCATCGCCGCCAAGGATGCGATCGCTGTCATCCCCAACAACCCATCGCGCGCGCGCAAATATCCACTCGACAAGCACCTCTATGCCCAGCGGCATCTCGTCGAATGTTGCTTCTCAAAACTCAAGCAGTTCCGCCGGGTGGCAACGCGCTTCGAGAAAACCGCACGCAACTACCGCGCCGTTGTCACTCTCGCAGCAATCGTCCTATGGCTCAGGTAAATGTCCACACCACCTGTTTGCCCATCGCGGTCTCCTTTCAACCACAATGAATCACGAACTCAAATCAAGGGGAATTCTGAATCCCTTAAATCGCGACACGCTTTAAGACGGCTGACACTCTTCTCCTTGGCAAATCCTCTTCATTCATTCCGAAAGGAATTTTGGATCGCCTTTTTTCCTCGTCGCTCCCGAGTCGCCTCATCTTATCTCGATCATTCACCCAGTCTGATGATGCTGAGGGCAGTCTCCAGATCCCTCTGACGGCAGTCCTCATACAATCTGGTAGCGGGGGCGTTTCTTTCGACCAGCACCGACTATAGTGATGTAGCTATCGAGACCGTCACTGACACGGGAGAATTCATTCGCAGCCGATACAGTCAGACAGCAGGCTGCTTAGCTCCAGGCGACGAGCGGTGATCACGTCGATCGTCGATACGTGCTTCGGTTCAAGATACCGGAGTGACTGCGCAATAGCATAGGCGGCACAATATCGGCGAAAGGTGTCGTGTGGTCCTTCTTCCCCGAACATTTCGATGGCCCCGTCGAGGAGCCGCGATCGACAAATTTGATCTAGCTCGCCAAAATGGGCCGTCGTTGCGAGGATCGTATCTGCCTTTGCCTCCAGATTCCGCATTTCCAAAATGTCAGTGATAATTCGCGACATGTTGGCCGCTGGTTGAAATCCAAGAGTTGAGACAATTTCAAGAAAGGCGTTCATTCGAGGAAAACCCTTTGCTTTTGTAGCTGTATGTTGCTCTTGTTCGACGCCTAAGGAAACTTTCATTGAGTTCCACTTGTAACAATCCGGTTGGTCGGCGTTTCATCGGCAATAATATGGGGTGTTATGCTTTCGATCTGAGGAATGTTCCAACTAGCCAAACACGAGGGCAATCGGCCTGATGGCGCATCAAGCCAGCGAAGGCAGCAGCCAGCCTATCACACGTCTGGGCCACTGGAACGGATTCGTTAGAGCCGTTCGGGTTGAGGCCATACCGCGCACGGACTCGAAGGCGTTGCTCGAGAGAGCCTTCAGCCTGCGACCGAAATTGTAAGGCGGCGCCCACTTCGCTAAGGTGCAGCGGAGATGTCATGCCCTGATCGGATGGTCCAAGCCATGTGCTCAGCGCAGGCTACGTTGGTGCTGGGCCAAACACGGCGCGCGCAGAGCTTTGTGATCTTCGGATCGTTGTACATCGAAATCTCACTGCGCTCGGACACGCCGGTATCGTTGTGCACCAAACATGGCGCAGCTGTAAGCTCTCCCGGTTGCACATGCCCGTCTGCTGCCGCCGACGGATTGTAGAAAGCTTAGAGCATCTTCTCCCTATT
>Ga0206926_1189_pt1 | contig 11511 bp, 9 predicted proteins | sample Alteio_BWOrgHeat_59_FD_152955 | JGI IMG/M metagenome (GOLD analysis project Ga0206926, IMG submission 152955) | Enriched cells from forest soil in Barre Woods Harvard Forest LTER site, Petersham, Massachusetts, United States -... | ecosystem: Environmental > Terrestrial > Soil > Temperate forest > O... | reverse complement strand
AAAAATCAGGAATTGGCCTACGATTGGCCTCGGCTCCGCCGAGGCCAATCGTAGGCCCGGCCAGGTGCTTCAGCACCGGTACAAAACAGCCAGACACTGCCAGGAAAGGAAGCCGCAATTAAAAATTCAAGACGTAATTAAATCTTCAAGCCATACTTCTTTTGTTATAAGGACGAAAAACACGAAGAGCCACGGCTTACACCGCGGCTCTTTATGCTATTCTTTTACGACTTATCTTTTATGACTTAGTAAGGCAGGATGAAAGTATAGGACTTCCCGTCCACGCCTGTGACTACGACCTTGAAATAATAGCCGGTGTCGCTGCATCCGATGGGGTTGCCGCCGGAATCGAGCCCGAAGGTGGTGGTTGTTGTTACTTTAGGCTGGATGATCTTTACCTGTCCGCTGGTGAGCTGGAATTGACAGGATTGCGCGATGGTGAGGGGAGAGGTGATCACGGTCTCGAAACTGTTGCCCCAGCGATTGGTGCCCCATTCGGAGATGCCGGCGGTGGAGCCGTCCGTATGCGTACCTGTTTCCTGCATCACCAGTCCATTGGAATAAGTGAACATGCGCTGGCGGGCTACACTCCATGAACGGGTGGTATTGTTATTGAATGTGACGGTCATGTTGCTGCTGGTGATGGTGTGGACGATGGTATCTTTTTCGTTGTAAGCCAGCGCCGCGATATTACCACCCGTAACGTTGGTATAGGTATGCGTACCGTTGAGGGTGATGCTCTTGCCATCTCTTGTGCGGGTGATCTTGAGATTTTGAATCGTAATCGTGAGGACGGAACCGGGATTGATCCATTGCTGACCCTGGGGCCAGGAGATCACGACCGTACCGGTGCGGGTATGGAAGGGATTACAGGTAGATCCATTGTAGGTAATGGTTATCTTACGGTCGCCATTAGCCGTATCTACTGAAACTGTTCCATCACAAAAAGTGTAGGGAATGGTGTCAGGCACTGTTTCCACTGTTACGCCATAACGGATGGCCCTGGGGGCGCTGGCTCCGGTGACGCCGCCTTTATCGGTAACTACCGTAGTAACGTCATCCAATACGGCAGAGTTTTCACTGGTTACCTGGGTCTGATCATCGGACTGGGTTTGCAGATCAGTGTTCGACTGGCCTGTGTCACTGTTGCTATCGCTCTTCTTACAGGAGTACACGATACAAGTGAAGGCTAGTACTACCCATAGGCGATACAGGATCTTTGTTTTCATGCTTTACGTTTTAATGTGTGGTTGTGCGGTTTTATAAATGGTTTTGTTTAGGACGAACGGGGAAACCATTAGTTTAACGGTAACACATATAAAATTATTTTTTCTTGTTTGTTAAGCCCTATGTCGTAAGCAATAACATATTCAGGGTATACTAAAAGGTGAAATTGCACGTTTCTCCATCGACCCTAACCCGTTGAATGAAATATTTTTATCTTCTTTTCTTATCGGCATTCCTTTTTGGGAACGGCTATGCTCAAAAAGCATGTAGCAGGAAATCGCCTTTATTCCAGTTTGATCCACAGGTGCATGCGCGGCTTTTTACGGAGAAGCTGGGTAATCACCCGCAATTCCCATTCCTGCAGCGGGAGAATGGTATTACTACACCTGCCTTATTTATCAAGTCGGTGAAGGACGCCGGGAGCAGGGAGAAATACCCGGATGAATTTAAAATATTCGATGCGTTGCTGAAGGACATCGGTTTTAAAGGAGGGTATAAGGACCTGCATCTTTCCAATATAAAGAACAGCTATGTAAATGATGGTACATTGGGTAACCTGGGCTTTTATAACAAGGAAAAGCCCGATTACAACTATATATATGTACGGCTGAATCCGGCGGGAGAGGGGCGTGATGGCGTACGTGCCTGGAAGATCACGGGTCCATCGGGCTGTTACTTCTATATTCTGCATACCTGTGGGAATGCTTTTTATCCCAGTCACCAGGACGGGGATTGTTGCAGGCTTATCCAGGCCGAGACCCGGATCAATCCCCTGGAATTAGCGGCAGAAGGTAAGGACCGTCCATTGCATGTAAAGATCAATTTTTATAAGGCGATCATCTATTATAGCGGGCATCGTAAAAAAGATGGAAAAAAAGGGCCTGATACCCTGGTGAGCCTTATCCGGAGCATCGATACGACGACCATCTATCATGACTCTATCGGTAAGGCGGTGCGGGTATCAGCGAGGGAAGTGGTCAATAAATTTATGGTCTGCAGGGATACCGTATGGCAGATGCGCCCGGTATTAGTAGCGGACAGCCTGCCCGGCGCTGCTGATAGTATGTCCTATGTACTTTCGGACACGGTGTATTTGACAAAGGCCAGCAACGGGGAAGTGCCCTGTCATAAAAAATGGGAGATCTCGCTGGATGGAGGCGTCTCTTATAACGCCATTCCCCGATTTGACAACACGGCGATCCATACGCGCACGGATGGAGGACATCCTGTTGCGGAGCTGGCTATTTCCAGGATCTTTTCCCCTTGGTTCCAGGCAGGGATCTCGGCCACCTATATCACCTTATCTTACCAGGACGATGTGGCCTATCCCGGTAGCACGGCCGGTACGTATAATACGGTTTATGTCGGCAAGCCGCTTATACCCGTTCAACTATTTGGAAAAGCTACTATCGGCGGTCCTTTACACTGGCAATCCAATATATCGTTGTCTGCAGGATATTCCGTGCATGTGAAGGACGAGATAGCCGACAACGGCAATACGCTGACGACCAAACCGGGGGTGAAGGGCGGACTAACGGCCGGCTTCAAGCTGGGTGTCTCCTATTTCTTCAGCTGTAAGTTTGGGCTGGGCGCCTCCTTTACGGGGCAGTATTTCAATAACAGCGCCACTACCATGAATTACCATCTTATGGCCCTGCCGCTGACACTGGGCATCCGATATAGATTTTAAGTTATAACTTTGGCTTTGGAGCTGACGTTATGGAAAACTATATCATACCTGCACAAACAAGGATAGGACATGTTCACTTAAAGGTAAGTGACTTGCAAAAATCAATGGATTTTTATTGCGGACTGCTGGGATTTGAGCTGATGGTCCGTTACGGAGCGGATGCAGCGTTTATATCTGCCGGTGGTTATCATCACCACATAGGGCTGAACACCTGGTATAGCAAGGGCCAGTCTCCTGCGCCTGAAAGAGCTCCGGGTCTATTTCACACCGCCATTCTTTATCCACAGCGAAAGGACCTCGCTGTCATCCTGAAAAGACTTATCGATGCCCAATACCCATTGACGGGCGCTTCCGACCATGGGGTCTCCGAAGCCATCTACCTGGATGATCCCGATCATAATGGCGTTGAGCTTTACTGGGACCGTCCCCGTGATCAATGGCCGCTGGATGCAGATGGTAAGCTGACGATGTATACCCACCGGCTGGACATCCCCGGTCTGCTGGATGAATTGAATAAATAAAGATCAGCTTTTTTTCCGCGCATATAATTTCCCCATCAGTGATTTGACGATGGAATGAGCCACTACGGACAAAAGTACCGCCACGAGAAGTATGGCCGCTTTTTTTAGCGGGGTGTCGAAAAAGTCAAGAAAATCGGAATATCCTTTTCCTGCGTATAACCAGGCCAGGATGAAAAGCAGGGTTCCCGCCATCCATAGGGTGATATGGGAACAAAGATAACGGGTCTTTAAAAAGCCTGAAGCGGGAAAGGAGGTGAAAAGCAGAAAGACGTGTGCGATAAAACAGGCAATGGCTAAGCCGGACAGCATCAGCATAAGCAATTTCTTTAGGTTAAGACTAATGGTAAATATGGCCAAGTTATGGGTTTTTGTAATATGTCCAAATAGGACGGAGAGATTTGTCCTGTAGGGGCATACTGGATACCTTTAGGGTATGAAAGTCACTGATCCTGCATTTAACTATGATAAATATGGCCAGCAGTATTCCGGGCAGCGGCAGACGGACCCGCGGATAGCGGCCTTCATCAACAAAGCGTTGGGTACAGCGAAGACAGTTTTGAATGTAGGCGCCGGCGCGGGGTCCTATGAGCCGGATGATCGTTATATAGTGGCGGTGGAACCTTCTATTGCGATGCGTGCGCAAAGGCTGACGAATGCGAAAGTACCTGCTGTTATCGGGAAGGCGGATGCGCTGCCTTTTGATGATCAGTCATTCGATGCATCGATGGCTATTGTTACGGTGCATCATTGGCCGGATATGAAAAAAGGTTTGAGGGAATTGAGAAGGGTGACCCGGCAGCAGGTGCTGATCATGACATTTGACCCGGATGCGCTGGATCGTTTTTGGAATGCTGTATATTTTCCGGAAGTGATAGCTGTGGAAAAACAGCGTTATCCCACGATGGGCTTTCTTCAACAGGCGTTGGGAGGGCGGAGTGTTGTGGAGGCTATTCCCATACCGCTGGATTGTGTGGATGGTTTCCAGGAAGCCTATTATGGTCGGCCGGAGGCGTTTTTAAACAAGACTGTAAGAAATGCCCAGTCTGCATGGGGATTTATTCCGGAGAAAGAGCAGGAACGGATGGTAAAGCGATTGGCGGATGATCTGGCGTCGGGGGAATGGGACAGAAGATTTGGACATTTCAGGACGCAGGAAAGCTTTACCTGTGCTTTGCGTTTGATAGTAGCGCGACCTTAGATGGCAGGGGACTTCCGTACATTTCGTGCAAACGATTGCGTTTCGTTTTTTGATCTGTTTCATGCAAAATCGGCGTATATTCAGAGTAAGTATGCCACCTGTCTCCATATCAGCCCTTTTTGAAAGATTGACCGTTTACGGCGACGACGATGCCTTTAGCGCCTTGCACAGCCTTCTCTTTTACAGGATGTATAAATTAGCTTATTCCATTGTGGGGAACAGGGAGACTGCCGAGGAGATCACGAATGATGTTTTTGTAAAGATCTGGCAGCGGCGGGAGCAGCTGGGGGAGGTGAGGAGCCCGGAATTCTATTTGCTGAAATGTGTGCGCAATGGCGCATTGGAGTTCCTGCGGTCCAAAAAACTGGACCTGGAGAGCCTGGAAGATGACCTGCACCCGTTCTTTGTGGAATGGGCGAGCACGCCCGAGCAGATACTTATCTCTTCTGAAATGGTCCTGCACATTAATAAAGCCATCGATCAATTATCGCCGAAGTGCAAATTGATCTTTCTGCTGGTGAAAGAGAGCAATCTTAAATACAGGGAGGTGGCGGAGCTGCTGGAAATATCCATAAAGACAGTGGAATCCCAAATGAACACTGCTTTAAAGAGGATCAGCGCTTCTGTGGAATTTGTGTTGGTGTAAAATAATTTTTAATTCTTTCTAGGGGTAAGACTGTTTTTCTGCATCAGCCATTTACAGGAAAGTAAATCAGATGTCGGAAAAAAGGATTTGGGAATTATTAGATATACTCTCGCTCAGGGAGGAACAGGATGCCAGGGAAAGAAAGGCGCGTAGTCTTGCTGCCATTCGTAAAACCCTGGAACAGGCGGATATAAAAACCGCCCCTTCGTGGTACGCGCTGTCCGGGCGACGCAGGCTTTTTGCAATTGCTGCGGTCATTTTACTGCTTTTTTCTTCTCTGACCTTATTGCTGCATAGGCGGCGGGGCGCGCTTGCGGAAGCCGGGGCTTTTAATATGATAGACACCAGGGCGGGCTCTAAAACGTATATCACCTTACCGGACAGCTCCATAGTAATATTGAACGGCGTCTGCAAATTTGGTTACAACAAAGAATTCGGGGTTACCAAAAGAGAGATGATCCTGAAAGGAGAGGCTTACTTTGACATCCGGAAAAATTCGGATGTACCGCTGACCATCGCGGCGGGTAATGTCAATATCCGGGTGCTGGGTACATCCTTTAATGTAAAGGCCTATTCGGAAGATGCATTTGTGGAAGCCACGCTGATAAAGGGCGCCATCGAAGTAAGTCTGAAAACGGACCCGGGGCGGGCCATCCTGCTGAGGCCGGGAGAAAAGATAGTTATCCGCCAGCATGACAGCATTGCTTTGACAGGGCCGGGAAAGGTAGCGGAGGCATCACACAGGAATATGAATGAAGTGATAGCGGTTTCTAAGGTGGAGGCTGATCCGCGGGACAGCACTTTTGTTGAAACGGCGTGGCTGAAGGATAAGATGGTCTTTCGGAAAGAGTCTTTTGAATCGCTGGCCAGGAGAATGGAACGCTGGTATAATGTACATATCGTATTTACGGATCCGGGTTTGGGCAACCTGGTATTCACCGGCTCTTTTGAGAAGGAGGATATTCGTCAGGCCCTTCAGGCGTTACAGAATTCTGCCAGCTTTAATTATAACATCGATGACAAAACAGTTAAAATAAGTTCTCATTAAGTTGTCTGCAAAAAAAATAGAGAGGTGATTTCGGCACCTCTCCAATTTTGAACAGGCAATAGGATTGCCCATTACTAACAAAATCTATTTAAAGGTATGAAATTTACCAAAACAACTGCCATTCGCAGGACAGACTTTGTCTTGCACAAACTCATGTTTATCATGAAAATAACTGCGCTCTTTTTGGTACTGGTCTGCATCCACCTGTCTGTATGGGCCTATTCACAGAAGACGATCAGCCTTTCGGTGACCAAACAGCCGTTATCCAACGTGCTGTCCCTCATTGAACAACGGTCCGGCTATCGGTTCATCTATGAGTACAAGCCTATTTTTGAAACAAAGCAGGTTGACCTGCAGGTGCAGGATGCTTCCATTAACGATGTTCTTTCCCTCATACTGGAGGGTACCGGGCTGAGCTACAAGATCAATGCGAATGATCTTATTGTGATCACACCCATCGCCGCTGTTCCCGGAAGGACCCTCTCCGGGGTGATCAGGAATGACAAGGGAGAGCCGCTGGCCAATGTATCGGTCCTTATAAAGGGGGCCAGCCGGGGTACGCAGACCAACGAAAAAGGTTATTTCAGTCTGCAGGTGTCGGAAGGCGACATATTGGTGATCACCTCTATAGGATATGAGACGCAGCTTATCCGGGTGGAAAACAAGACCAGTCTTGAGGTGACGTTGGTATCCGTCAGCCAGGAGATGGGGGGTACGGTGGTGGTGGGATACAGTGATAAAAAGAAGACGGAGCTGACCAGCGCTGTCAGTGTGGTTTCGGAAAAACAGCTGAAGGACGTAACAACGAATGATATAGGGTCCATGCTGCAAGGGAAGGTGGCCGGTCTGCAGGTGGTTGCCAGCTCAGGCGCGCCGGGCGCATCCGCAGAGATCAGGCTGCGGGGTGTGTCTTCGGTGAATGCTACCCAGAGCCCGCTTTTTGTGGTGGATGGCATCATCGGCGGCAATTATGATCCCAATGATGTGGAAAGCGTAACAGTGTTGAAGGATGCCGGGGCTACGGCCATGTATGGCTCCCAGGCCAACGCCGGGGTTATCATCATCACTACAAAAAAAGCGGCTGCGGGCAAGACAAAATTTGAGGTAAAGGTGACCACGGGTTTCAGGAAGCCTGATTTCGGGGAGATGAAGATGATGAACGGGAGCCAGCTGTATGAGCGGCAGAAAGAGTATTACAGGGACTATATTCCCGGGGACACGGATAATTCCTATAAGATAGACCTCCTGAAATTCTATAATGAACGCCCGCTCAGCCTGCGGACACAGAATTACAGCTGGCTGAACGACATGTTCAAAAGGGCGCCCATGACGAATGTATACTTTTCGGCTTCGGGGAAAACAGACAAAAATGATTATTACCTGGGGCTGACCTATTATGATGAAAAGGGCACTTTTTTAAACACAGACTACCAGCGTATTAATTTACGCGCCAACTCGACCCATCATTTCACGCCGAAGATCAGCGTGACCAATAATATCAATGTCAGCGGCACTACCGGAAAGGGCTATGATTACAACGATGTCTATTATGCCTATCTGAATATGCCCTGGGATAATCCTTATGACAGTGCCGGGCGTCCCGTCTATGTAGATGGGAACTCTACTTTTAAATGGTGGTCCAGGGACAAGGTAAATCCCATTCATACCATCGATAATTCCAATCATCCTTATAAGAATTTTGACGCCAACTATGACCTTGATCTCAATATCGGTATCACACCCTGGCTAACCTTTGCCAGCACTAACCGGGTCTCCGCCAATTATTTCAAGGCAACGGATTATTATTCGCCGCTTGTAGCCGGGCAATATCACAGTACCGGGTACCTGAATGTAGCCAGTACGCTTACGTATGGGTATATCTCCAATGATCTTTTAAAATTCAACTGGCGTTCCGGGGATCATAGCATCAGCGGTCTGGCTGGTGTGGCTGTGGAAAGCGGGTATACTGAGCTGATGGGGGCATCCGGAAAAGGATTACCCGTGGGGCTGCAGACGCTGAATACCGTCTCCAATACGCAGGTGGTCTCCGGCAGTAATGATCAGTCCACTATCGAGTCCCTTATTTCGCAGATCAGCTATGGGTACAAGGACAGATATTTTATTACGGGGTCCTATCGTATAGACGGCGCTTCTGCCTTTCCCTCCAACAAGCGTTATGCTCCTTTCCCGGCTGTTTCTGCGGCCTGGCTGATCAATAAGGAGTCTTTCCTCGAGGATGTTCAATTCCTCTCCAACCTGAAGCTTCGCGCCAGCTATGGTGTGACGGGATCCCAGGACATCGGCTCTTCGAGATACCTGGGGCTTTATTCCCTGTCCAGTCAGTATAATTCGCAGGTGGCGGCCGAGCCTTCACAGCTACCCAGCCCCAACCTGACATGGGAAAGTAAATATCAGTGGGATGGGGGTTTGGACATCGGGCTATTCAAAAGGATAGACCTGACGGTGGATGTCTATAACAACGTCACGAAAAACCTGTTGCTCCAGGTGTCCCAGCCACTTTCTGTGGGTTTTGAGCAGCGTTGGGAAAATACGGGTGAGATCGTCAACAACGGGATAGAACTGGGACTGAGTTCTGTCAATGTCAAAACGCGGGACTTTACCTGGAAAATGGATCTTAATATCAACTTCAATACGAACAAGCTGCGGGAATTTCCGGCAACGAGTGTCAATACGCAATCTACATGGGGCATCTCGCAGATATACCGGGAACACGGGAATCTCTATGAATTCTATATGCCCCGCTGGCTGGGTGTGGACAAACAAACGGGCGCTCCGCTTTGGGAACAGCTGACGACGGATGCCAGCGGAAAGGTGCTTTACCGGCAGGCCACTTCTAATTATGACAGTGCGACGAATGAGGAAGTTGGCTCACCCCTGCCGAAGTTCCAGGGGGGCTGGACCAATACTTTCCAGTACAAGCAGCTTACACTGAGTGTCAATACCTATTTCCTCTATGGGAATAAAGTCTTCAGCAACAATCTCCGGTTTGTAGAGAATGATGGCAGCGAGCCCTATTACAACCAGATAGTGCTTCCTAAAGGCTATAGCACCTGGACAAAACCGGGAGATGTCGCCACTGATCCGAGTCCTCAGAATGCCAATAACTCCACTCAGACCTCTTCCCGGTATTTAAAGGACGGTAGCTTTTTATCCATCCGGAATATCACGCTGTCCTATGACCTGCCGCTTAAATACGTGAAGACATTGGGAATGGACGGGATCACCGTAGGACTGTCGGCGGACAACGTACATACTTTTACAAAGTTCCTGGGGCAGGACCCTCAGACGACCATTACACCGGGGGTCTATGTAATGCCTGGCGTATCGGACTTTAAGTATCCCAATAACCGCCAGTTCCTGTTTAACGTTGATTTCCGTTTCTAACATGAATACCATTCATAAAAAATATTATATAATGAGAAGGATTATTAAACTGCTTTCACTGCTGCTGATCATAGCGTGCTCCGGCTGTGTAAAGGACGTAAACCCCAGTGATGCGATCACCACGGCCAACCTGACCACGACGAGCGCAGGCCTTACGGATGCATTGAACGGCGCTTATGCGTTGTTGAAAGATCATATAGAATTTGCGGGCTCCACCGATGACAACAATATGTATCTCCGGCAGTATTTTGAGTGTTCCGATTTTGCATCGGATGATATTGTCTGTGGCCAGACGACGACGGACCCTCTGTTCTACAGCTTCTCGCTGGACCATACGGCTACACAGCCGAATACGCGTTATTTCTGGTACGTATCCTATAAGATCATCAACGACGCCAATACGGTGATCTCCGCGATGGAAGCCAATCCCAGCTCGGACCCCACCACGCAGCAATTGTTGGGCGAGTGTTATTTTTTGCGGGCTTTTGCACATTTTAACCTGGCTAAGTTCTTTGCCATGCCCTATACGGAATCTCCCAGCGGCGCCGGCATTATCCTGCGGACCTCGGTGACGGATCCTGCTTCCAAGGCAAGGGCTACGGTAGCGGAAGTGTATCAATCCGTCATAGCGGATGCTGTAAAAGGGGCTTCTCTTATGAATGCATCCAGGGGTGTGACCTATGCCACAAAGGAGGCTGCCTGGGCCCTTCTTTCCAGGGCATATCTCTATGAAGGGAACAATGACAGCACCATCTATTATTCCAACCAGGTCATCAATTCGGGAAAGTTCGCGCTGACCACTGCGGCGACTTATCCTTCTTTGTTTGCCAATGCGGCATCCGGATCCGAGACCATTCTTTGCGTAGCCTTTACTACCCTCGACGATTATGGAAAATTCGGGTCCATAGCTTCCATGATCTATTCTGACGGTAATTCCGGCTGGGGTGAGGAATATGCCTCTCCCTCCTTGCGTGATACGATGTCGGCTCATCCGGAAGACGTGCGGTGGTCCTATATTGTGCCGGACACCGTAAATGGCGTATTGCAGACAAAGAATGGCATTGAAATGTATTATATCTCCAAGTTCTCTTACCAGGGTGGAAGTCCGACCTTAAGCTCACCCATACTTTTCCGGCTGGCGGAAATGTACCTGAACAGAGCAGAGGCGGAGGCCAAGGCGGGGCAGGGGGCGGCAGCCCTTGATGACGTGGATATGATCCGGAAGAACAGGGGATTACAGGCGAGCCTGTATAATGAGGTAGTGCCGGGTGGTTATACGGCCCTGGACCTGGTATTAAAGGAGCGTCGCATCGAGCTGGCCTTTGAGGGACATCGGACTTTTGATGTCTATCGTAATAAGCTAAGCATGAACAGGACCTACTGGGGGTATCATCTTCCCGGTCTGCAGGCTTCGGATATCAACCTGGCGGTAAACCCTACGGGTTATGCCAATATGATCATCCAGCCTACGGATCCCAGGATCATTTACTATATACCTATCGACGAGATCAATACGAACCCCTTATGTACACAGAATCCATAAGTCTTTAACATTAATACCGGAAAATATGACTATCAATAAAACGCCGCTTTATATACTCCTGCTGTTGCCTCTTTTCCTGCTGGTCTACTCTTCCTGTAAGAAGAGCGGGTCCGGGACGAATGCCATCGTTGATTTTTCGATCCTGGTCAGCGGGGACACCGTAACTTTTACGAACCTGACCACCGGGGCCGTTTCCTATAAATGGGATTTTGGTGACGGGACCACGTCTACAG
>Ga0206926_1188_pt1 | contig 11565 bp, 11 predicted proteins | sample Alteio_BWOrgHeat_59_FD_152955 | JGI IMG/M metagenome (GOLD analysis project Ga0206926, IMG submission 152955) | Enriched cells from forest soil in Barre Woods Harvard Forest LTER site, Petersham, Massachusetts, United States -... | ecosystem: Environmental > Terrestrial > Soil > Temperate forest >... | reverse complement strand
GTTTATTCCCGGCGTAAGCGCAAGGTTTGTCATGCGCTGGTGTTTGAGGTAATTTGGCACATGGATCAAGTGCCCGTGAAAACTCCAATCACGAAACCGACGACCGTTTTGGCCGATTGCCAGAGCCAGCCGGATTCGCGCCAACTTCGCATCGACAAGGTCGGTGTGAAGGGACTGCTGCATCCCATTGAGGTGCGGGACAAGCATCACGAGACGCAGGACACCGTGGCGCGAATCAGCCTGCTCGTCGATTTGCCGAAGGATTTCAAGGGCACGCACATGAGCCGTTTCGTGGAAGTGCTCAACGCGCACGGGCGGCTTGTCCATGTCGAAAATCTGCCGACCATTTTGCACGAACTTCAGCGCAAGTTGCACGCGCAAGTCGCGCACATCGAAATGGATTTTCCCTACTTCATGGAGAAGGAAGCGCCGGTGACGAAGGCGAAGGGTCTGGTCGATTACCAAGTCAAATTCGATGCCGCTGCGCATGGCAAGGACGTGACATTTACAGTGACGGTGACGATTCCCGTCACGACGCTCTGTCCCTGCTCAAAGGCGATCAGCGCCTACGGCGCGCATAACCAAAGGGGCTACGTCACGCTGGCGATTCGTTCCGTGCGGGCGATTTGGATTGAAGACATGATTGCGCTCGTCGAGGAATCGGCCAGCAGCGAAATCTATTCCCTGCTCAAGCGGCCTGACGAAAAATTTGTGACGGAACGGGCGTACGATAATCCCGTGTTCGTGGAGGACCTCGTTCGCAACGTCGCACTCCGTTGCAATCGGCATCCCGACATCACTTGGTACAAAGTCGAGGCGGAAAACATGGAGAGCATCCATAATCATTCCGCTTATGCCTGCATTGAGAAGCCGTTGATCGGGTGATCAATAGCGCCGGATTTTGTCATCCTGAGCTTGTCGAAGGATCAGCTTCCGGGGAATGTGACGGTTAACATGGATATTCTCGATCAACGCCGTCAGATGCTGGCCGGCGCGCGTCTCTACGCCATTGTCGATACCGGCTATTTGGAGTGGGACCGCATTCCGCATGTTACCGGGCAATTGGTTATCGGTGGAGTGGATATCATTCAGCTTCGCGCGAAGAAATTGTCGTTGGCGAAGATTGCCGAATTGGGCAAAACGATTCGCGCCCTTATTCCCGCTAGCGGCCCGCTTTTCGTTCTTAACGATCATCCCCAACTGGTACGCGAGATTGGCGCGGATGGAATTCACGTCGGCCAGGGCGATCTTTCCGTGGCGGAAGCGCGTGCGCAGGCGGGTAGCGATGTCCTCGTGGGAAAATCAACCCATAGCCTTGAGCAGGCCATTGCGGCGGAAAAGGAAGGTGCGGATTACATCGGCGTCGGCCCTATTTTCGCCACGCCGACCAAGCCGGATTATGTGCCCGTTGGCCCCGCGCTAATCGGACAGGTGCGCGCCGCTGTACGCGTCCCACAGTTCTGTATCGGTGGGATCAATGAGCAGACATTGCCCGAGGTGCTGGCCGCAGGAGCGCATCGCATCGTCATTGTCTCGGCCCTTTTACAGAGCACGGACATTCCGGCCTATTGTCAGCGCGTGTGTGCCAAGCTGGAAACCAACCCTCTTTGATTTGTGAAAATCAACCGCGATCCGAACGGGCAGTTGGAGATCGTTAATTCGAGCTTCCTCCTGCCAAGCGGACTAATCATCCTTGGCGGCGGCATGTTTTGCCAGGAATTGCTCAAGTTTATTCGAGGAGAACAGCACTTGACCGACTTCAAGTCCGACTTTCCGATCGCGGTTGGCGCTCTCTTTTTCATCGTAGGGTTGGCGCTTCTCTGTCGCTACAGCGCACGGTTTGACCGGCTTCAACAGCGGATGACATGGAAGCGCGCGGGTCTTTTTGGCGTGAAGACTCGCGTCGTGTCATTTGCGGACATCAATCATGCGGGGCTGGAGGTCGATCCGAATCGATCTGCGGATTATCATCCGAAAAAGGGCCCCATGGTGCGCCTGATTGTCGTCACCATGGAGGAAGTTCTTCCGCTTGCTGGTATGTACACCTATCAGGACCCATCCATGGGAAAAGCGCGGGATGCGATCAATGAGTTTCTCGGTCGTACTGCAGAACAGGCCGCCCTCTCCTCCGAGACGAATCTTCAGGCGCTTGTCGCACAGGGCAGGCTGATTGCCGCGATAAAACTGGTGCAGGAGAAAAGAAATTGCGGTTTGGCCGAGGCAAAGCAAATCGTCGATGACATGGCCAAAGGCCGATAGGGCCTAATTTCTGGCTTCTCAGTTTCACCTTCTTCGTTCTTACTAATACGATGCCCGTACTCGTTGTTGGTTCCATTGCGCTCGATCACATCAAGACTCCCACGTCGGAGCATCACCAGTTGCTGGGTGGTTCCGCCTCCTACGCCGCGGTGGCCGCGAGCTTTTTCGGCCCGGTCAACCTGGTCGGCGTCGTTGGCGACGATTTTCCCCCCAGAGCACAAGCAGCTCTTCGCCAGCCGGAAGATCGACCTGACCGGCCTTGAAGTCGCGGCGGGCCAGACGTTCTGCTGGTCGGGCGAGTACGAGGTAAACATGAACAATCGCAAGACGCTTTCCGTGGCGCTAAATGTGTTCGAGAAATTCGAGCCCAAGCTACCCGAGGCCTACCGCGAAACTCCCTATGTGTTGCTGGGCAATATCGCGCCCTCCTTGCAGCGCATGGTCTGCAAGCAGATCCGCAAACCGAAGTTCGTCGTGGCCGACACGATGGACCTCTGGATCGGCATGGCGCGCGCCGATCTGGTCGAATTGCTCAAGGAAGTCGACATGCTTATCCTCAACGACAGTGAGGCGAAGCAGTTGGTCGAGGAGGACAACATCATTCGCGCCGGCAAAAAAATCGCCGCGATGGGGCCACGCTACGTGGCGGTGAAGAAGGGCGAACACGGGTGCCTCCTCTTTGGCCGCGACGGCGAATTTTTCAGCACCGGCGCTTTTCCGCTCGAGACAATCAGCGATCCGACCGGCGCGGGCGATTGTTTTGCCGGAGGTTTCATTGGCCACCTCGCACGCACGGACGACATCTCGTTCGCCAATCTAAAGGAAGCCATTATCCAAGGCACGCTCGTCGCGTCGTTTTGCTGTGAGGACTTCAGCCTGCGGCGAATCCAGAAACTAACCGTGGAAGAAATTGCCGCACGTCGCAAGGCCTTTGGCTCTTACATCGTCTAGGGTTCCGTCGCAAAACTACTGCCGTGCGCAGCACTATGAGCCGTCCCAAGGAATCCCGTCAAAAGGTCGACGTTTCGCGTCCGGCTGCGCCGTTGCAGTTTAATCCATTCGCTCAATTGGATGGATTGGACGCGCTGAAAAATCTGCCGTCACCGCCTGAGCCTGAACCGAAGAAGCCCGCGCAGGTGCCTGAATCCGCGAAGACGGTGAAGCCTGCCAAACCCGCGATTCCCAAGAATTCGCGGGGACGCCTTATCCTGCGAAAAGAGAAAAAGGACCGTGGTGGCAAGGTCGTTGTGGTTGTTTATGGATTCGCGGAGCTTCCGGGCGCGAACGCGGTGATGATCGGTGATTTGGCTCGCGATCTCAAAGGCAAGCTGGGTGTCGGCGGTTCCTTTGATCGGCAGGAAATCGTCTTGCAGGGAGATCGTTGCGCGGATGTTTGCGCACTGCTGGAAACGCTAGGGTTCCGGGTTGATGGCGTGCGATCTTAAGATTGCATAGCTCGATCAATATGTAGAGGCGGTCTATGACCGCCGATCTTTCTTCAACACATGTCGTCTCATCATCGACGGTCATAGACCGCCGCTACATATTGAGGACATTGTGCGGAGCCTTGCCCGTAAGGCGAGCGTGTCTTAAGCTGGTCGCATGAAATTTCGCACGTTGCCCGAGACCGATATTCGCGTCTCGGAAATCGGTTTTGGTCTCTGGACGATTTCGACGGGATGGTGGGGGAAGTTTACCGAAGGCGAGGCGATTGCGCTGATGCACAAGGCGTTCGATCTCGGCATCACGCTCTACGATGCGGCCGACACCTACGGCAACGGCTACAGCGAGGAATTGATCGCGAAGGCGTTCCCCAAGCAGCGCGACCAGATCGTGATCGCCACCAAGGTCGGCTACAATTTTTACGATCACGGCACTGAGCGCAAGGGACAACGGGAGATTCCGCAGGATTTTTCCGTGCCGTTCATCCGCACCGCGGTGGAGAAGGCGCTCGCGCGGCTCAACACCGACCACATCGACATTCTGCAACTGCACAATATCCGCATGGAGCAGGTCGAGGACGATGCGCTCTGGCAACTGATGGAGAAGTTGCAACAGGAGGGAAAAATCCGTTCGTATGGCGCTGCGGTCGGTCCGGCGGTTGGATGGCTTTATGAGGGGATCGATTGCGTGCAGCGTCGTCGCCCGCATGTCCTGCAGCATATCTATAATGCGCTGGAGCCGCATCCCGGTCGCCAGATCATGGACGAAGGCGAAACGCCAACGGATGCGACCAAGTCCGCGCGCACTCGCTATCTCATTCGCGTGACGCATTCGAGCGGGATGCTCGAGGGCAAGTATACTGCGGACACCGTTTTTCCGCCGACCGATCATCGCAGTCATCGTCCGAAATCGTGGCTGATCAACGGCATCAAGAAAATCGAGACGCTCCAGTTCCTGGTCGGCCCGGACCGCACGCTCGGCCAGGCCGCGTTACAGTGGCTCCTCGCCGACGAGCGCATCGCCTGCTGCCTGCCGAATATCTATGACGTCGAGCAGATGAAGGAGTTCGCCTCCGCCCCCGAGACGCCGGCGCTGACCAAGGACGAACTCGCCCGTATCGATGAACTCGCCAAAACGAACTTCGGCATCGAAGGCGAAGTTCATAATTACAAGGGGACGATGACGCGGGAAATTGCAGCGGTGTGATTATCGGATGTACATCCTTGCTTGTTTAGTAGCGATCTTTGGGAGTTTGTTTATTGCGTGGATTGTCTGCGCATTACTCTATCTCATATTAAGCAAGGCGCTATTCTTCCGGCGGATAATAGCCCGACAACGTATGCTGGCTTGGAGAGAAGTTGAAGATCACCTCAGGGCAGGTACAGGTACGTTGATAATCGAACAGACGAACCAAATAGGTGCCCGATACTGGTGGACACCTGACGATCTTTTCGCCATCGCGCCCATGCCTGTCATTCGAGATTCTGATGGCTTGATCCATGGTTACATCACGGGAAAGTCCTCCAATCCATTTGTCTTGTGGTGTTATGAGAACTATCTCTCTGTAAAGATGGGGAAGGCGTTTTTCACGCGTCTTGAAGGATTGCACCTTCCTCTAGGACCGGTGGAAAGCGACTACATCATCAATTTGTATCCAAAAGCCAGGATTGTGCAGACCGTACTTACTCGGCTAAGAGGCTAACTACTTGCCAGCGCGGCGATGCCCTCAATCCTAACAAGGAGTGCAATGGCCGCAAATTTCGCACGGAGGGCTGAAGAGGACGCGAAGGAGAAACCTCTTCGGGCCTTTTCAGTCCTCCGTGCGAAACCTTCTGTAAAACGCATTGCGACGAGGAAAGCAAAGAATGCGACAGTCCTAGGCCGTCATTACAGGAAAACATCCGTCGCCCGGAGGTCGACGGCTACCAACTGCATCGAATCCGGCATTGCGACAAAGCCCGTTCCGGCTAACCTGAACGAATATGCAGGAAAGCTACATTCAGGACTTATTTGCGGAGCGGATCGGCGGCAAGCGTTACGGCAAAGATACCGCGATCTATAAATTTGAAAAAATAAAGAGGGCCAAGCGGGCGGCGAAAGAGGCGAACCCGGACGGTGAGCTATTCGATCTCGGCGTGGGTGAGCCCGATGCGATGGCCGATGTGGGCATTATCGAGAAGTTGTACGAGGAGGCGCGCAGGCCCGAGAACCGCGGCTATGCCGACAATGGCGATGGCGCGCTCAAGCAGCATGCGGCGAATTATCTGCGCACGGTCTGCGGCGTGCCGGTCAATCCCGAGACCCAGATCATCCACTCCATCGGCAGCAAGGCCGCGCTTTCCATTCTTCCCGCTGCCTTCATCAATCCTGGCGATGTCGTGCTGATGACCGTACCCGGTTATCCGGTCTTTGGCACCCATGCGAAATATTACGGTGGTATTGTGCACAACCTGCCATTGCGCGAGGAAAACAACTTCCTGCCCGATCTGAAAAACATTCCCGCCGATATCCTGGCCAAGGCGAAGGTGCTTGTGCTCAATTATCCGAACAACCCGACCGGCGCCAGCGCCACGCCGGAGTTCTTTGCCGAAGTGGTCGAGTTCGCCAAGAAGAACAAGATCATCGTCATTCACGATTTCGCCTATGCCGCGTTGGTCTTTGAAGGCATGCCGCTCAGTTTTCTCGCTACGCCCGGCGCGATGGATGTCGGGATCGAGCTTCACTCCACGAGCAAGAATTTCAACATGACCGGTTGGCGTTGCGGGTTTGTCGTCGGGAACGAATTGCTGGTCAAGGCCTATGGCGATGTGAAGGACAACACCGATTCGGGGCAATTCCTCGCCATTCAGCACGCGAGCGCCTACGCCTTCGCGCACCCCGAAATCACGGTCGGCATCGCCGCGAAGTACTCGCGTCGGATGGATCTTCTTGTCTCAACGCTCAATAAGGTCGGCTTCAAGGCGAAGAAGCCCAAAGGTTCCTTCTTCCTCTACGTGGCCGCGCCGAAACGCGCCGAAGCTGTGGATAGCTCCGGTAAATCCTTTGATTTTCCGACGGCGGAAGCTTTCAGCCAATGGATGATCACCGAGAATCTGATCTCCACCGTGCCTTGGGATGACGTGGGGACTTATGTCCGCTTCAGCGTGACCTTTGCCGCGACCGACACGGATGAAGAGAGCCGCGTTGTGACCGAAATCGGTCGGCGTTTGGGCCGCTACACATTCCAATGGTAAAATCGGCCCATTCGCCTTAAATTGCGCATACCCTCATGTACATTATCGCGGCCAGTTTTGATCTGGATGCTGCCTTGTCCAGGGCGAGCGAAGTTTTGGCGCTGGGCGATTCGCCGGAACGTCTGGCGGAGAAGCTCGGCATCACGCGCGATCTCGAAATGGTCAAGGAGGGCGTGGCAGTCACGTCGTTCAAGCGGCTGATGACGGACATCATCAAGCTCAAGCAATACATCGAAGTCGAAAAGCAGATCGAGGACATCAAGGGCGGCAAGTCGATGTTGGGTTTCCTTGGGACCAAGTTCAAGGACAAGCAGGTCGCCAAACTGGAGGAGGACCTGCGCAAATTTGGGGCGCTCATCGAGGCACCGCGCTGGTTTTACAAACAGCCTCGCGTCCAACTTCTCTCGGCCGTGCGCGATTATGCGCTCGATGGCTCACAGCAGGGCGATGCCGCCTGGATCGAGGTCGAGGCGGAGGACCTGGTGTTTCCCATCGGCAATATGTACGAGCATGCGGACCAGGCCTTCGCGCAAAAAGTTGAGGAGCAACTTGAGAAGCCGCTCAAGGATGTCGATCCGCGCTTCCTGCTCGAAAAATTCGAGGGCAACCGCTCGATCTCGTTCGATTTTGAAAAGGGCGTCGCGACGTATTATACGCCGGCGCCCATGAACTGATTTTTTGGTCGGCCTCCAAGGCCTCGCTGAATCTTCTACGTACGAAAGTCCTTCTTCAAGAAATCCGTCATCTTGAGCTTGTCGAAAGATCAGTTCTCCAGCTCTGAGGAAAGGCAGGCTTCAACTCTTTCAGAGTAGAAGCGCTCTCCTCATGGCTTTCCCAGGGTAGGCACTGCTGCGCCAACCCTGGGCTGAATGATCGCAACCCCGGTGGGGTTGTTGCCCAACAGAGATATTCGGTGAACAGCCCTTTAGTGAGGCGCCGCCGTATTCGGAGCGGGAGCTGCCGGAGTTGATGTATTGGCAGCCGGAGCCGGAGCGGGGGCTTGAGCATCCGGGGCTGGCGCCGCGTTTTGAGCGGCAGGCGCGCTGGGCGGTGCCGAGGGAGGGGGCGGAGCATGCAGGTCAACTCGCGTCATGTAAAAGGTCACTCCGCCATCATTCAGAAGCTTCGTGGTATAGTCTTCCTCCTGTTGTTTCTTTTTCGTGTCTCCCAGATATCTTGAGATGGTCGAACTGGCATCCGCAAGGGAGGCGATTCCAGCCGGGTGCACATCGGTTACCTTGATGAATTGGTAGCCCAAGGGTGTTTCAAAGACCTCGCTGACGGTGCCGGTTTTGGTATTGAAGGCAATGGCATCAAACTGCGGGTCGGAGTTATCGCCCTGCTTGAACCAGCTGAGATCGCCGCCACGGGCCTTGGAATACTGGTCCTCGGACACTTCCGTGGCCACTTTCGAGAATTCCTCGCCCTTCACAACCCGGTCGTGGGCCTTGTCGATTGCCTTTTTCTTTGCGGCCTTATCTGCTGCTGAGGTCTTGTCATCCACCAGGATCAAGACGCGGCTCGCGCGAACTTGGGCGGGGACGTTAAACTTCTCCTTGTTCTTGGCGTAAAAATCGTTGATTTCTTGTTCGGTCGGTCCGCCATTTTTAAAGGCCTCCATCTCGAGTACCTTGCTGATGACGACCTGTTCGTGGATGCGCTGCTTGAGTTGGTCCTCGGTCATTCCAACCGATTTGAGTTCTGTCGCAAAATCCTGGCCGGGAGGAACACGGCCCTTGATTGCGGCGAGTTGCGCATCCGCATCCTTGTCGACGTCCTTCAATGGCAGCGTGGCCGCTTTTTCCAGGATCAACTTCTTGAGGACCATGTTGTTGAGCATGAACGTTTCCATCTTGGGAATGTTCGCGGGCCCGACTTGATCGAGAGTCATCTGGTGTTGCTGCAGGTAGGCGCCGATCTCCTTGTCGAGATCCGCGCGCGTGATCTGCCATGTGCCTTTTTCAGCTACGATGAACTTCGGGTCCTTGGGATCCTTGATCCTCGGATGACAGCCCGTTGTCAGCAAGGCCACGCCCAAAAAAAGGGCTATCGGCAGACCGAAGTGAATTTTAAATGTGGACGAATCGGCGTGAAGACGACGGAAGAGAGAGAAGGCCATTTATTTGTGTAGCTTCCCCGGCGCAACATGCAAACCGATTCTACGCCGGCTTCCGGTAACGTGGCACGGGAGCGTAACTGCCCGGGGGAACCGGCTTCTTGCTTATAGATGTGCGGCGTGACATGCTAAAAGGCCTCATGCCCCGCCCCCGCGCCAAGCTCGCTCCCGAAAACGGTATCATTGCCATTCGCCCGACGCCGGCCAAGCGGGCGCCCATTCTTACCAAGGAAACCCAGGCGATTTCCGCGCAATTTGAAAAGGTGACAGGCCTGCCGCTGCTGGCCTACTGGACTTCCTCCGGCGGCTCCATCTGCCAGAATGACGTCATGGCCATGGCGCAGTTGCTCGACACATGCAAGAACGGCAATGCGGTGGGACTCTTCCTCAAATCGGATGGCGGCAATCCCGAGGCCGCCCTGCGTCTCGTCCATCTTTTGCGCAGCAAGTTCAAGCGCGTCATTCTTTACGCGCCGTTTGAGTGCGCTTCCGCCGCTACCATGGTTGCCCTGGGCGCGAATGAAATCCACATGGGCCCGACTTCGTACCTCACGGCGGTCGATAGCAGCCTGAAGCATCAGCTTTCGCCGGTCGATAGCCGCAACGAGGTCGTCTCCGTCAGCCAGGACGAGGTCTCCCGTATCCTGCGGCTTTGGAAGGAGCAGCACGTTAAAGGCAATCCCTATCCCGAGGTCTATCGCTATCTGCACCCGCTCGTTATCGGTGCGCTCGACCGCTCCAGTTCACTCTCCATTCGCATCTGCCAGGAATTGCTCAGCTACCACATGCCGACCGGCAAACGCGCCGCGCGGATCAGTCGCGAGCTCAACGCGAATTATCCGTCTCATTCCTACCCGATCACTGCCCGCGAGGCCCGCAAACTCGGTCTCAGCGTCCGCGACATGGGCGCACGCGAAAGCGCACTTCTGCGCGAACTCAATGCCCTCTATTCGCACATCACGCCCAATTGAATCCCGTGGTCTTAACGCCGGACAATCTAAAGCAATACAGCAAGGAAGCAGCCGAGACCGAGGTCCTCTTTACCTGCTGGCATTTTCCGCATGAGCTTTTGACTCCCGAACACTTTCCCTCCCTCAAACTGGTGCTCTTTTCGGGCGGATCGGTGAAGGGCTTTGCGCGACCGCTCCTGGAACGCAAGGTGCAGGTCGTTGGAGCGCGGGTCGCGAATGCCATCGCCGTTGCCCATTTTTGCCTCGCGCAAATCATTCTGGCCTGCAAGGGCTATTTCCAAAACACGCGAATGTGCCGCAATGCGGAAACAATGCATAAGTGGAAATGCTTCACCGGTCCGGGACTCTACGGCGAAAAAATAGCGCTCCTCGGCATGGGTGCTGTCGCGCGTGAACTGGCGGTATTGTTGAAGCCATTCGATCTCAAAGTGCTGGCAGTCGATCCGTATCTCACCCCGAAGGAAGCCAGTGAACTCGGAGTGGAATTGGTCACGATGGAAGAAGCGTTTGCGAGCGCATATATCGTGAGCAACCATCTTCCCAATCTCCCCGAACTCAAGGGCGTGCTTGATCGAAAGCTCTTTGTCTCGATGCGTCCAAATGCGACCTTCATCAACACAGGTCGTGGCGCACAAGTCAACGAAGCGGACCTAATCGAGATGGCGCGCACAAGATCTGATTTCACCGCCTTGCTCGACGTCACCGACCCGGAGCCTCCCGTCCCCGGCAGCCCCTTTTACGAACTGGATAATGTGCAACTCACATCGCATATTGCGGGTGCGATCAACGACGAAGTCCGCCGCCAGGGCGATTTTGTCATCGAGGAATTCGAGCGCTACGCCGCAGGAAAACCGCTCCAACACGCGGAGACTCTTGAGTCACTGGAACGTCTGGCGTAGGATGTACGTCAGTCTATAGCTGATTTGTTCAACCTGTAGCGGCGGTCTATGACCGCCGACCGTATAAGCAACATATTTCGTCTCATCGTCGGCGGTCATAGACCGCCGCTACAGGCTGCATAGTCGCACGAGGTGCGACGGCAACCGCAAGACTCCGGCGAATGGTACATTTATCAGGTTACGGTGCCTGATGGTGCTCTGCGGACTGAACAATAGAATTGCGCGGACAAGGGCGTTCCCAAATGGAGTTTGGGAACGAGGAAGGCACCAGCTTTATGGCGCGAAAATCTTTCCTTCCCCTTTTTGAGCAAAGGTTCTGCCAAACAGTACCTCTCCGTTGGCTATTTTATACGGAAACAAAACCTCCACTGAATAACCCTCTCTATGGTCCAAACATGCCTGTATCGCATCCGTTTTATTTTCCGAATCTGGAGGCTTGATTCGTACGTCAAAAATTACTGCTGTCGCTTTTAGTTGCCCGTTTTTAGCCGCCTCTTGAAATTTTTGTCTCAATAAGTCGATAAGAGATTTGGACTTAGGACGGTCTGTCCCTTCGATCTTGCCACCCACGTGCGTAATTTTCCCATCAGTGGCCATAGAACCACCGTAGGGATAAAACTCTCCATACTCGTTCAGCATTTGCT
>Ga0206926_1187_pt1 | contig 11700 bp, 6 predicted proteins | sample Alteio_BWOrgHeat_59_FD_152955 | JGI IMG/M metagenome (GOLD analysis project Ga0206926, IMG submission 152955) | Enriched cells from forest soil in Barre Woods Harvard Forest LTER site, Petersham, Massachusetts, United States -... | ecosystem: Environmental > Terrestrial > Soil > Temperate forest > O... | reverse complement strand
CCGACGATGCTCTGGGCGAGATAACCGCCATCGCCCACATCGGCCATGTAGTTGAGGTAGAAGGCCATGGAGTTATCCAAGGTGGCCGTCAAACCACAGCCTAACAAAGCGCTGTCCTCGTTGGGCCCGGCAGTCGGAATAGTGAAGGGACTGGCCGTGGCGTAAGCCTGAAAATTACTGGTGATGCCGGGACCGTTATCCAGATATTCGTGTTGCCACATGGCACTGATGTTGGGCTGAAGAACAACGTTGCCGACGCGCGTCAGGTATTCCACATGACCGCCCAGACGGCTGCGAAGGCTGTCGACGCTCTGGCTGTTGACGTTGAGGTTCGCCAGGGGCACGCCATTTTCGGAAAAAGAGTCGATATCCAGATGCGTATAAGTAAGACCGAGAGTCGGGGTCACGACCCATTGCTTGTTGGGGTGAAAATCATATCCAAAATCGATATTGGCAACGTATTGCTGACCGGTCGGCGCGCTATTGGCGGTGCCGTTGAGGAAAGAAACGTTACGGTTATTGGAATAATCGTTCAGGCCAAAGGAGAAAAGTCCGTTGACGTAAAAATTCTTCTCGTAGAAGGTGGCAAAGACACCGGGCGAGTAGCTATCGACGGTGGTCTTGCTGCCGTTGCCGTCGGTCTTGGCATTGGTGTGATTATAATCGAAGAGCACGCCGACGGAGAGATTCGAGGTCATCCGGAAACTGATGCCCGCCATGACATCCCCAGCCGTATAGCTGGCCTTTGAAGGCATGTTTGCCTGCTGATTGATATCGGCCAGGACAACATCTCCGGCGACGAACTCGCTGAATTGCGACGTCCTCAGGGTCGGCGGCGCCGAGGTCCGCATCGGGATGGGGCTGTCGGACATGACCTGTCCATTATAAGTGGTCGGACTGGCGGCTTGGGAAGGCGTCATGCGCGTAGGAGGAGCTGACGAGTCAATATCGGAGGAAGGACCGGACTGTCCCGATCCGTCATCCGGATAGTAATTAACACCGTTGGGCGCCGTGGTATGAAAACTGGGGGCATTGGAAGCGAGCAACGATTCCAGCGAGTGGCCCAGGCTGCTGTTAAAGCCAGGGGTGGTATAGCTGATGCCGTTCAGGTCGAGTCCTGCGTAACCGCTGCGCAGATTGGCGAGTGCGCCATTCAACCTCTGGACCAAAAAGGTGGAATTTTCAAAGGCAATATTCCGCGAATACTGGAGGCTTACCGGAGAGAGTTCTTCCAGGGCGGGTCCAATCTCCGAGGCGGGAAGACCATTGAAAACCGTCAGCAAGGGAGCAAAGGCAAGAGGAGGTGATTGTGTTAGCGGATCGAGCGAATTTGCAACCGCTACTTCAGCGGGAGTCGTGGCAAAACCAATGAGCGGCTTCTGGACCGTGTTAACGATCAACTCGCTATCGGTGGGGTCGATGGACAAAGTCGAGCTGAAGAGCGTCAACGGAGGATTGGTGTTCAGGCCGTTGGGATCATTCAGCATTCCGTCTCCGCCAATCCCGAGCAACCCTGGGCCAGTCGTGAGCACGACATAGGACTTCGTTCCCGCTCCGGTAACCTTGATCACCCCGGACAGCGTTGTCGGGGTCGCACCATTCACGGTGTAGAGATCCGCCACAGAACCATTGGTATTGACGAGAATGGTGCCCGTTGAAACGAGAGCCCCACCGATTGTCATAGTGCCGGGGGTCGCAAGAGTTCCCAAAGTGCCAAGAGTTCCGCCGTTCAAGGTGCCATTCACTCCGTTATTCAATACGTCTCCGTGAAACTGAGAGGCAAAAACGGTGAATCCGCCATATATTTTGGTCGCGCCGTTGTAGGTGTTGGATCCAGGCAAGGTAACCGTGCCTGAGGAGGGAACTTGCCCCGTGGGAACCAATGAAGAGCCGCCAATGGTGACTCCGCTGCCGGTGCCATTATCCGTGATATTCGAAAAAGTACCATTATAGATTTGGAGTGTCCCCGGTGTCGTGCCGTTCGCGTCAAGCACCACGCTGCCGGTGAAGTTACTTGCGTTAGGCATCACAAAGGCGTCTCCTGCCGTATTGAAATTGAGGGCAAGCTGACCGGGACCGCTAATGCTGTTTGCGTAGGCCATTCCCCCGGCATTCAAGGTCAGGTTAAGAGTGCCTCCTACTCCAAGGGTAAGAGAGCTGGTTGGTGCAATATCATTTTGCGTCGCATTGAGAAGACCACTACTGATCGAGGTCGATCCGGTATAGGTATTGTTATTGGCGGCATTGGCAAACGAGGCGAAATTAAAGGTGGTACCGCCGTCTCCAATAAGACTGAGTCCACCTGGACCGCTCAATGCATTCGCAAAGGTAAAAGTGGTCAGGCCGGCTACACTAGCATCAATGGTCGAAGTGCCACCGGTAAGGGCACCGGTGAATCCGTAAGTATAAGTGGGCCCGGCTCCATCATTGGTCAATTTGAGCGTCCCCCCGCCCAAATTGATTATTCCAGATCCATTGAATATCGTCGAATCCGCCGCCACCTGGGTCGTGCCGCTGTTCAGGCTATATAAGCCATCCACCGTAAGACCATTGTTAAAAGTGGCGCTTGCGCCGCTCATCGTATAGGTCGCAGTAGATGAAATCGTGGCGGGGCCTTCCGATGAAAGTGCAGTGTTTCCGCTTTGCGACAATACTGCCCCACCTCCAAGGGTAAAGCCGCCTTGAAAATCGACCGAGCCGCCTGAGAAATTATAGGTGCCCGAGCCACCGACGCCAATGGTAGAAACCTGCCCCGGACCTGCAGTCAATTTTGAACTTCCAGACTGATTGATGACGCCTGTTCCTCCCGCAAACCCCACAAAAACACCCTGGGAGAAAGTCGCGGTGCCTCCCGATAAATTATAGGTGCCAGTACCACCTGTTCCGCCGACGCCCAAGATTGCCGTTCCCGTAGTATTTCCACCCGTTTGATTAAGAGCTCCTACCGAACCGTTTAAACCTACGGCAACCTGAGTATTGTTCAGGGTCAAGTTGCCTCCCTGATTATAAACCGCGAAGTCACCAGGGAATAACCCCACATTGATCTGAGATCCCGACCCCAGAGAGATCGTCGATGTGGCGTCCTGGTTCAAGGTACCGCTGCCGATATTTATCGCGCTATTTGACCCAAGCGAAATGCCACTACTAGTCGTCAGATTGTAAGTACCGTTCGACTGGCCAAAAATGCTAAGAGTACCCGTCGTTCCAATATTTATCGAAAAATTATTTCCCGCTGTAATCGACGATCCATTGGATTGATTGAGAACTCCGTTCTCCGCACCCGAAAACCCAGTCGATGCGACGTTGATTGCGTTGTTGCTTCCGTAAGTGACTGCTATCTGGTCAAAATTCAGCGTATCGGTTCCATTACTGAAGAAAAAATTAGGATTTCCCACGTCCGTTGCTCCACTGAGAATATTAAGGGCCCCTCCGGTAAACGTGGTGGTCACACCCGCCTGTACGAGTAGGGAAGGTTGATTGCCCGACAAGTTGCTTCCACCCAAGGTCAGTGTCGCACCCGGATCAAGATTGAGATTGATCGTTCCCTGCGTGGTCTGAATAAATTCTTCTGAAAATTGCAGAGCGGCAGCGGCCTGTCCCTGTGGCACTGTAATCGTTATGTTGTTGTTGCCGCTGTTGGTGTTGGTATTAAAGGTAAAATTAAAGACGGTTATCACTCCGATCAGGCTGGAAGTGGGCACACCATTCGTCCACAAGGAAGCATCGGTAAAAGTACCGCTCTGATTGGTAAGCACACCATTATTCGTCTGCCACGAGGTGGTGGATTGTCCGAAGGCCAGTGGCGCAACACCTGCAATCGCGAGAAAGACGATACTTCTCCAAAAAAGTTTCATTTCGCGTGTAACCTACTGAATCTCCCCCACTAAGCCAAGATAAATTAATTTTAAACAAAATATGTCCGAAATTTAAACAGGAGGTCGCGACGTCATGTCCTTTTACGCCGCCAAGGAGACAAAAACCTTGTCTTGCCAAGACACAGGGCATCTCAATTCCAAAACCTTGCCAACAAACTATTTGGCAGTCGCTTTGACCCATGAAACGATTTCGGCCTCATTTCCTTGGGCGCTCCACACTTTTCGCAGGAAATCGGCAGGATCAATCTGGTGGATCCGGAAGAATTTTCGGTCTCCGCCGCAGCCAAACATCAGGTCAGGCGGCATTTCCCCGCGGAGTTTGGCTTCCGCCTTGGGAATGAGCCTTGGCAGCCAGCCGATACCCTCGACCGTTGCATCCTTGGAAGGCAACTTCTCCATGGAGATACAATGCGTGGAAGGAATCCCTTTTTGTTCCTGGAGAAAATAATCCCGCCGCACACGGGCAATATTGAGCGCCGTTTCAAGAGTCGGTTCCCCTCCCCGGGCGAAGTCTTCCACAAAGTCAAAGAACTCCTGTTCGGAGTAGCCGATCGAAGACAGAAATCCGTTTCCCTTGGTATCGACAAGACCTTGAGGCTTCACATGACCGCCATGATATTTTTTCACTGCGGCTTGAAAGAGTGAGGAAAAGGATTGTTCCCAATCTGAAAATGGCTGGCTCATGAAATAACAGTTACTCCTGTAAATGAGTTTGTAAATAACAGTGGTGCGGAGTGAGGGGATCGAACCCCCGACCTTGTCCGTGTAAAGGACCTGCTCTACCGCTAAGCTAACTCCGCTTGGAGTGCATACTATGCGTTGGGTACAGGCCAGGGGCAAGCAATTCGAATGCGATCAGCCACGGTTCGCAAGAAACGAACCTCTATTGTTTATTCGAAGGAACGAAGGAAAGGGCGTATCGCCGGTCTTTGAAACTGACGCTTAATTCCTGTTGAGACGCAGAGAAGGCGATGGCGGGAGATTCCGCGTGGAGCGCATGACCGCTGCACTGATCAGGCTTATCGGAAAAGAAAAAGGAAGTGGCGAAACAATAGACGCCAGGAAGCAGGGGTTCCGGGGTGAACCACGCAGGGTAACTGGCCGCGGGATAAAGCAGATGCATGCCGGGATGAATATCCTTCCGGTCGAGAGCGACCTCTTCCGTCGAATGGAGATGCAACCAGGAGTATCCTGTCGCGGTCCGCACCGAGATCCACTCCGGGTTCCTTTCGATTTTCTCAAAATCATCCCGACGCCCAACTGAAAAACCGCCTTCAACGACCTTGTAAGGCTGCGAAATCTCGACCCGGTGGGCGCGGAGATGATAGCCGCCACGCAGGGGCAAAATCAGGGTCGTGATGGTGCTCGTGGGATCGTTGGAGAATGGCGTGTGGCGCGAAAGGAGGGCCTTCCCGCTCCATCCGAAGTCCTCTATTCGCGCGCGGTGGGAGCAGAGAAGACCGTCAGGAGTTTCCAAGCCGATCATGTTCTCGACCGAGAGATTGTCGCGAGTCGACATGCTTGTGCCGGAACGACTGTTATAGGCGAACTTCGCGTAGAGCGAATGCATGTCATTGAATCGGTGGTAAAACCCTCCCTGAACATAGCTGGCGGTGTTATTATAGAGAGTCACCCCGGAATGCGTATTCTCGCCGGCCAACGTCATGTGAATGTCAGGAACATCGATGGAGAAAAGGTAATCCTGTTCCGCGATGGGCGCCGGTTTTGCCGGAGCGGTCCAAAAGGCATGGTCGGTCGGCATCAAAAGAGCGAGGAACGCCTTCGTACACCAGTACGGACCCGCGTCGCTGACATAGTTCTCAACGACCTGTCTATTCGGGTAGGCATAACCAGGCTCGACGATTTGCCCGTCCTCGGCTCCATTTTTTCGGAAATAATCGATGTTGGAAAGGGTGAGGTTTCGTGCCAGACCCGGATCGATCTCGCAGCCCACGTAACAGGCGAGAGGAAAGAGGGCGGCAGCCGCGTAGCGATAGGTAAGCGAGCGCCCAAACGGAACATACGCACCGGTACTGTCAAAAAAACGGGGATAGTAGGCCAGGAAAGCATTGGTTCGCTCGAGGTACATCTGCTTGCGGGCGGTGTAACCCGGCTCGCCCGGATCCTCCATCATGATCCAAAGCAAGGGATAGAGTTGATGGGCCCATGGAATATAATAATCGAATCGTCCAAAATCGCCGTCCCGATACCATCCATTCCCTAAATAAAACGCATCAAGCTTAAGCAAGCCCGCGGCCAAACATTCCTTGTCGTAGGGCATCTCAAGGCTTTTTAACGCGAGGAAAATGAGGACATAAAACCAGTGATGATTGTTGTTCCAGGTAACCTTGGCTTTTGTTTTCGCGAGTCCGTTGAGCCACGCCGCAATCCGCAACTTGTCGGAAGCCGGCAAGGGATCCCATAATTTCTCGCGGTCGATGACGAAAGCGTATGCCAACGCAACCACTTCGGTCACCGTCTGGTTGACATAGGCGACTTGATTTCCATAGCTGGCGAGATGCTTTTCCCAGTACCGGGGTGAGGCAGGGTCAAGACCGGAGATCAGGTGGTCGAGGTACCAGTCATGAATTTCGTCTTTCCGGCCACCTTGCCGGACATAAATGGGCTCCTCACGATTCTTCAGCAAAGGGGCGAGGCCCCAGAGAGGACGGCAATAGGCCTCGAAGTAGCCGTGGATGTAGCCCCCATTGTCGGTCTTGCGAACGGAAAGCTTCTCCCAATCCGTGGGAATCGATTCGAGGAGCGGCAGGCTGATGGAAAGCGCGTAGGCTTCGAGATCGGCGCGGGTCTGGAGTTTTGTCATGGGGATTGTTTTTCTGCCTCTGCGTAAAAAAGTCGTTTACGTAAAATCGGGCCGATTAGAGATTTCCAGGTTCCGGAATGTGACATCCGAGCGCATCATCACACGCAATGCAACGTGGCCCTGACGAAGCACCGGCCCGTTGTTTGTCGTCCCGGAGTCGCTTACGTCGAACACCATCACGTCGTCAATTGCGCCTCGAAGCCGATTTTTTTCCTGCACAAATGTGACCCGGTACCACCGGTCCAATTCCCAGCGCCGATTCTCCATCTGAAAAGCAAGCGGACAAAACCATGGATTTTTAATCAAGGCGTGGGATACGAGGTCGTTTCGCGTATCGATCATTTCCCTGTAAAATTCCCAATGGTAATTTCGCACGTCCTCCCAGCAGACCATGCTCATCGCCCCATCGGAGCGTAGCGGATAGTCGGCCAGAAAATCTTCGCCCTGCATTCCAGCCGCCTGGAACATCCAAAGCGCAAGGCCACCGTGCTTATGAATCTTGAATTCGGCGGTTACATGAAGATCCCCCTCGAAAACGTCTCGCGTCCATAAATACATCCGCGTCATGTCATTTTTAGCTCCCTGTTTGCGCGCGAAATCCTCCATGGGTGGCGTGGTAATCCTGAGGCCCTCCTGGCTATAATGCAGGCAGGGCCCGCAACCCTGATGAAAGAATTCCGTGTCCTGCTCCGGACTTTGAAGGGAAAGTGTTTTACGCCGGACCCAACCCTCTGCGTTAGGGGGATCGAAGCGGGGCAGGTCCCTGCCCTCATGCCGTTTCTCCAAAGTACGTTGAATCTCCGAGTCAACCGCGCCTCCACCCTCCCGAAAAAGATCCCGTATCTCCGAGGGGGAGAGAATCGCGTCAAAGAATTCCACGTCGCCCATCGCATACCCAGGACTGCCGAAATATAGAGTCTGGCTCGGCTCCTCCTCGAACGGTTTGTCCGTGGCGGTTGTGTCGGACGTGGCAACGAGGATGCCATTGGCGTAGAGATGATAACTGCCTTTGTCCCGGTCCCATGTCGCCGCCAAATGATACCAGTGCAACCGCATCATTTCAAAATGGTTTGCCGTCATCACCGCGAGGGGACGCAAAAAACCGGCGTCTCCACCGCCTCCCGACGATCCGCTCATGAATTTTCCGATGAGCACCGGATACCAGTCCGTCGAAAAAAGAAGACAGAAGTTGGCGGCATCGATGTCCTGGACCGCTTCGCGATCGGTCAAAAAAACAAAACGATCAAAGTACGGATTCGATTTGCCCTGAGCAGAGTGATGCGCGGCAGAGGCAAATTCCTGGAGCGGCAACACCCAGAATGCCAGCGATCCCCGCCGTCCACCAACCGTATGACGCGGCAGAGCCGCCCGGCCCCGGATGCTACGAAAGGTAAGACCGTTCCGCCCTTCATGCTTGATGAGCCGTGCCGATGAGTGAAGATTTACCACGCCTGCTTCGCCCGCCGGATAGGAGAACAGCGGCGTTGGATTCGATGAGGACGATTTCTCCATGGTTAATTTTTATCAGACGCAGTCGTTGTCCACAACCGATGAATCGATGGACGAACCGCTGTGGTGTGCCGCTCTGTCCGCCGAACGCTCTATCCTGCTTTTTCATTCGAGACGCAGGCTGGGCTCTGCTAATTCAAAAAGTAAATCGATGATCGAGCACATTTACATTGCGGGCTATCGGAGGGATTTTTATCTGACCCGGTTGTGCGTCGCCAGTATTCGTTACTGGTACCCGCAGATCCCCATCACATTCATCAAGGACTATAATTCCGGAGATTATGATACGAGCGAACTGGAGGACTGGGACGTCCGTCTCTTTCCCAGCGCGGTAAAAAAATTCGGCTATGGTTACGGCAAGTTCGAGCCGCTTTTTCTCCCTGAAAGGCAGCAGTACTTGATGCTCGACTCGGACACAGTCTTAGTGGGGCCGGTTCTCGACTTTCTCAATCAAACGAACGCCGATTTCATTATTCATCCCGAACGAAGTTACTATACCTATGACCTGAACTTGCTTAAGGCCTTCGACCCCGGCTTTTCGGCCCCGGATTTTACCTTCAACAGCGGCCAGTACGTAGCGACGAGCGGCCTGCTGCAAAGAAGCGACTTTGAACGTGTCCTGGCGTGGACGGAACCACGGGCTTCGCTCTATCCGGATATTTTTAAAGAAAACGACCAGCTTCTCTTTAATTATCTGCTTTTTAAAGGGCGCGCCGAAGGACGTTTTTCCGTCGTATGCCGGAATTTTTACATTTGGGCCGATGGCGCGATTCCAATCCTCAAGCTCGAAATGATTCGACGAAGGACCTCTCCGGCGATGGTCCTGCATTGGGCGGGCTACAAATCGGAGGATTTCTCCCAAATGCCGCGCGCCGATATCCTGAATTTTTTCCGCGATTACTACCTGTCGCGAACCACGCTTGCCTCGTCCAAGACCTCTGCTTAACCTTGCTTTTTTGAAAATTTTCTTCTTTTATCCGTTCCCCTTTTAATCCAACTTTTCCGACGTTTTTTCATGCCCATGCTTTACTACAAGATTCTGGACAAGAAAGTCGCCCACGAAATCATCGACGGCGAAGCGATCATTATTGATTTCGATACCGGCAATTATTACAGCCTTAACGGCATCGCCGCGGACATCTGGCAATGGGTCGCCTCTGGGGCAAGCCGCCAGCAAATCATCGATGCTTTTCGGGAAATCCAACCCGATCAAATCCAGGGCCTCGATGCCTTTTTCGATCAATTGGTGAAAGAACAAATTCTCGAAAAATCGGAAGGCAATTCCGAAACAAATCCGTTGGCCGTAGTGCCGACCGGCGAAATTCCCTTTCATCTCCCTGCCCTGGAAAAGTACAACGATATGCAGGCCCTTTTGCTTTCCGATCCCATTCATGAGGTGGACGAGACAGGCTGGCCGCGGCCTTTGTCACCCGGGTGATCCGATGCCGAAAGCCACTCCCCCGGCGGGGCGCGCCACCACCATCGGCGACCATTTGCCGGAAGCCTATTTCGACGAAGCCGCCCAGACCTTCTCGCGCGCTGTCTCATCGACGGGAAGCGGCCACGACTTTTCCATTGTCATTGACGGTTTGCGCATCCGCCTCCGCTTCGCCGGGAAAGACCTGTCCAACAAACTTCGCCCCACCCTGGCGCATTTGGAAACAGCGGATAACCTGCCGGACGATTTTACCATTTGCTGCTGGGACGATGAAGGAGCTGGCACAGTTATGCCACACCCCGTCGAGTGGATGTTTCACCATTACGCTTACAGCTTTCTGCCGGTCCTGACCAACTCGCGTTTCCGCACTTTTTACATCGATTGGTTCCAGGCTCTCTCCTGCCTCGACCTGGAATCGCGCGTGGCCTATTGCTGCTACCGTCGCGCGTCGAAGCTTCCGATGTACGAAGTCTCGGCCCCCTTGCGCCCCATCTTTAATACGATTCTTAACCAGCGCGGGATGCAACTGGTCCATGCCTCAGCGGTGGGGACGGAGAAGGGCACGGTGCTTTTCTCCGGGCCGCCTCTTTCCGGCAAGTCGACCATGGCCATCCACTGCCTGCTCGATGGCCTTTTCTATCAGTCGGACGACATCTGCGTTCTCACGTCAGAAGAGAAACCCCGGTCGCTCAGTCTTTACAATATTGCCAAACTGCGCGAGGACAGTCTGCCTCATTTCAAATCGCTCCATCCCGTGCTGTCGCAATTCCAGGAAGAAGATGAAAAGAAATCCTTCTTCTACGTCCACCATCATTTTCCGGAAAAAGTGCTCAAGGCGGCGCCCATTTGTGCGCTTCTTTTGCCGCGCATCGTCGATGAACCGTTCAGCCGCCTTGAACCCGCTTCCGGCATGGACGCCATCCGCGGTCTCATCCCTTGGACGATAAAAGAGATTCCCAAGGCCGACGACCTCGGGGAAAAAATCATGCTGAAAGCGGTCAGCCGCCTTCCGTCGTGGCATCTCCTGCTGGGACGAGACACAGGCCATACCTTGAAACTGATTCGAAGCCTGCTGCCTGCCCCATAAAATCACACCATGAGTTTTTCTTCTTCGGAAAAATCGGCGGGACGGGGGACGCTCTTTCTGACCTACGAATGCCCTTCCTTCGCCGGATCGGGGCCGCAAATTCGGGCAGCGGCGCTTCTCCGCATGCTTGCCGCCCGCGGCGAGGTGCATGTCCTGATCGTCAATCGCTATTGGCAGATGCCCGGACCGTGCGACTCCTGTTCAGACTTGGGCGTTGCTGCCATCACCTACTTGCGTCTTCTACCGGATGAAGGAACCGCCGGACGCTGGATCCGCGTGGCCAGCGCAGTCCCCTACCCCGAGTTAGTGACCATGGATTGTCCAGTGACCAAAGTGGCTGATTCTATTGCGGATTACGCCCGCGAACATCATCTTGAGCAGTTATTCGTTTTTCGCATGGAGACTCTCTTTTTCGTTCAAGGCTGCCTTGATTCCTTTTCCATCCGCCTGCTCGACTTGGACGAACTTCCCTCGCGACGGGACCGCTTGATCCTCAGCCTTAAGGGTGAGCCGCCCAATCCTATACAAAAGCGGACACTTCTCGCCATCCAGGTCCTGGAAAGAAAGCTTGTTCCGCGCTTTGACCATGTATTTGTCGCTTCGGAAGTGGAAGCCGAGGAGGTCCACCGCCATACTGCCTTCACGCATCCGTCTGTCTTGCCCAATATTCGCACGCGAAAACCAGTACTGGCGCCAACTCAAGCCATCCCGCACGAGGTCCTTTTCGTCGGCACCCTTTCTTATTTTCCAAACCAGGACGGCGTGCTCTGGTTCTGCCGCGAGGTACTTCCGTTGCTTCAGGAAAAACGGGGCGACTCCGTGCTCTTTCGCATTCTCGGCTTTGGCGATACTCCCGCGCTCGATCCCATCCGGCATTCTCCCGGCGTCAGTCTTTTGGGGTACCAAGCCGATCTCGTTCCCTTTTACACTCAGGCCGCCATGGTCGTCGTTCCTTTGCGCGCGGGCA
>Ga0206926_1174_pt2 | contig 11809 bp, 9 predicted proteins | sample Alteio_BWOrgHeat_59_FD_152955 | JGI IMG/M metagenome (GOLD analysis project Ga0206926, IMG submission 152955) | Enriched cells from forest soil in Barre Woods Harvard Forest LTER site, Petersham, Massachusetts, United States -... | ecosystem: Environmental > Terrestrial > Soil > Temperate forest > O... | reverse complement strand
ATTATCGCTGCTGTTGTTACAGCCGGTATAGTTAGTGTGAAATGGTACCAGGGTCGTCCCAAAGAGACCAGTAAAGCCGTCGAGCTGGGTAAGGTGACCCTTCCCGATGCACCCGAGGCATCTCTTAGCATCAACGCTGTATTACTACCCCTGCCGGAGGACGGGACTGCCGTCAATGGGGGTACCCAGGTGACCTGGGAGCGTATGGCATGGAACAGCCAGTTCTCCGGTATGTATGCCAATGGTGGCGTAAGGACCACAAAAGGTTCTCTCTTCGACAAGGCTCACCTGGACATTACTTATCTGCGTCAGGACGACTGCAATAAGCAGATGGCCGACCTCGTGAAATTTGCCGGTGACTATAAGAGCAATCCTAACACGCCTGGTGTACTGATCACTTTTATGGGCGATGGTATGCCTGCCTTTATGAGCTCACTCTCAAAAGAGCTGGAGCCATTAGGCCCGGAATATCAACCCATCATCATACCCATCGCACATGGTAAGTCCTATGGTGAGGACCAGGTGATGGGACCCATTTCCTGGAAACAGGACCCTCATAACGCTATCGGTAAATGTGTAGCCGGTGTGCTGCGTGACGGGGACGTCAACATCCTGTTGAAATGGGCCGGTGATAATGGTATTGCGGTAAACCCTGATGAGACCACCTATGATGCTGCCGCGATCAACCTGATCGCCGCCAACGACTTCCTCGATGCTCCCAACAAGTATATCGCAGGATATACCGAGAGCAGGAAGATAGTTGCCAACGGTAAAACGACGGGGCATGATACTACGGTAGGTGTGGATGCTGTTGCAACCTGGACGCCCGGTGACGTAAACGTCGCCACCAAAAAAGGCGGACTGGTGACCATTGCCAATACCAGGCAGTATGCTTCCCAGATGCCGAACCAGACCATCGTCATCAAAAAATGGGCTTATGATCACCGTACCGATATCGAGAACATGATCATCGCTCTTGCCCAGGCCGGCGACCAGGTGCGCTCCTTTAAAGAAGCCAGGCATTTTGCCGCCGTCGTCAGCGCCAAAGTTTACCAGGAACAGGATCCTGCATACTGGGAAAAGTATTATACGGGTGTAACAGAGAAAGACATTCGTGGATCCATGGTCAATCTCGGTGGTTCGACGGTGTTCAACCTCTCCGATATGGCCAATACCTATGGACTGGGCTCCGACAAAGTAGACAGGTATAAAGCCGTTTACAATACGTTCGGTAACCTCATGGTGAAGATGTACCCCTCCATCATGCCCAGCTTTATGCCTTATGAAAAGGCTGTGGACAAATCCTTCCTGCTGAGCGTGATCAGTAATCACCCAGAGCTGCTGGAAGGCAAGGCCATCGAAACGAAATATGCCGACGAGATCACGGAAGCCGTCTCTTCGCGGTCCTATAGCATCGAGTTCGAGACCGGCTCCGCCACCATCCGCCCTTCGTCTTACAAGACGCTGGACGGGATCTTTGAATCTGCTGTTGTAGCCGAAGGCCTGAAATTAGGTATATACGGTCACACGGATAACAGCGGGGCCGATGCCGTCAATATTCCTCTTTCGGAAAAGAGGGCGGCCGCTGTGAAAGATTACCTGGTCAGCAAAGGGCTCAAGATCGAAAGGATCGAATCAAAAGGATTCGGCGCTTCCAAACCCGTAGCCGACAACTCCACCGCGGAAGGTCGCAGCCGCAACCGTCGCGTAGAGATCGTTCTTGGTAACTAATTATTCACCAGAGCAGGAGGCATGGGCCTCCTGCTCTTTATTCAGCTATCTATGTTCAAACCATTTGAAAATATCAGCCGCACTAATTTTCTTATCCTGGCGCTTAGCCAGGTGGCATTTGCCCTCATGCTGTGGCAAGCCGTTCCTGCGGGGCTTATTCCTTCGCCGCTGACAATAGCCGGAGGCCTGGGACAGCTGCTGGGTAGTCCTCTCCTCTGGGATAATGTACTGGTGAGCCTCTTGCTGACACTAAAGGCCCTCCTCTATTCGGTGGTGATCACGCTGGTGTTCTCTTATGTATCAGTAGTCCCTTTTTTCCAGCCCCTGGCCCAGTTCATCGTGAAGTGCCGCTACCTCACTCTTACGGGGCTGATCTTTGTCTTCACGCTGCTGACAAAGGATGGCGGACAGCTGAAATTATCCCTGCTGGTATTCGGGATCGTACCCTTTTTTACCACTTCGATGCTCTCGGTGATCCTGCACACCAACAAACAGGAGTTCGAGCTTTGTCAGACCCTTGGTTATACCCGCTGGCAGAGTCTCTACGAGGTCATCATCGTGGGTAAGGCCGACCAGGTGTTTGAGATAGTCCGTCAGAACTTTGCTATAGCCTGGATGATGATCACCATGGTGGAGGGTTTGAACATGAGCGAAGGCGGCATCGGCGTCCTGTTGATAAAGTATAATAAATACAATGATCTTGTTCATGTGATAGCCCTGCAGGCCGTGATCTTTGGCATGGGTCTTTGTTTTGACTACCTGCTGGGATTGTTACGGCATTGGTTATTTCCTTATAGCAAACTTTAAAAACATTTTTATGACAACATATTCCCGTGAGGAGACCTTATTACAGGTAAAGGACATTTCTCTTTCTTTTGATGGCAGGCCCATTCTTTCAGATATCCACTTCAATATCGACAATATCACCCGCCCCGGTGTGCAGCAGGGTCAGGTGGTGTCGCTCATCGGTCGCAGCGGCATCGGTAAGACCCAGCTGTTCCGTATACTTTCCGGGTTGCAAAAACCTGATACCGGGTCCATTATGATCCGGCAGACCGTCAATGTAGCAAGACCTTCTAAAAATGGGTATCAATGGGAACCTGTTGACCCGGGTTCTTACAGACCGGTTCACGCCGGGGATATGGGTGTCATCTTCCAGAACTACTATCAGTTCGGATGGAGGACCGTATGGCAATCGCTGAAGCTGGCGGCGAGACAAAACAAAACACTGGCGGGCAGGGAAGAGGAGGCCATCCTGGATCTTGCTGCCCGGTTCGACATATCGAATGTCCTGCAGGCCTATCCCAAACAGCTGTCAGGCGGTGAGCAGCAGCGGGTCAGCATTATCCAGCAGCTGCTGAAAGGATCCGACTTTCTTTTACTGGACGAGCCCTTTTCCGGATTGGACGTCTGCGTACTCGATAAGGTCGTCAATCTTTTATTACAGGTGTCCCTGTCCCATGAGCTGAAGACCCTGATCATCGTTTCACATGACATTGAAACGACCGTCGCTATTTCCGACACGGTGTTCATCCTGGGTAAGCATCCTGATGGAGGGGGCTCTACCATAGTCAGGGAAATAGACCTGATCCAGCGGGAGCTGGCCTGGGAAAAGGATGTGCGGGAGAAGAAGGTGTTTGGAGAGACGATCAGGGAGATCAAAGGGTGTTTGTAAAAACCATTTCCGGGTTTTAAAATTTTATCCCTTTAACAGCGTCCTGATCCCGGCAGAGGCTATCTGCATTCCAATACAAAAGACGAGGAAGGCGCTAAGTCTGTTCACGATCTGTTCTCCCCGGGGTCCAAGCCGCCGGATCAGCCGGGGCGTATTGGCATAACAGATATAGACCAGGAGACAAATGAGCAGCACAGCAATGGCGAGGGCCACCAGCTTTACAATATGTTTTGAGATGTCGACGTCTTCACCGTGAGCGCTTAGGGTCAGCAGCACGGAGATCGTCCCTGCTCCCGTAGTCATGGGAAAAGAGACGGGGTAAAAGAGAATATTGTCGATATCGCCGGCCTTTCTGTCCGGCTGTGCTGTCTCTTTTGTCCCCTTGATGGCGTCTTCGGAGGTGAGCAGCTGCCAGCCCATGCGGCAGATCATAATACCCCCCGCCAGCTGTACGATGGGGATAGAGATGCCGAAAAGTTCCAGGACCCAGGAGCCGATCAGGATGGACACAAGACAGATGAGGAAACAATAAAAGGCCACTCTTTTGGCCGCCGCCTTCCGTTCCGGGAAGCTAAGACCGGACAACAGGGGGTCTACAATAAAAGCCGATCCGACAGGGTTTACTGCCGGGAATAAGGAAATAAATCCTACGAACACCAATTGCAAAAAAGGAAAGTCCAGCTGCATAATTTCTGAACGTGAATATCGCTATTATTTAGCTAATTTGGAGCTCATTATTATACTATGCGACGGCATTATTTCTGGTTATTTTTTATCGGCGTTCTATTTTCCTGCGGCGGTCCTAAAAATAAGAACCCCCATGTCCGTATCGAGACCGGTGCGGGTGATATAGAAGTAGAATTATATCCCATGCAGGCGCCGAAGTCAGTAGCCGCCTTTTTATCGTATGTAGATGCAGGTCTGTATAAGGATGGCTCTTTTTACAGGGTGCTTAATGAAGACAACCAGGTGACAGGAGCGGCTTTCTCCAGGCTTATACAGGGAGGCATCTGGAAAACGGATCATGCAAAAGCTGCATCCCTCTCCGGTATACCCCATGAAACAACAAAGCAAACGCATATTCTACATAAAGACGGAGTTATTTCCCTGGCCCGCACCACACCGGGCACAGCCAGCTCTGAGTTTTTTATTTGTCTGGGCGACCAGCCCGGGTTTGACTATGGCGGAGAAAATAACCCTGACGGGCAGGGCTATGCCGCTTTTGGAAAAGTGGTGCGGGGGATGGATATTGTCCGGAATATCTACGCCCGCCCGGAGAATAACCAGTCCTTCGATCCACCCATTCCCATCTATAGCATCAAGCGTTTATAAGCCTTCCTCAACCTTTTTTTAGTAATACTTTCTGTCCGGCGAAGTCCTGGGCTGCGTCAATGATGGCCAGCATTTCCGGCCATTTGGCTGCGGTCTCTCCGTTGTGTTTATAGACCCTTTTGAAATGCAGGAGCAGCTGGTTACCCTGGACCTGCGCTGACGTGACCAGGCTGCCACATTCATTTTCCAATGTTTTATTCAGCTTATCCACACCCTGCACTGTATAACCCTGCGGAATAGCAAAGGTCATTGTGAAGTCCTGTGTCCGGGCATAGGGCATATAAATATCTACTTTCCTGGTCCGTTGGGAGGGGGTGAGCTTTAACGGGGAGCTGATGGCCTTGCCGATGTTAAAGATGAGGTTATTTCCGGCCCGTTGCAGCAGTCCGTCCATGGTGAATTCTGTGAAATACACTAAGTCGGGCGCATTGTGGCGGATGCCGGGATTGATGACCTTCCAGCTGAGCATTTCTTTAGGGTCTTCTTCAAATTCTGAAGAAACTTCGTCTTTAAACCGATCTTTCAGGGAAGCCTTGGCCTTTTCTACTGCGGTGGCATAGTCTTCGGAGACATTCCTGCTTTTCCGGGCCTTCTTTAATACATCCATCACGGATTGTTTTACATGAAGCGCCTCTCTTTCTGACTCATAACAATCTTCGAAGTTCAGCAGATGCGGCTGTTCGTCTATTTTCATTTTTCCTGTCAATGTCGTTTGTCTTTTTACATGGATCAGCTGCATATCATTACCTGAAATATCTATCTGCAGGGTCTCCCGGTGCGCATTCTCAGCCGCGTCGCTCATGGGCAGCTTAAGATGCTGGTCCACCTGGGCATCGCTACGCAGTCTTTTTTCCGGCAGCTCTATACAAGGCTGCCCCTCCTCATAAGAAGGCGTATATCCCGGGCAGGTGAACATATCGCCGCAGTATACGTAAAAGGGCTTATCTATGTCTACGCGCAGGATGGCAGCAAAGTCTCCCCGCGACATGACGTTATTGAGAGCAGGGCCAAACCGGGAAGGCAGTGCGACAAATTCAGATTTGATGCCATAATGCGACAGGAGGGCGCGGAGGCTGGTCAGGTAAATATCCTCATTCAGCTCCATGTGGTTGCGTGCCTCTCCCACTTCCAGGGCGTCCGCATTGTCCGACCGGTTATAATACAGGGCAAATCGATGCGCATAGTAAACGAGATAGGCCAGACTATCCTTGGGCAGCTTTAAAAAATGATGGTCGTATTCGTGTATGATAGGCGTTATCCAGCTGCTGATCAGCATATTGGCTTCAATATTCTCTATGGGGCGGCTGCTGTTCAATACATCCACCAGGGGTACGTTCTTTATCACGTCCCCTGTGGACCGGCCTCCTGTGCTGCCGGCCAGGACGTTGATCCGGAAAGCAGGCAGTTCGCGAAGGGGGGACATCCACAACGCCGTCGGGACGGCGGCGATATTCTTTACATCCAGGTCGAGGATGAGGTCCTTGTCGTCATTGGTCGCCTGGCGTGCCTCCGGCGCATTGTTCATGGAGCGATACTCTACCGCATATTTATCCCCGATGTTGCAATGGATGGAATAATCCACAATAGGATGGTCGTCACCGAAGACAAAGATGAGTCTTTCGGGCGCTCTCAACGCAATGGAGTATTCCTCCACCCGCACATAATAATCGAGGATATCGCCCACCTGCAGATCCGAGATAGCCAGCTTACGCTGCATGCCGCTGCCGGGGCTGTTCAGAAGGATGGATTCATCGAGGCTCAGCTTTCTGATCTTTCCGTCGGGTTTGATGATCCTTGCCCCGACAAAAGTTGTTGCCGTACCGGAGATCCAGCCATTCAGCTTCTTGAACTGGCTGTAGTTCAACTGAGAATATTCATCGAGTGAGGCCTTATCGCTGATACGGACCATCTCCCGCACCGTGCTGTTGTAATAAAAACGACGACTCATGCTGCTCAGTCCTTTCTTTTTCGAATCGGCTTCGATGACCGCTCTGCGGGCAAGGACCACACTGGATTCGTTGGCATATTCCGAAGGGACCTTATAACTGGAAAAAGCCGGAACATTCCAGCCCCATACTTCCTGGTTGACGGCATCGGCCCGTTCCTTGTATTTAACGGTATCAGCCTGCGCGGTGGCAGCATAGCAGGAAAGCAGGAACAGGAGGGCCCATAAGCAGGCATAGGTCTTCGACTTCATATCGGGGATGATTTTTATTTTTGGGTTAGTGTCACCTGTTGGAGATAGGCTTTTTTCAAAAGGGCTACATCGTTGTTCCACTGCCGGAAGCCTGTTCTCGGCAGGCGGACGTCTTTGATGATAATGACTTTCCGGTATTTCAACACATTCCCCTCCTGTTTATAGGATAGGGAGAAGCTATAACCGGCGCGTTGAATATCCAGCGCCGGAGGAATGTCCTGGAGCTTATAATTGGCCGGAAGGGTCAGACTGACTTCCGTGATCCTGTCCTCCTTGCAATCGAAAAGATAATCGTGCAGGCGGTTAGTCGTGTCGATATTGGCATCCGCATATTCCTTCCGGAAATCCATATCCAGGTAAAGATCCTTGTCAAAGGCAGTAGCGGCATTATTATATGCCAGGTCATACCGGAAAGACAGATCAGCATTCCTGTTATCCAGTCCTTCCTGCTTAATCCCGCTCATGACATAATTGCTTTTTCCCCGGGAAAGAAAGACCTCCAGGGATTCCTCCAGCTTATCCTTATGAATGGAATTGACATGGGAAACGATGTCCTCTTTATTTTCTCCTTTCCAGGAATGCGAGACCTTTCCGGAAAGGGTAGTGCCATCGAGGTGTAGGTTATACTGGTTCAGCACTTCATTTTGTTCGTAGCCCGTGACAGGAACACGCTGAAGGAGATAGCTATCGCCATTCTCGATGAGTACCTGCCGGCCCTGGATACGTTGTGCATACTGGCCAAATCCGATGTAGGATTCCGTGGCATCCAGGAAATAGAATTTACCATGATAATTCAACGCACAGATCATGTGATTATCAACAGCCAGGGAAGGCGTTGAGTAATCATACGCAATATGATCGGTACCTATCCAGCAAAGGCGGGCGTCAAAGCCCAGCGAGGTCAAAAGATTTTTTGTGAGATTAGCCATTCCTTTACAGTCGCCGTATTTTTTATTCAGCACATTTTGCGCCTTTTCAGGACGAAAACCAGCGACCCCATTTTCAAAAGCGATATACCGGATATTCTCCTGTACCCATTGATAAACGGCCTTTACCTTATCCAGGTCAGCGGGGATCCCTTTTGTGATATCCTGGGCCTTTGCCTTTAGCACGACGGGATCATTCCCTATCTGCTGGACCAGGCTGTGATACCAGGCATACTGATCTTTCAGGTCATTAAAGTATTCCTGCCGACCGCCTTTCAGCTCTGCGTATTTGCTAAGGACCAGCAGGTGGGGATAGATATAGGTAGGACCGGGGCTATTATCCTCTTTATGGAAAGGAGGAAGGTCCGACATGGTATAAATATAAATATCTGCATCCTTGTGGCTGTCAAACTGATGCTCTTTTTTAATTTTATATCCGGCAAAGTTCATTTCTTTCAGCTCTACATGCATCCATTTCGGGACCAGGATCTCGACTGTTTTTTGACGGACAGCCTGTTCTTCCGTAAAAAAGATCTCTGTAAAATACCGGGGATCGAGGGTGGTCTTTTCCAGCTGGACCTCATCGGAGGTGCCTTTTTTTACAAAAGGGAGGGAAAAATAGCATACGTGGGCGTCGGAATAGAAAATGTCACCGGAGGAATAGAACTCTTTTTTAGGCTGGATGGTTTTATCCCGGGAACCGTTGACATAGACCTTTACCTCTTCAATGCTGGATTCGTCATCATACATTTCGGACCAGAGGATGGAAGAGCGCAGCTCACTGCAATAATAGGTGGTCTTATCCTGTTGCCGGATGATGACGGGATGATCCTTTTCCCCCTCTTCAAAAGCATAGTGCTGGATCTTATTGCTGATGACAATATTGCTGTCCTCCCCTTCCCCGAACGGGGCAGGGTGGGCCTTTGCGGCAAGGGCCAGCGCCGAGAAAAAAGCAATTAACTGGGGGATTCTGGCTATCATACAGTTTAGGAGTATAGGATAATACTATTTTTCGCAAAGGTGCAATTTTTGAAACGATTGCAAAGAAATAATAGTATGTAGCCTATCAGTTTTCCGGACGTGTTGAATCGCGCTTCCGCTGTGTGCTGTCCATTTCATTTTTCCTGGCCTGCTGTTCAGGGGGGCGGGCCATTTGTCGCCTTTACGGAGCCCAGCGTTCCGCTGGTGGAAACATTGGGGTCGGGGCGGGCTGTGACCGCTCCCGGCGTGGAACAGGCGGCAAGGAATAAGAGCAGGGCAAGTATACAATATAGGATCTTCATATACGCTGATTTTAGGGAAATCCCTCTGTTATACCACGGCAAAGGGCTGGCCAGGCCTCAAAGGGTGCTTTTAGCGGCTGACCAGGGCAAAAAAGTTAAAATTGTTGCGAAGAATCCACAGCTGAGGTGCGCAATTTCTGCCATAAACCGCCTAATTTCATAGTATTCAATAAAAATCTGATGCTAAGAAAGATAGGCCGTATTCTTTTAAAGTTGGCAGGCTTGGCTTTATTAATATTCGTCCTTGCGTTATTGATCCTTGGCCGGCTGATAGAATTCCGGGTGAATGATAAAGACCTTCTTTCCTTCTTCCGGCAGCGGCATATAACCCCTGTTATCAGCTATTATCATGCGAAAGAGCGTGAGGTCCGGTATATAGAAGTAGGGCATGACACCGGCGCCACTATCCTGTTCATCCATGGCGCGCCCAGTTCCTTAAGCTATTGGAAAGGCTATCTTTCTGACAGCGACCTGTTACACAGAGCTACCATGTACGCCGTAGACAGACCGGGTTATGGTTATTCCGGATTGGGCGATCCGCTGCCCGATATTGCAACACAGGCATCCATTATCAAGCTAATACTCGACAGCTTGCACCAGGCCCATCGTCCCGTAGTCGTCGTTGGTGTTTCATATGGTGCGCCTATTGCAGCACGTCTTGTGATGGACAATCCACAGCTGGTGAATGGGCTGGTGCTGATGGCCCCGCCCCTGGGGCCGGGGAGGGAAAAGATCTTCTGGTTCACTTATTTGATAGAAAACCCGCTCATACATTGGATCATTCCCCCTATGCTGCAGTCAGCCAACCGGGAAAAGGTCCATCACAAGGAGGAGTTGACAAAGATGCTGCCGTTATGGTCGGGCATCCATATTCCCGTTGCCTATCTGCAAGGGATGGAGGATGGATTAGTAGACACTTCCAATGCTACTTTTGCAAAGACCCATTTGATAAATGCCCCCTCCCTTAGTATGCAAATGATACCAGGAAGAGGGCATTTGATTGCTTTTGCGGAAAAAGACAGGGTTAAAAAGACCATTCTTGACATGCTGGACAAATGCGGTGCGCCGTAATGATCACTATCCGTCCATCTTCACTATTTTGGGCGTAAACTTACCGACGACGTCGATCAGCTGCCGCTGGGAGTTCATCCATATCCTGCATGTGCATCCGGCATAAGAGCGCCGGCTACAGCGATGGGTAATTTTGCAGCCCTGTTTTGAAAACTTATGATTTTTTCCATGATATTCATGGCAATGCTGATCACCGGGCCTTCCGGATAACCGATGGACCGCAGATCTTTTCCTCTTAATTTTAATTTTGCCATTTCTTTTAAATTATTATTGCACCATTTTATTTGCGCAGCTGGAGCTGGCGAAAGCATGGGGTTTAGCCCGGAAATCAAATCCCATTCCCATGATATAACCCATTGCCTCTTTCAAGGCATCGTTACTTTTAAACCCGGGGTTGGTATTGATATCCGCGTGTACTTCCATATCAACATTGTAAAGTGTGAACAGACGGCTCAGCGAATAAGCCACTTCAATACTCCGGGCAACTTCCTTTATCTCTTTTTACGGGAGATCCGTCGAACCGCCTCCAATGCTGTAGCTTTTCCATTGGTTGTTGTTATTTGTTTTTATACATAGCTCTCCCCTTCAGCTAACAAACCCATTTTTACCGGTCCGATAGCCGTCACCCATTTTCCCGCGGAGTCAGATCATTGAAAAGTCATTACAAGAAAAAACCCCGCAATTTCTTGCGGGGCTCCTTTGGTATTGTAGTTGGTATCAATTGTACTCAATAGAAAGTTATGCCCCGCACGGGATACAGCTCTTTTGGGCTGCCCTCAGTTGTTAATATGTTAAACATTCCGTGTCGCATGTGTTCAATTTTATTTGACGATGCAAAGATGTAATTATTTTTTTGATCCTACCAATTTTCTGTTAAAAATTTTTAAAACAAATTTTCGGATGGATTGTAATTCCATTACATCATCCAACATAAAAGCAATGACAACCACCATTCAAACACAGACATTATTTGTAAAAATGGCCCTGATGGGCTGGGACTCCCAGGTAAAAAGGGCTACGGCTCTTTTCAACACTACGCTGTCGGAGGAACAATTACTGAAGGAGATCGCGCCGGGGCGTAATCGGGGCATTTATCTTATGGGGCATCTCCTTGCAGTCAGCGACGCCCTGTTCACCCTATTCGGATTGGGAGAAAGACTTCATCCTGAGCTGGACGAGGCCTTCCTCTCAAAAGCGGACCGCTCCGGGCTGCCTATTCCCGCCATCGATGAATTACGCCAGTACTGGGATGAAGTACATACTAAGCTGAGCATTCATTTTAACAACCTGTCTACAGAAGAGTGGTTCCAACGTCACACGGCGGTTTCGGAAGAGGACTTCGCAAAGGAGCCGCACCGGAATAAATTGAATGTCCTGTTAGGACGCACCAGTCATATGGCATACCATATAGGGCAGGTCATATTACTGAAATAACGAAATTAATGGGCCTCTGCGGCCTGTTCCGGGGCGCTGTGCAATTCTCTGAAGATTGCCAGCGCCTCTTTATTTTCGGGGTCTTTTTGTAAGGCCCTGCCTGTATACAGCGCTGCCCCATTCCTGTTGCCCATAACAAGATCATCTCTTGCAATGCGAT
>Ga0206926_1183_pt1 | contig 11838 bp, 9 predicted proteins | sample Alteio_BWOrgHeat_59_FD_152955 | JGI IMG/M metagenome (GOLD analysis project Ga0206926, IMG submission 152955) | Enriched cells from forest soil in Barre Woods Harvard Forest LTER site, Petersham, Massachusetts, United States -... | ecosystem: Environmental > Terrestrial > Soil > Temperate forest > O... | reverse complement strand
CGAAATTCAGCTTGGAGATTTCGGAGGTGTCGCAGCGGGCGTTTGAGATCGCGAGTATGCGGGCTCGGAGTAAGTGCGGGTATGGAATGCTGGCGTGGGCTACGGTTTTTACTCGCTGGCCCGCGATATCGACTATGGCTACGTCTATGCCGTCGAGCGAGGTTCCGCTCATGATGCCTGCTACTCGCATGGGGATCCTTGGGGCCGGGGCGTCATAAAGGACGCACGCCTCCAGCTATTACAGTTTCCAGTTTTTCGGCAGTTTGGATTAGCAGGAAACCGTTTTCGTCCAGACCGGCTGTTACGCCTTTGATTTTGTCGTCTACCGATACAGCTTTGCCTCTCGGCCAGGTGGAGCACTCTTCGAAACGCTTTAGAATTTGCGCCTTCGGCAAGGTAGCGTAGCGTAGCGATTCCGCTATGATCCGGTTGGCCAGGGCGTCCTTATCGTGTTCCCTGCCCGTCTCGATTTTCAGCGATGTTGCGAGGCCGGCCAGATCCTGCGGAAATGCGGATTGATTTACGTTCAGGCCGATGCCCGCTATTAGTGCGCCTTCTGCCGCCTGAACCATGATGCCTGCTAATTTCCGCTCACTCAGCATGACATCGTTCGGCCAACGGAGGTCTGTCGAGACCTGGGCCAGGTCGTTTACGGCTCTTTGTACGGCAAGGCCTAACGCCATTGTCAGGATTGGCCCGGATCCAGTGAGGCGCAGGATGATCGAGATGTAGAGACCTCCGGTGTCGTCGGAGTGCCAGGTGTGTCCCTGGCGTCCTATGCCTGCGGTCTGGATTTCCGCGATTACCGCGGTACCGTGCGGCTCTCCTTTTGCAGCTAAGGCTGCCGCGTCCTTCATTGTGGACGCGGTTGTGTGAAGACGGACGATCATGCGAGGTCCAGTTTAAAACTGATGTCGACTGCGCGGGCGGAATGGGTGATGGCTCCGACAGAAACGAAATCGGCTCCGGTTTCGGCGTAGGCTGCGACTGTATCGAGGGTGATGCCTCCGGAGAGTTCAACCTTTGCGCGTTTGTTGATTTTCGCGATCCACTGCTTCGCTTCTTCCGGGGTGAGATTGTCCAGGAGTAAGTGATCGGCGTTTGCGGCGAGAGCTTCATCGAGTTCGGATTCGGTGCGGACTTCGATTTCGATTGGCATGGCTGAGGTGCGGGCGGCTGTGATCGCTTCGGTAACTCCTCCTGCCGCGGAGATGTGGTTGTTCTTGATCAGGATCGCATCGTAGAGACCCATGCGGTGGTTGGTGACGCCTCCGCAGGCTGCTGCTGATTTTTCGAGTTGACGAAAGCCTGGTGTGGTCTTTCTTGTATCCAGGATTTGACAGTTTGTGTGGGCCACCGCTTCGGCAAACTGTCGCGCCAGGGTTGCTACGCCTGAAAGGCGCTGGAGAAAATTGAGGGCCGTCCGTTCGTATTTCAGGAAATCACGCGCCGTGCCCTGAACGGTCGCGATGACCGTGTTCGCTGCCAACGCATCGCCATCGCAGTGATTCAGTTCCAGGTCATCGTAGATTTCCGCGAGGACTTCCGTGCCTGCCAGAACCAGCTGTTCGCGGGCCAGGAATACACCTGTGGCCCTCCGATCAGCGGGCACGCAGGCGTTGGAGGTCACATCGCCGGTGCCGATGTCTTCGGTCAGGGCGAGGTGGATCAGATTATTAGCCACAAATGAACACAGATGAACACGGATAAATCAAGAGTTCAGACTGTCTTGTACTTTCTGCAGTTGAGACTCGTATTCGACCTTTTTGGCCCGGATCGAGTCCACTACTTTTTGCGGCGCTTTGCCGAGGAAGACTTCGTCGTTCAGTTGGCGATCGGAGTTGGCGATGTTCTTGACGAGCTGATCGCGCTCTTTTTCCAGGCGTACGCGCTGTTTTTCGAGTTGGGCGGCCGGGACGTTGATCGAGACTGTGAAGCCCGACATGGATTTCACCGCACCCGATTTCGGGGTTTCGCCCAGTTCCAGATTTACCTTTGCCAGTTTTCGAATTACTGCGTAATGCGGGGAGACATCGGCTCCGTTGATCAGGCCGTCTAACGGTAGCTTTGGATCCAGGCTCAGGTCGGCGCGGAGGTTTCTCAGTGACGACACTACGTCCTGCAGGAGCTGGATCTCGGCTTCGGCTTTCGGATCGTCGAGCTTTTCATCGTATTGCGGATAGGCTTGCAACGAGACGGATTCGCCTTCGCGCTCGGCGAACCTGTGCCAGAGCTCTTCTGTGATGAAGGGCATCAGGGGGTGGAGCAGCGCCAGCGTCTGCTCGAAGACTTTCCGGATGCGTTCCCAATCGCCGCTGTCTTTCTTTAGCTCGATGTACCAGTCGCAGAAATCATCCCAGATGAAGTGCCAGATTGTTTGCGCGGCTTCGTGATATCGGAATGTTTCGATCGCCTGATTCATCTGCTTCGCGCATTGATTCAGGCGCGATGCGATCCAACGGTCTTCGACTCTATCGGGCGCTGCAACGGATTCACCCTGATTGGTCAGGATGAACCTTGCTGCGTTCCAGATTTTGTTGGCGAAGGCTCGGGCGCTATCGAGGCGTTCGGGGCTGAAGACGATGTCCGTGCCCGGGGCTGCGCCTAACAGGAGCGCCATACGGACGGCATCGGTGCCGTATTCTTCGGTGACTACGAGCGGGTCGATGACGTTGCCCTTCGTTTTCGACATCTTCTGCTTGTCCGCATCGCGCACGAGGCCGTGGATGTAGACCTGGCGGAACGGGACCGATTGCTCCAAGGGGACTCCGTCCCCGCCCATGAATTCGATGCCGAGCATCGCCATCCGGGCTACCCAGAAGAAGAGAATGTCGAAGCCCGTGATCAGGGTTGTCGTCGGATAGAAGTGCTTCAGGTCATCCGTTTTATCGGGCCAGCCGAGAGTGGAGAAAGGCCAGAGACCGGAGCTGAACCAGGTATCGAGTACGTCTGGATCCTGGCGGAGCGCCGCACTACCGCAACCGCACTTGCTACATTCCGTGGGATCTTCGCGGGTGATGATGGTTTCACCGCAGGCATCGCAATACCAGACCGGGATGCGATGACCCCACCAGAGCTGGCGGGAAATGCACCAGTCGCGGATGTTGAGCATCCACTCGTTCCAGGTTTTGAGCCAGACTTCGGGGACGATTTCGATCCGCTTTTCGTCCACGGCCGCAATGGCCTTTTCGGCTAGTGGTTTGGTGCGGACGAACCATTGCTTCGAGACTAACGGTTCCACCACGCTTTTGCAGCGTTGGCATTTGCCCGGATTGACGGTGTAGGGTTCTACTTTTTCGAGGAGACCCAGTGCATCGAGATCGGCTACGATTTTTTTTGCGGGCTTCGTAGCGATCGAGACCGGCGTAGAGGCCTCCGTTCGCGGTGATCTTTGCGTCGCGGCCTATCACTTCTATAAGGGCCAGCTTGTGGCGCTTGCCTGCTTCGAAATCGTTGGGATCGTGTGCTGGGGTGATTTTGACGACGCCGGTGCCGAATTCGGGGTCGGCCATTTCGTCGAGGATGATGGGGATTTCGCGATCCATCAACGGGAGTTTGACCGTCTTACCGTGTAGATCCAGGTAGCGCTCGTCGCGCGGATTGATGGCTACTGCGGAGTCCCCGAGCATTGTCTCGGGACGCGTTGTGGCTACGGTCAGAAAACGGTCTGTGCCCACAACCGGATATTTGATGTGCCAGAGGCTGCCTTCCATTTCCTCGTGAACACTTTCGAGGTCGGAGATGGCCGTGTTACAGCCGGGGCACCAGTTGACCATGTACTCGCCGCGATAAATGAGGCCGCGTTCGTGGAGAGTGACGAAGACTTCGCGGACAGCGCGGGAGAGGCCGGGATCGAAAGTGAAACGCTCGCGGGACCAGTCGCAGGAAGCGCCGATCTGGATCATTTGGCGCTTGATGGTGCCGCCGGATTCGGCTTTCCATTTCCAGACGCGGTCGACGAACTGCTCGCGGGTCATGTCGCGGCGATACTGGATGCCTTCGGCGGCGAGTTGCTTTGAGACCACCATTTCGGTGGCGATGCCGGCGTGGTCGGTGCCTGGGAGCCAAAGGGTTGTGTCGCCGCGCATGCGATGCCAGCGGGTGGTGACGTCGATTTCGGAATGCTCCAGCATGTGGCCCATGTGGAGGTTGCCGGTTACGTTGGGGGGCGGGATGACTAACGAGAATACCGGTTTTCCCTCGGTGTATTTCGCTGTGTAAATGCCGGATTCGACCCACCACTGAGCCCAACGGGGCTCGAAGCGCCCGGGCTCGTAGACTTTTTCAATTTCCATGGAAGTTTTCAGTTTAGCAGGGGTTGGAAATGGGGTGCTTTCGTGGGGCGTTGCCGGTGGTGAGTCTCCGTGAAAGGTTTCTCGCAGAGGACGCAGAGATCCCGCAGAGATCGCAGAGAAAGGCTTCCGGATGGGTTAGGCGGCTTCCGGCTTCGGCCAGGTTGATACGTTTTGGCCCGCTCCGGCGAATTGGACCTTGTCGCCGTCGCGATAGATGACTCCTTTTGCTACTTGCAGAGTAGTCAGGCGGTTGGCTGCGGCCAGGATTTCGTTATTCGAAAAAACCGACCCATTTAGAGTTGGGGATTTGGGGGCCTGGTAGGTTAAACCCTTGAGATCGCTGTATCTGGCGATGGCTACTTCCTGGGCTTGGTCGTGTTTGTAGTTCTTTTTGCGCTCGGCCTGGAGGTCTCGGAGTGTCGCCAGGTTTTTGTGGAGGCTGCGGTTCATTCGCTGTTCGTAGATGCTCATCAAGGCGAACTTCTGGGCTTCGTTGGAAAAGACCAGGGCGGTGGAGAAAGCGGCCTGGATTTCCGGGTCGTCGGATTCGGCGGATGTGCCGGGGGCTTCGGCGCCGAGGGCGTACATGTTGGATTCGACGGCGCGGAGGCGGTTGAGACGCCAGGTGTCCCAGGCGACGGCGTGGGCCAGGCTGAGTTCCATGGTGGTTTTCGGGGCGAGGTCGGTGATCAGGTCTTTTTTGAATTGTTCGAAGATGGGGCGGTCTTCGTCGGAGAGGGTAGTGACCTGGCCGGTGAAACCGTCACGCAGGGCGTTGAGGCGGGTTTTGTTGCGGCCTTCGGTGGATCGGGGGCCGGTGGATTTCTGGGCGTTAAGGCGGTTTGCTTCGAGCTGCTTCTGGGATGTTGCCATGGTTTTACTCTCCGATTGAAGAGATAGCATGGAGTGTCAAGAGCTGGAGGGTTATATTGTTGAAAACACTGGACAACAAACTTGTGACTGGCGAGGCGGGCAAAAAGCATTTGGCCGCAAATGGACGCTAATGAACGCGGATAAGAAAATTCGCCGGCAAAAAGTTGACGGATTGGGCTGGAGTCGTCGTGAATTATCGAAACGAGATCAATTCCGAGGTCATGCGTTGATCAGGCATCGGCAACATCATCGAGAAAGACCTCGCCCAGCAGGCAACGGTCTATCTCAAAGAGTGCCCTTCGATTCGTGGATATTGTGAGGTTGAGAAAACTCCTGTTGTGCGATCTGGCGCACGTTGACCTTTGTACATTGCCAGCTACTTCCAGAGGAGTTCAACGAGAAAACCAGGAGTTCTGAAACATCCGCAGAAGTTATCCAAGCCCTCGGGTCAGTCCTCGCTGAGATTTCGGTTATGAAGTTCGATAAGCTCTCAGATTTGATGAAGCAGCGATTCAGGCGGTTCTCAGTTCGGATTCGGCCTCTCGATCGAATCGATCACGAGCGTTTCGACCGGCCCCTTAACCAACTCCACCTTAATTCCCAGTTCCCGCATAGCCCCCGAAGCAGTCGGCAATCCGGAAGGATCGGGATTGGACGACACACCGTGATGCCAGTCATCGCTCGAAACCTTCAAATGAATATCAAACGTTCCCTTATAACCTGTCTCATCTATAACAAGACGCCCCCATTGCCTGGTCAGAAACTCCGCCAGTGATGGCATCGAGACCTTACCGCCGACAACTTCGATCGCGGTCCCCTGCTCGACGAGGTAGGCTATAAGTCTTCCGCATGGAAGCGGACGTGTTGCGCCGCGCGCGTACGCTGGCTCGGGGCCCCGCTCCGCCCATGAAACGCAAGCACCTTCCTTGAGCTTCAGACCTCCGCTCGCCGCGGAAAGTTTGTAGACAAGCACCTGCCGCTTCTCGCGGTGCACCTTTAAATGAAATCTTTCTTCGAGCAGCGGTACCATCATCGGCCACATCTCGGAGGCGCCGACAGGGCGTTCGGCCTTCGCTATGACGCTGTAATAATCATTGAAAATCCACCCTGGCCCGCCAGACAGCTGATCATTCCTGACTCCATAGGCCGCCTGGATCAGTGAGATGGTGTTCGCCTCTACGTTGACCCTCCCATTCGAGAATTCGTGCATGATGGTCGCACCATGGGCCTCAGTCTGATAACTGCGCTTGACTGATGCCACCTCAAACACTGGCCGCGCTTGCTGCGCGAGCAGGACGCCTACCATCAACACCGGGCAGACGGCAACGCCAAACCGAAGGGGTCGAGGCATAACATTCGGAGCGTAACACGAATTTCGGCTTGGTTAATCTGGACCGCACAGCCAGCGATACCTCATCCGATAAACCTCCGCACATCCGAAAGGCTCTCAGCAATTCTCTGAGCGCGCGGATCCTTGCATCGAACCAGGATCGCGCGCAGGCCCACGGATTCCGCCCCCAGAATGTCCGCGTTGATGCTGTCACCAATCATCCAGACTTCAGCCGGATCATCCAGTGAACTGAGGGCAGCCTGGAAAGCCCCAGGATGTGGTTTCTCGAATCCAGTCTCGGCCGAATTTACGATGCGGTCAATTAACGGGCTCAGACCCAGACCATCGACCAGTGAACGCAACTCGGGCACGTGGTTCGACAGAATTGCATGCTTCCATCCTTCGTCGAGGAGCCCTTTCAGAACATCCTTTGTATCCTCGAACAATCGCCACTCAGCAACATCCGCATAAGTCGGGCGAACATTGCCCGCCAGCGCTTTGGCCCTGTCTGGAGTGAGTCCACATCCGACGAACGCGTCTTCAAATACGGGCAGAAGTGAATCCCACCAATCTGCCGCCGCAAGCATCGGTGGATTCACCCGATCCGGAGTGTGCCAGGGGAAGCCCTTCTGAAGAGACGGCCGAAGGCTAGCCGGGTCGACTTCTAAACCTGCGAAACGGTGCAATACCTGAGCCATCGCGCCGGACCACTGTCCAGGCCGATAGGCGAGTGTCCCATCGAAGTCCCAGATCAGGTACTTTCGCTGCAAGGCCATCCCATTTCATGGTAGTGCGAGAGGTGATGGAGCATCGGCACGGTCTGGCGATGCTCTTTGCTGCTGGTTGAAATTGAGTTACCCGGATTGCTGCTTACGCAACCCGCGTCTCCCACGCATCCTCGAAACTACCCGCCGTAAACGACGTCATCAGGTCGATACGTTAGGCTCATAGCCCCACTGGATGACTTTGCCAGCGCTGGTGAGATCCGTGAAGGAGATGCTCAGTTCACCGAATCCGAACTGTACGTACCCAGATTGAATAGCGGTGCAAGCTGGTAATCAACTCTGTTCGAGTTCAAGCACTCGACAAACTCTTTCAAGTCGCGGCTCAGCGGCATGGTTTCGCGCTCTTTCCCGAATTTCAAAAAACATATCGACTCGCTGACCCGGAGTCAGCCGGGAACGAACAAGGGCATCGGCCTGGCCGGCTTCCTCAAAACTGTCGAACACTCGGATGACGTTTTCCATCTCCTCAATTTTACCGTCTCGCCAACGCCCCTCGCCGATTCGATAATTCGCCACCAGGATAGATACTGGTTTCAGACATGGCGAATAGCAAGCGCAGGTGCCTAGCGTCGCTTACATCCATTCCGGCGTACTCGCTTTCCAGTTGTACAGCGTTTGCTCGCTGACGTTCCATTCCTGTTAATTCCGCGCGCACACAAGGAACTTTGGTTAGCCGCGAAAATCGGTCGCAGCGTCGCAGCGGGCAGGTAATGGATGAATCAGTGTCAGTGGGAAGTGTTCATGGACCTATATTCGGAGACTCCGTCCATATATCCAATCGAGGCATATCGATTCGACTTCGGCTTCCTCAAATCGCCAACCATCGAGCCGGACCTCCAATTCTTTCTCAAGAATCAAGATCATTGGAACCCTTGGCGGTCCGACCTGTTCCCACTTGGCGCGAGCAGCCCTCAAGAATATGGCCGCAATCCTGAATTCGCCTCGAGCGGCCAGTAACTCGCCAATCCAGGTCCGAATGAATCCCTGATTACGGATATTTGCGCCCTGTGGCGCTTTTTCAATAATTAATGCCGATTTCTGATAGCAAACAAGTGCCGGTCCAATTTGCCCCATCAAATGCAGGCAGCGTCCAGTATTTCCGTAGTGCGGCCCGCCCCGCTTTTCGTCCAACTCGGACGGGTCGATTACATCGGCGACAGTTCGCCCGCCCAAGAAGATTGGCAATGCCGCCTCTGGGCGTCCGGCGTCGCGTTCCGCGAGCGCCAGAGAATGGGCAATATCAAATGACGTATCAACTCCGGAGGCCTCTTTAAGTTCGTTGCCCTCGCGGCCCCATTTGACGGCTTCTGAAAACTTACCAGCTACCCATAGCACGTGACATCTAATCCCGCAGTAGCGAATGAACTTCGCGTCTTTGTTTGGCACTCTTGCCGAGTACCCGTCGAGCACACATGCTGCTGCGTCGTACTCCCCGAGATACGAAAGCGTATCCGTATAATGTTCCACCAAAGAATCGAGGGCCACTACTTCAGAATAGTCATCGGCCCAGTTGATCTTCGCAAACACAAGCTGAGCTGCTCTGCAGAATTCGCGCGGATACGCGCTTTCCGAAAAGGCTCCAGCCACTTCTGAAAGCGTCTTTAGCGCCTCAACAATGTTGCCGGCCTGCAGGTCCAGTTCCGCATTCTGAGTCCAGTGCTGCAACATCGATAATGTCGGACGCCGTTTTAACGATGGGCGAAATTGCACTATCCATTTACGGTAGACGTCCCGGATTGCATCAATGAATGATAGACGCTCGGCGTATACGCAAGTTTTTCTCACAAAATGCCGAACGATCGGATGAAGCTCAAGCAGGTCATCTTCGTCATGTCTTGGCTTAACCACGATGAGGTTTAACGCTTTGAGTGCACGTATTGCAGTCGCGGTCTTGCTGAAGTTAAGGTGACCCCTGACGTAATCGGCAATCTGAAGTTCCGTTTCCGGCTTGACCGTCTCTGCCATGGATTGCAGGACAGTCCGATCCCGCTCGTTTAAGGTCGCCCAAACCGCACTGAGAGTACTGTCAGGGGCCACGCCGTCGCCGACCGCAAGCTGGGTAAGGAGCTGCGCCAAGGACGTCGGCTGGTTCGCTCGCACGACCTGTGCTGCTAGCAGATCGAGCCAAAATGCATGCCCACTAGTCAGTTCGTGCGCTTTCCGAATATCAATCTCCGTACATTGCGCCCTTCGCTTTTCAAACAACTTCGTCGTCGCATCGAAATCAATCCCTTCCAAATGGCAGCTAAATGCCAGTGGGTGGTCGTAATAGACGGGCGGCCGGCAGGTGAATACAGCACGAGATTGAATATCTGTGCTCAACAGCGCCTCTATAAAAACGTTCACACTCCTTCCCATGCGTTTGGATTCGAGATCGACATAATGATCGACGTTGTCGAAGACAAGCAGAACCTTACGAAATCGGATGAATTTGACCACAAGTTCTACGATTGAAAATACGTCCTGCTTAGCAAGGTCAACACCCGACACTCTGCCGCCAGAAAGTTTTTCTACGATAGAAGCTAGCTGATTCTCAAAGCGCTCACTCTCCTCTTTGCAGTCTCGCCACACAAAGAGGCTGTATTCGGTCGATATCAGCTGCGCGTCCGCAAAATATTGGGCTGCCACCGTTGATTTGCCTTGACCGCCGATACCTGTAACAAAAATTGCACGAGCAGTTGACGATCTGATGGCGGCGAGTTCCGGAGATCGGCCGACGCAAATATCTACGTGAGGGGGGCGATCCTCGTCATCGCCCTCAAGCACCGACGGACCACTTCCCGGGGCGGTGGTGGGCTCGGCATGCTGGCCTAGTATGTGGCCGGTTAGCCTCTGGTACGGCTGCGAGGGAATCGGCCGCACTACCGGGACTTCCTTGTGCCAAGTGGCGAGAAGTTCAGGTAAAAACACATTGCAATCGACGCCGGAATACAGGCTCACACGTCCGCGGTCAATTCCCGGTGCAAGGCGGCCGGCGAGAGGATCCGTCAGGCTTGGGGTTGTATCGAAAAACGTCCAAAGCACCTCGGGGTACGCCGTATCGTCTCGAACTACACGCATCAGCGCTTCGGTAAATGAATCATCCCATCCGCTGTAGGCGCAAACGACAACCAGCGAATTTCTAAGTAGGGACGCCAGCGAATCGTGAAGCTTCGGTCTCGGCTGACCTAGTTGGCGCGGCGTGTGCAGCGTGTCCGACCCATACCAATATCCGTGAAAATGAATCACATGGCATCCCATGCCGTGCGTATTCGAGATGTTGCCGTCAGCGTGAAGATTGGTCCGATAGTAGGTACCGCCCGCCCTCTGCACAGATACTTGAATCAGCGGGTCAAAGTTGGATGTAAGAACAACGCGTCCAAATTTTTCAGGGTAATCAGCAATTAAAGTGCCTAACGCCCCGGCTCCGGGTGTCAGTTCCCAGCCAAGGATATCGGCGTCGAGATACTGACAAATCTCGTCGGAAGTCAGAAAAGCGCTCGACCCTTCTGGCACGCTGCGAGCACGCACCACAGCCTTTCGAACCACTTCATTTACTGCGCGCTGTCCCCGCCGTCCGAGGAGAAAGCTAAAAGCTGCCTGGTAGTGGCTGGAATTCGTGTCGCTGAGGGCTTGGTCAAGGGCCGCGATCTGCCCGGGTTGACTACAGAACTCTTCTCGAATCAATTGAATTACGCCACCAACGTCTGGAACGCCTCGTCCCAAAGGAGTGGGTGAGGCCGACATGGGTGATCCAACCAGGAAGACGACGTCCTGAATTCTGCCTTTGAGTCCACCGCTTAGACGTTCGAGAAGAGCGGCCTGGTCGTAGAACTCGAATAGCGTGTTCATTGTCTGGTGTTCCGCTCAAGGCTCCTCCGCCAATTCGAGCCGCAAATCCCATCGTCCGCGATGGATAATTGTACCAGCCGATACAACTTTGCAAATCATTCGATAGTTCTGCCTGAATGAACCAGCTCCGTTAGCTTTTTCGTCTTTCCGCAGAGAGACCCTAGCCCAATTCAGCACAGTAACTACCGATTGAGTCCAATAATTTAACCGAAATACTCTTCCCTATCGGTCCCAAGTCAGTCTTGGTTTGAGCGAAATTGATTCTTCATCTCGCGCCACCGCGGGTCTGCGCGAACCCGAAAATGCTTTAACCCCTCCGAAATCACCGTTTCCTATCGCCACCAGTCGTTCGTTTTGTGATGGGGAGCCTATAAATAGAGCTGATCCCGTCAACAACTTTCCGCACGCAACCCATTATGCCCAAGTGTTGAAATCGTTCGCGTCCGCGTCTTTCTGCGCCGCAAAAGTTGAGAGATTTTTTCAGTCACACAAATGTCGAAATTATTTTCATCGCTCGTACCTGATTGAAATGGGGCCGGTTAGGAGCATTGGAGGGAGATTTCTATCGCCTGCGGAAACCCTGTTTCCTTGCCCGCCGTGCTACTTTCCACTCAGGGAGCAGTTCTTCATCGGCTGCTTCCGACTTTAATTTCCTGGCCAGGAAACGTCGATTGAGGTGAAACTGGACGGGTGCCTGTTAAAGGCTGACGGCGATGACTCATGC
>Ga0206926_1185_pt1 | contig 11890 bp, 5 predicted proteins | sample Alteio_BWOrgHeat_59_FD_152955 | JGI IMG/M metagenome (GOLD analysis project Ga0206926, IMG submission 152955) | Enriched cells from forest soil in Barre Woods Harvard Forest LTER site, Petersham, Massachusetts, United States -... | ecosystem: Environmental > Terrestrial > Soil > Temperate forest > O... | reverse complement strand
AGGATCTTCCAGGTGGGGGAGTTCTCCCAGGATGTCCCTCCGGATACGGCGGTCGGGACGGGCGCCGGGTCCAGTAAAGTGCTTTATCTCAAGCTGTTGAAAGCAACTTCTCAACGTACTAACCTGCCGTTGTGGGGGTTGATGATGAAAAACGTTTATTCGTTAAAAACAGCCTCCGGGTCCTATCTCTCTAATATTTCTCAAAACGGCTTTCAGTTTAATATTTTATATGACGAACCCAGCAAGGGTACCAAGCGGTATCTTCCGGAGGGGCCGAAGGCTGAGCAGCCCTTGCTGACATTGTTAAACCTGGACCGGCTGAATGCCCGTAATGATCCGCAGCCGGATGGGATCTTTGACTACCTGGAGGGATATACGGTGTTGTCTAACCAGGGCAGGGTCATTTTCCCCTTGCTGGAACCTTTTGGGCATGACCTTGATTCTGTAGCATTTACCGGGGCTCCTCAAACGCTGAAGGACAAGTATGTTTTTTATCAGCTGTATGATACCATAAAGGCGGTGGCGCAGACTTTTGCGAATGTGGACCGGTATATACTCAGCGGTGTCGCCAAGGGGCAATCCACCAGCAATCTTTCGTTGGGGGCGTATAATGTGCCCCAGGGATCAGTGGTTGTGACGGCCGGGGGGCAAACATTGAAGGAAAATGTCGATTATGTAGTGGATTATAACCTGGGTACAGTACAGATCATTAACCAGGCTATCATTAATTCCGGGGTGGCGGTTAACGTCTCTTATGAGAATAATGGCACTTTTGGCCAGCAACAGCAGAGTTTCATGGGGGTGCGATTGGATTACCAGGCGAAGAACACGGCCACTGAGTCATTGAATATCGGCGCTACGATGGAAAGATTAAATGAGCGTCCCTTTTTTAGCAAGACGAATTACGGGGAAGATCCTATTCGTAATACCATGTATGGGGCTGACATCAATTACCGGGGACAATTGCCGCAGCTGACGCGGGCTATCAACAGGCTGTTGTATACGACCAAGGAAATGAGTACCATCAATGCGTATGGGGAAGCGGCCATTTTGAAACCCGGTCATCCCCCGCAAATAGGCAGTGGTAGCGCCGGTGCGGTTTATATCGACGATTTTGAAGGGTCCACCAGCTCCATTGATCTACGGTTCCCTCTTTCCGCATGGGCGCTGGCTTCAACACCGGATCAAACGCTGGGACAATTTCCCGCCTTGTTCCCTGAAGCCTCCATGACCGACACATTGCAGTATGGGTTTAATCGCGCCAAGCTGGCCTGGTATAATATCGAGCCGACCTTACAGGATAAAAGTAATACGAATAACCCGGACCGGTATGAAAATACTTTATTGGATCCACGGGTAGCTCCCATCCAGACGCAGCAATTATTTCCCGAGCAGACCGTGCAAACAGGACAGGCCCAATTGATCACATTTGATATGGCGTTCTATCCTACGGACAGGGGGCCTTATAACTTTGATAACAGACCTGGCAGCATTGCCAATAATGGAAAGCTGTTGAACCCGCAGAAGCGCTGGGGAGGGATCATGCGAGCGCTTACCCAAACTGACTTCGAAACAAACAACATCGAAGTGCTCCAGTTCTGGATGCTCAGTCCTTTTGCAAAAACGAGTACGGGAGCGGGTAATACAACGGGTGGGCAGCTGTATTTCGACCTGGGAAGTGTTTCCGAGGACATTTTAAAAGATGGGAAGAAAGAATTTGAGAATGGGTTGAATACACCGAATATACAGTCACAAATAGACAGTAGTTCAGTCTGGGGAAGAGTGCCTGCGAATCCTATCCAGGTGACAACGGCGTTTAGCAACGATGCTTCTGACCGTCCTTACCAGGACGTGGGGCTGGACGGTATGGATGACGCGGCAGAATTTCTAAAGTTCAAGACTTATCTGAATGGGCTGAGCGCCATTGTCAGTCCTAGTGTCTTACAACAGGCCCAGGCGGATCCTTCCTCTGATGACTTTATCAATTACAGGGATGCTCAGTATGATCAGGGGCAGGTGGGTATACTTGGCCGTTACAAGAATGTCAATAACCCGCAGGGCAACTCGCCCATCGCCACGTCGAGCAGTACGCTGGCGGCCTACACTTTATATCCTGACCAGGAAGATCTGAACAACGATAATACGATGAATCAGCTGGAGGAGTTTTTTCGAGTATAGAGTGAACCTCCTTCCGGACAGCATGAAAGTGGGGATCAACTTTATTACCGACAGTATGTCCTTTACTCCCAGTGGCGGAGTTGCGCAGACCTGGTATCAGTTCCGCATTCCTATTTCAGAGTATTACCAAAAGGTGGGGAATATCCCGGATTTTAAATCTATCCAGTTTATGCGTATGTACCTGACCGGGTTCTCCGACTCCGTCGTATGTCGATTTGCCAAGCTGGAGCTGGTAAGAAATTCCTGGAGAAGCTTCGATTATGTCATCGATACGACGGGTAATTACACTTTGCTGCCGACTGCCAATCTTGTTACTTTTAATGTAACGGCTGTCAATATTGAGCAGAACAGTTCCCGGACGCCTATTCCGTATGTTTCACCGCCCGGTGTGCTGCGTCAGCAGGAATTGAGCAATAATAATGTCAATCTTCTTCTCAATGAGCAGGCGATGAGCCTGCAGATCTGTAACCTGACCAGGGGGGATGTAAGAGGGGTATATAAGACCACTAACCTCGATCTTCGTCGTTATGGCACCATGGATATGTTTATCCATGCGGAAGGCGCCGGAGGAGCCGATGCGTTAGCGGATAATGATCTGTCGGCCATCATCCGGATAGGTAGTGATTTTGTCAGCAATTATTATGAAATACGGATACCCCTGAAGAAAACGGCCTGGCAGGCCACGCTGGATACGGATATCTGGCCGTCGGTCAATAATCTTAATCTGGCGTTGAACCGGCTGATCCAGTTGAAAGTGGACCGGAATAATAAGGGGGTAAGCAATGTTTATTACAAGGAGACAGATAATGACGGGCGGAGCTATGCCATTTTGGGTAACCCTAACCTGGGGGCGGTACAAGCCTTCTTCCTGGGCGTGCAGAACGTCCAGAAACCAATGATCTGTACGGAGGTCTGGTTCAATGAGCTGCGCCTGTCGGATATTAGTGAGAAGGGGGGCTGGGCTTCTGTAGGCAAGGTGGATATGAAGGTGGCTGACTTTGGAACGGTGAATGTATCGGGAAGTATACGAACGGTCGGGTTTGGAACCATTGACCAGAGTACCAATGAACGTTCCCTGGATAATAATACGCAGGTAGATGCAGCCGCCAACCTTGAATTAGGGAAGCTGTTACCCAAGAAGGCGGCCGTATCCATTCCCGTTTACGCCGGTATCACGAAGACGAACAGTACGCCTGAATACGATCCTTTTGATCTGGATATAAAATTGAAGGATAAGCTAAAGGGCGCTGCGCCATCGCAGAAGGACTCTATCCGGGAGCAGGCGGTGGATGCCACTACGGTGACAACGGTGAATTTTACCAATGTCCATAAGAATAATACAACAGGGAAGAAGCTGAAGATATGGAGTATTGAGAATTTCAACGTAAGTTATTCCTACAACCGGAGCGAGCATCACAGTCCATTGGCGGTGGAGGATGAACTGATCACCAATAAGGCGACGCTGGCATATAATTATACGCATACGGCCAGGTACTGGGAGCCCTTTAAGAAAATGATCAAATCCAGGTCACCGTGGCTGGCGTTGGTGAAGGATTTTAATTTTAATCCTGTGCCTTCGACGCTGAGCTTCCAGGCGAATATCGATCGGCAATTTGGCGCCTATCGAAGCCGTAATATCGGGGGGCCTGTGAATATCCTGCCCGAGACGTTTAATAAATTCTTCACCTTTGACAGGCTTTATACCGTGCATTGGGATTTTACCCGGTCATTAAGTTTTGATTATACGGCGACCAACAAGGCATGGGTAGACGAGGATAGCGGCAGGCTGACTAAGAGTGGTCGTAAAAGGATGTGGGATAATTTCTGGAAGGGTGGCAGAAACATCCTGTATACGCAGACTGCCAATGCCAATTATACTTTACCCCTCAATAAAATACCCGCGTTGGACTGGACGACGGTGAGGGCGGGGTATTCTTCTACGTATACATGGACGGGGGCCTCGGAACTGGCGGTTACGCTGGGTAACAGCATTCAGAATACACAGCAGCGTACGTTATTGGCTGATTTTGACTTCACCCGTCTTTATAGCAAATGGAAATTATTAAAAAGCCTGGATCAGGGAGCAAAGACTCCGCCCAAGAGTCCGCTGCCTCCTGGCAAGGATACTGCCCGGAACAAAGGGAATTTGGCTCAGCAGAAACCTCCTCCTACTTTGACCGGGGTACCCAAGGGTATCGCGAGATTGCTGACTTCACTAAAGCATATCAATGTCAATTATTCGGATAATTCGTCTTCCATGATCTACGGGTTTATGGATAGCACCAGGGCGCTGGGTATGAATTTGCGGGATCAGGAACCGGGATGGGGGTATGTTTTTGGGGCACGTCCGGATACAAACTTTATCAACAGGCTGGGAAAGCGGGGGCTGTTGAGTACTGACTCGACTTTTAATAATCAGAATGTAATCACTTATTCTCAAAAAATAACGGTGACGGCTATTCTGGAGCCCGTGCGTGATTTTCATATTTCGTTGACCTGGGACAAGACTTTTGGGAAGAATTATTCGGAGTTATATAAGGATACGTCGGGTTCTCCCGTATTTTCGAGGCTTAATCCGTATATGTCGGGTACTTTTAGTATCAGTTTTATTTCTTTCAATACTTTATTTGAAAAGTATAAGCCGAATGAGGTTTCAGGCACGTTCCAGAAGTTTGAGAATTACCGGGGGATCATTTCTGACCGTCTCGGGGTCATTAATCCATATACGGGTGGTCTTACGGGCACGGACGGTTATGCGAAGGGATATGGAAGGTATGCCCAGGATGTTCTGATCCCTGCATTTATTGCGGCTTATACCGGGAAAAGTCCTGCGAGCGTAGCATTGATCAATGAGAACAGCGGCAATGTCACCTCCAACCCTTTTTCCGGGTATTTACCCAAGCCTAACTGGAATATTTCGTATACGGGGCTGGCCAAACTACCGGGATTTAACAAGATATTCTCCAGCTTCAATATTACGCATGCCTATAACAGTACGCTGAGTATGAATAGTTTTAACTCGCAGCTGAATTACCTGGATCCGCTGGGTTATGGACAACCGGGGTTCATCGATACGCTGACTGGTAATTATGTGCCTTATTTCCAGGTGCCGAATATAACGATCAACGAGGCCTTCTCCCCGTTGCTGGATCTGGATATGCAGTTTGTTAATCAGCTGCAGGCCAAGGTGGGATATAGCAAGAGCCGTACGCTGAGTCTGAGTCTTATTGACTTCCAGCTGAGTGAAACGCATTCGACCCAGATCACCATCGGGATGGGCTTTCGCAAGCGCGGGGTACCGTTGCCTTTTGGCTGGAAAGTACCTGGCAACGGGAAAACGCCGCCCAACGGTCCCCCGGGCAGCATCAATGCTCAAAAGGCGCAAAATGACCTGACGATAAGGCTGGATTTCAGTATCATGGATAATGCTACGTCCAGCACTTATCTCGATCAGAATGCGTCTCTTCCCACAGCGGGTAACCGGATCATACATATTGATCCATCCATCGACTATGTATTGAATAATCGCATCAACCTGAAGCTGTATTTTGATCAGCAGCGGACGATACCCAAGATCTCTACTACGCCGCCCATTACGACCACCAAGGCCGGCGTACAGATCAGGATCTCGCTTGCGCCGTAGTGTAGGGGAGGGACATCATGCGCCTCTATAGGTATAGAATGAGTTGGCCTGGGCCAGACAGGTGATGTTCACTTCATTTATACAGACATGATCGGGCAGCTGTGCACAGTAGTAGATGGTGTCGGCGACATCATCTGCGCTGAGGGGTGTGTATCCTTCATAGATCTTTTGGGCCTGTTCTTCATTCCCTTTAAATCGGACTTTCGAAAATTCGGTGTCGGCTGCGCCGGGGTGAATGGCGGTGACTTTTATCCGGTGTTGCAAAAGGTCGATCCGCTGGGCCTTTGAAATGGCGTCCACTGCATATTTGCTGGCGCAGTAGACGTTCCCTTTTTCATAGACCTCTTTTCCGGCGATGGAGCCAAGATTTATGATATGGCCCTTTTTTCTTGCTGTCATGAGTGGGACAACGGCTTTGGATACATAGAGGAGTCCTTTCACATTGGTGTCGATCATGGTCTCCCAGTCATCCAGGCTGGCTTCGTCGAAATGATCCCTACCCAGGGCCAGGCCGGCATTATTCACGAGGATGTCTATTTTTTTCCAGTCTGCAGGAAGCTGTTCGATGGCGGAGAAGACGGCTGTCCTATCCTGAACGTCGAATACAAGGGAAAGGACCTTTGCCCTGGTCTCTTTTTGCAGCTGTTGTTGAAGAGCTTGCAGTCTTTCTTTTCTTCTGCCTGTAATGATTAGGTCATAATTCCCGTCTGCTGCGAATTTCCGGGCGCATGCTTCACCGAAGCCTGAGGTAGCGCCCGTAATAAGAATGATCTTATTCTGGGTCATAGTAGTGGTTATGTATAAAATCCTGTAGGAATTGATTACTTCTCCGGATGTCTTCCTTCATCCCCATATGGCCTGCTTTTTCCAGGATATGGATATAGGACAGGGAAGGCATATAACATTGTTGCAAACCGGATGCCAGCGGAATAATGGAGTCCTGGGCGCCCATGATAAAAAGGATGGGACCTGGGAACTGTCTTAGTATGTGGGTTCTGTCCGATCGGTTAATCATGGCCTCATAGTAACGAATAAGCGCGTCGGGATTGAAACGAGCATATTGCTCAATAAATCCGTCGATCCATTCGGGGTGGTCTTTACGGGAGGTTTCTGAGAATAAGTTTGGCGTACTCTGTTTGATAAAAGCTGCGGACCCGTTGCGGCGGATAAATTCAATGCCTTTTCGGCGGGCTTCTTTTTTTTCTTCGGTATCGGTAAAGGCAGTGGAATGGAAGAGCCCGAAAGCCAGTAGTCTTCCGGGGTATTTTTCTGCGAATGCCAGGGTGATATAACCGCCCATGCTATGACCGATGAGTATGCATTTTTCGATGGCTTCTGTATCGAGAATGATCTTTACAGCCTCTGCCAGAGACTCCATAGAGGTATCGTTGTCCAGGGAGGACTTGCCGCTGCCCGGCAGGTGAGGAATGATCAGTAAGTATTGTTCTTTGAGCTGTGGGATCTGTGCGTCCCAGATGGCGCCGTCTTCTGCGAACCCATGTAGCAATACGACGGCGTTACGGCGGGTGGCAGGCGGGGCCTGGCTTCCGGATGGGTTAGCATGGTTGCCTTCTACCTGATAATATAATGTTGATGTATGATATGTCAGTGATTTATCCACGTTTTTTCTTGCGCGTTTTTATGATCTGTACGATCACCCAGCCCAGGAGCAGGACAGCTACTGCTGCAGCCAGCTTTGAGATGATGTCACCGAACCTGGTGTAAAAGGTCTCTTTATGGAGGGCCGGGACTGTTGTTTTGATATAGGCCTCCTGGAACCAGGGTTGTGGGTCAAGGATATCGCCATAAGGGGTAATAACGCAGGAAACGCCGGTATTGGCGCTCCGTACTAACCAGCGACGGGTCTCGATGCTGCGTAATCTTGCGTAATTCTCATGCTGATGATAGCCTGGTGTGTTGCCCCACCATCCGTCGTTGGTGATGACCGCGATAAGGTCGGCGCCATTCTGCGCGTAGCGGGACATAAATTCTCCATAAATACTCTCATAGCAAACAGCGGGTGCGATGTGGTAGGTGTTGTTTGTCGTGGACAGGACTGTTCTTTCCGCCTGACCGGTATAGCCGCTGGTGGTACCACCGAATTTTTCAAACCATGCATCCAGGAAGTGGAGAAAGGGGGGTAATGTCTCTACGCCGGGTACGAGCATGGATTTATGGTAGAAGGCGACAGGGCCTGTGCTATCTAAGATGGCAGCAGCGTTATAACTTTCGTAATATTTGGCAGAACCCGGTATAAGCCGGGAACCGGGGGAATGGGGGCTGTCGAAGAAACGGAAGCTTTCTATCCCGGTGAGCAGATTAATATGAGGATGCCGGCGAAGGAAATCCCAAAGGGGGGCCAGGAAATAGTTTTGCTTCATATGGTCTTCGCCTATGCCGTTTTCCATATAAAGGGCCGTCTCGGGCCATACGACGAGCACGGTATTGTCGTCGATGCCGGATTCGCTGATATGAATGAGTTTTTGTAATTGTGCGTCGAAGCTGCCGGTGGAAATCTTTTCGTAAGGGTCAATATTTGGCTGGACGATGACGATGTTTTGCGCTGTATATGGTAGCGATATTGATACATTAACAGATAGCAGCAAAGAGATCAGCAAAGGGATCAGGATCACTCCGGATACCCATAGGCCGACCGGGCGGAACCGGCGTGTCCGGAGCATTTGGAAGATAAGGACATTCACTGTCAATACCCACAGGCCGCCGCCGCTGGCGCCTGTATATTCGTACCATTGTACCCAACTGGGGTGACAGGCGAATACATTTCCCAGTGTAAGCCAGGGCCAGCTAAGCCCCCAATCATGCAGGTGGATATATTCAAATGTCAGCCAAAACGCCACGAGCGCAATGTAGCCGGTTTTTTCTCCCAGGCGGTTTTTTACGAAGCGCAGTCCCATCCAGGGGAGGCACATGAGGAGGCTATTGGCCAGGATGGCGCCAACGGCGCCTGGTTCAGAGGCGTTCCAGATCCACCAGGTGGTGGTAGCATTCCAGATGAGCATGGTGAGGTATACCCAGCCGAAATATTTTATTCTTCGCATGCGCTGTTGTTCCAGCCATAACAGGGGAATCCATGCGATGAAGACGAGGAATGTCAGCGGGGATACCGGCCAGGCGGCAAAAAGCAATAAGCCGCTGAGGACAGACAAAAGAAAGGGGGGAAGCTTTTTCAAACCATAAATCTTTAGGTAAAAATAAGCTTAATAGCCATCCGTTGGGGACGGATGGCTGAAATTCTATGTGAAATCGCCCATGGTTAATCGTATTGTGTCCGCAGGAAGAGGTGGTGGGTATCCAGGCTAAGGGGGTTATCCTTGAACCAGGCGAAAAAGGCATCGAATTTGTCCCGGTGGCCATTTAGCCATTGGGTGAACTCCTGTTCGTTGCCTTTTTCCAGTAGCCAGTAATTGTACGGCTCCAGCCAGCCTTTTTCGTTGAGCATCCGGTGGAAGTCAAGAAGGATGTTAGGGTATTGCTGGTTGTGTTGTTTCTGCGTGAACCAAAAATTAATGAAGGAGACCCTGGCATTGCTGAGCATGTTGATGGTGACTTCATTTTGCTGGTTGCCGGAGAGCACGGATGGGGTGAGACCTATGATAAAGTCCATGGTGAAAACAAGTCTGAAGGGTATTTTGAAAGCTTTTTTAGGATCGACATTAAGGACGCTGCTGGTCATATCCAGTTTTACGCTATGGGCCGTATCTGTGGGAAAACTGATGGAGTTCTTATATGCATCAAACAGCAGCCTGCTCATTTCTTCTGTTCTTTCTGATCCGCGTTCGATGTTCATAAAGAGCTCTCCATAAAAGACCGCCCAGATGCGTTCATTTGTCTGGGCATACAGTTTTGCAAGCCGGTAGTAATTAGAAGAATATTCAGGATCAACCTGGATGCCTTTTTCCCATGAGGCGATGGCCTTGTCATAATTTTTATCTTCCAGGTCCAAAAGGCCTGATTCCATGTATAATCTGCCGGCGGACGGGAATTTTTTTAGTCCCTCTGCATAGGCTTCCCGGGACTTATTTCTTTCTCCGTTGTAATCATATGCATTCCCCAGCATCTGGTAACATTGATCTGTGGTGTTCTTATACCTGGTGGTTTTACGGAATACTTCGATGGCTTTTGGGTAGTCTTTTTTTATGTAATAAGCATAGCCTGTCTCGTAGAGATAGACATAGTTATCCGGGTCTAATTTTTGAGCGGAATCCAGCAATCCGATGGCCTTGTCGGGGTCTCCGTTATCCATCAGCTGGATGGCTTCCTGTTTTAGCTCAGTGGCTTTTTGCTTATCGGGGTCGGATTGTGAAAAGGCCCGGGTAGCGGGGATGGTTAGGATCAGCAGGAAAAGGAAATTTTTCATATGCATATAGCAGGGTTTTTCTATAATGATGCAGGGGAGGGGTTAATTACATAAAAAAGCCGTCCCATCTTGTTTAAGGTGTTCGGGACGGCGTCTTATCGTTTAAAAGCCTTTTTAACGGCTGTAATTCGGAGCTTCCTTTGTGATCTCGATGTCATGGGCATGGCTTTCTTTCATGCCGGCATTGGTGATCTTAATAAATTGTGATTGTTGTTGTAATGTACGGATGTCTTTTGCTCCGCAATAACCCATACCGGCCCGAAGGCCTCCTACGTATTGTTGAACGACCTCCGACAGATTACCTTTAAAAGCGACGCGTCCTTCAATGCCTTCCGGCACCAGCTTTTTGATGTCGTCTTCCACGTCCTGGAAATACCGGTCACTGCTGCCCTGTGTCATGGCTCCGATGGAACCCATGCCCCGGTATTGTTTAAATTTTCTGCCTTCATAGATGATGGTTTCGCCGGGGCTTTCTTCTACTCCTGCGAATACGCTGCCCATCATTACGACATTTGCTCCGGCGGCCAGCGCCTTTACCATGTCTCCTGTATAGCGGATACCGCCATCCGCGATAAGGGGTATATTCCTGGCATGTAATGCGGAGGCTGCCTCCATGACGGCGGTGATCTGGGGAACGCCGGCGCCGGCGACGATGCGGGTGGTACAGATGGACCCTGGTCCTATCCCGATCTTCACCGCGTCGGCTCCTGCATCTGCGAGGGCTTTTGCTCCGGCAGCTGTGCCGACATTTCCAGCTATTACCTGGAGTTTTTTAAATGATTTTTTGAGGGTCTTTAATGCATTGATCACGCCGATGTGATGACCGTGGGCGCTGTCGAGGGTGACCACGTCTACGCCGATCTGCTGGAGGGCGCTGGCCCTGTCCAGGAGGTCTTTGGTAATGCCCAGGGCTGCTCCTACCAGGAGACGGCCATAGGAGTCTTTAACGGCATTGGGGAAGCTGGTCACCTGCAGGATATCGCGGTAGGTGATGAGTCCGATCAGTTTACCCTGTTTGTTGACAACGGGTAATTTTTCTATCTTATAATTCTGAAGGATCTTTTCTGCCTTTTTGAGGTCAGTTCCTTCGGGGGCAGTGATAAGATTTTCCCTTGTCATGACCTCTCTGACCTTGCGCCGGTTATTGCTTTCGAAACGGAGGTCACGGTTAGTAAGGATACCTACGAGGATGCTATTATTATCGACGATGGGGATGCCGCCTATCTTGTTCTCTTTCATGAGCCGGAGGGCGTCGCCGATGGTGGCTTCCTCGTGCAGGGTGATGGGATCTATGATCAGTCCGCTTTCGCTGCGCTTAACTTTCCTGACCTGTTCCGCCTGTTTTTCAATGCTCATGTTCTTATGCAGGATACCAATGCCGCCTTCACGTGCGAGGGCTATAGCCAGTGTCGCTTCTGTCACCGTATCCATTGCTGAGGACAACATAGGGATATTTAATGTGATGTCTTTGGTGAGCTTACTGCGGATGTCTGCTTCACGGGGCAATACCTGCGAAAAAGCCGGTAACAATAGCACATCATCGAATGTGAGTCCTTCTCCGAAAAATTTTGAGGTGGATTTTGTTTTGCTGACGGGGGAATTTATTCTTGCCATGTGCAAAGATAGGGCAGCGGATAAATGCGGTCCAAATTTTTGTAGTGGGGTGGGGAGATCGCGTGGAAAAAATGGGG
>Ga0206926_1184_pt1 | contig 11902 bp, 14 predicted proteins | sample Alteio_BWOrgHeat_59_FD_152955 | JGI IMG/M metagenome (GOLD analysis project Ga0206926, IMG submission 152955) | Enriched cells from forest soil in Barre Woods Harvard Forest LTER site, Petersham, Massachusetts, United States -... | ecosystem: Environmental > Terrestrial > Soil > Temperate forest >... | reverse complement strand
TCATTATTCGTTTTTGCGTGGGTACCGGCTTTCAAGGGATCACCTCTATTGTTAGTGTGAAAAATTACTTTTTAATAAATTTTAGGTTATATGTCAATGTTCTATTCATTTTAGGTAAAATAGTACCAGCAAAATCACACAAAAAGTCAGGGAAATTGCTTTATGACGATCAGGGTACGCCTTATCATTGGGGGAATAGCACTCCTTTTATCTTCATCTTTATTGGCAACGGAAGCGTTGCCTTTTCAAGCCATGGTGCAAAAGTATCCGTTGGAAAAGGTGACTCTCCCCGAAACACTCGATCTTGAACGTTCGGCCACTCTCAATAAAACAGGGTATGTATTTTATTTGCTCTCGCCTTTGTCACAAGAATTTATCGCCAATGGTGGTGTCCCCAAGCCAACGCCCAACAAACGACCCTAAAAATTAAGGATCCATACCATGGATGGTCATAAAATGCATTTGCCGTTATCTGAAATCAAATTAAGTTTTATTCGGTCGCCCGGCCCTGGCGGACAAAATGTCAATAAAGTCGCCACGGCGGTGCAACTGCGCTTTAATGTGTTCACCTCGAAGGCTTTCTCAGAAACTGTCCGGCAACGTTTAATTACGCAATTAGGCAATCAATTGACAGCGCAAGGCGACATTATTATTAAAGCCTCGCGCTATCGCACGCAAAATCGCAATAAAGAAGATGCGATTGCACGCTTGCATGCGCTTATCGCTAAAGCAAGCCACGTCCCCAAAAAACGCAAAAAAACCAAGCCTTCTTACAGCACCGTTCAAAAACGCATAACCCAAAAAAAACGTCACAAAGAAAAAAAATCCGCGCGGAAAAATCCTAAAAAAGATTATTAAAAAGGAAAAACCATGATAGTGTTTGACACTTTTCCTCTTATTGACAAAAACTATGTTCAAGAAGGCGTCTTATGGAAGATCACCCACGGCAATCATCCACCTTCTTATATTCAAGGGATCATTTTAACCCAACAACCACGGATTACTCATATCGATAGCAGTTTAAATTCTGCGTTAAAAAAAGTACTCAATCAAGTTTCCTGGGTGCTGACCGATCATGCCTTTCCTATGACTTATTCTCCGCGCTGGGTGTTTTCTCCCCCGCTTTTCGGTGACAAATGCTGCACGCCAGAGGTGCTGGGTAGCGATATCTATGAGCGTTTAGTAATATTTTTAGAACAACATGGGTTTTCAATTTCTCAGCAACCACCTCCGTTTCGAAATACATATGTCATTAATCCCGCCTATATTTTGAGCCGAGAAATGTATTCTTTATTATTTACGCTATTATGCGCTAAACGATTTACGCATTCTTTTGAATCAAAGATCGTCGAATATGCTACGGCTTTAGGCAAAAAGCATTCCAATTTTGAGCACAGTAAAGTTTATCTGCGTCCCCTATTAGAGGAAATTCCCACATTTACCGAAGCTATCATAGAATTATTGAAGTCTTGTGAAACCAATTCTTTTAATCTCAAGGAAACTGAGTCAAAAGCCTTTCAGGAAACCCTGTGGTTGCGAGGCGAGTTTACTGAACTCCTCAACTATCCGTCGCTAGCATCGCCGGTAGCAAATGATCAAAAACAAATGATCAAAAAAAACAAACAAATATTTCAAACAGTCAATGTGAGGCTTGAAAGGCAAAGCATGTTACTGGTGGTAGATATTCTTCAATTGAATCATTTACTGACGTTATTTAAATCGAAGGGCTATAGCATTGAATGTGCCGATCCTAAGATATTGCAAGCCACACAAAACTTCACACCGTTGCTTGAGCATCATCAATCGCCCAAGGTGCCAGTCCCTTCAGAGGAACTGGCATCTCGAACGAAAAAACTTAAAAATAGGAATGAGACAACATCGCTAAGAGCAATAAAGCAACAATATTGATGATCTTGATCATTGGGTTAACGGCAGGGCCTGCAGTATCTTTGTAAGGATCACCGACAGTATCTCCCGTCACAGCTGCTTTATGCGCTTCGGATCCTTTACCACCACAATGACCATCTTCGATATATTTTTTCGCATTATCCCAAGCGCCCCCACCGGAGGTCATGGAAATAGCGACAAATAAACCGGTCACAATCGTACCCAATAACATGGCACCTAAGGCAGTAAACGCTTCACTTGCCCCCGCAACATAGCGGATCACAACCCATAATAAACCAGGTGCTAACACGGGCAGCAATGAAGGTAAGAGCATTTCTTTAATGGCACTTTTGGTTAATAAATCAACCGCACGGCCATATTCAGGTTTGGTTTTTCCTTCCATGATGCCTTTAATTTCACGAAATTGACGCCGCACTTCTATCACCACTTGGCCACCTGCGCGACCCACCGCCGTCATACACATCGACGCAAACATATAAGGAAGCAGGCCACCGATGAAAAGACCAACAACGACATACGGATTATCGAGCGTAAATTGAATGTTCAGGTCAGGAAAATAATATTTCAGATCTTCCGTGTAAGCGGCAAACAACACTAATGCTGCCAATCCTGCTGAACCAATGGCATAACCTTTGGTCACAGCTTTTGTGGTATTCCCCACCGCATCTAAGGCATCGGTGACAACACGCACTTCTGCTGGCAATTCAGACATTTCTGCAATACCACCCGCATTATCCGTCACTGGGCCATAAGCATCTAAAGCAATAATAAAACCGGCCTGTGCTAACATTGCGCTAGCCGCAATGGCAACACCTAACAAACCTGCATTGGCATAAGAAACTAAAATCCCGGCGCAAATAATCAATACCGGTAATGCACAAGCTTCCATTGAGATGGCAAGCCCTTGAATGATATTGGTAGCGTGTCCTGTTTCAGAAGCTTTGGCAATACTGCGCACCGGACGATACCGTGTTGAGGTGTAATATTCGGTAGTCAACACCATTAATCCCGTCACAACCAAACCGGTGAAAGCACAAATCAAACATTTCATGCCGGTGATAAAACCATGGGTAAGCATGATTTCTTGATAAAATCCCAATAGATAATAAGTGACTGCAACGATTAATACGGCTGAGACCAGCGTGCACACAATCAACCCTTGATAAAGCGCCTTCATGATTTGCCGTGTTTTAGACAGTTTCACCGCAAAGGTGCCAATAATTGAACCCAGAATACAAACTCCCCCAATTAATAATGGGTAGTGCATCATGGTTTCCATTTGCAAGCCCGGCACAAACAAAGACACCATCACCATGGTTGCAACCATCGTCACCACATAGGTTTCAAAGAGATCCGCTGCCATACCAGCGCAATCGCCGACGTTATCGCCCACGTTATCGGCAATCACTGCAGGATTACGCGGATCATCTTCCGGGATCCCTGCTTCAATTTTGCCAACCAAATCGGCGCCAACATCTGCGCCTTTGGTAAAAATACCGCCACCCAAACGCGCAAAAATAGAAATTAATGATGCGCCAAAGCTTAATCCTAGCAAGGCTTCCATCATGGGACGTTCAACAATCCCTAAGTTTTTTAGAAATAAGTAATAACCTGTGACACCCAAAAGTGCTAACCCGACAACGAGGATGCCAGTGATCGCGCCACTTTTAAAAGCGATATCTAATGCATGTGCCAAACTTGTACGCGCGGCTTCTGCAGTACGCACATTCGCACGGATAGAAATGTGCATGCCGATAAAACCGGCAACACCGGAAAGCACCGCACCAATCAGAAAACCTATGCCAACAAACTTTCCAAGCATTAAACTTAGGAATATAGCTACCACGATCCCAACCATCGCAATCGTGCGATACTGCCGATTAAGATAAGCACTCGCACCTTCTTGAATGGCCGAAGCAATGCCAACCATTCTGATGTTGCCCGTTGCAGCACTAAATACTTGGCGCCCTGTATAGAGCCCATAGATAAGCGCCATCGCAGCACATCCTAAGATAAATACACTAAGTTCCATGGATTAACCCTCTTTTGTTATCAACCTGCCTGATTGTGTAAACGGCTCCGTGCAATTATACATAAAAAATGTCATGTCGATAATTGTTAACAAGTCAGGCAATGCGCAATAATGGGAAAATATAGTGGAGAATAAAGCCATGCCTCATACTCTCACTGAACAAGATCTTCGATTTTATCAAGCCGCATTTGCGCAAGCACAACAAGGATCCCATGAAGGTGGGATCCCTATCGGATCAATTCTCGTGTACGAAGGTAAGATTTTAGGCCGTGGTTACAATCGACGCATCCAAAAAGGCAGTGCCATTTTGCACGGCGAAATGGATGCACTCGAAAATGCCGGTCGCTTACCTGCCGTGGTTTACCAACACTGCACTTTATATACAACGCTTTCGCCTTGTGCCATGTGTTCCGGCACCGCGCTGCTTTATAAAATTCCCAGAATTGTGATTGGCGAAAATCAAAATTTTATCGGCAATGAAGATGCATTAAGATCGCAAGGCGTAGAATTAATTGTACTGCAAGATCCAGCCACTATTGCATTAATGAAACAATTCATCGACAATAACCCTGGTATTTGGAATGAAGATATTGGTGAGACAGATGAATATGGCAAAGAGACAGACAAATCCAGGCAAAAACGTGAAGGTGTCATGGGTTGATTTTCCCCTCGGACAAATGATGATCGTTGCCGATGAAAAAACATTGTATATGGTAGAATTTGGCAATCGTCGCCATTTAGCGCGCAATATTGAAAGTTTTCAGCAAAAAACAAAACTTACCATAACGCCAGGCACGAATCCCCTTATTAAAAACTTAAAACACGAGTTAATCCAGTATTTCTCCGGGAAATTAACCCGCTTTAAAACGCCATTATCGATGCATGGCACGCCCTTTCAGCTAAAAGTGTGGCGAGAGCTCAGCAAAATTCCCTATGGCAAAACATTCTCATACTCAGATATTGCCAGAGCGATTGGCAAACCCACCGCGTTTCGTGCCGTAGCACAAGCCATTGGCGCTAACCAACATGCCATCGTTATCCCGTGTCATCGCGTGATTAATGCCGATGGCAAATTAGGGGGATATGCTGCCGGGTTAACGCGCAAAAAAATGGCTGCTTGAACATGAAAATCCAAATTAACAAATGGCGATTTTTCCTGAATAGGTAGGGGACGGCCTCTGTGCCGTCCCAAATTAACAAATGGCGATTTTTCCTGAATAGGTAGGGGACGGCCTCTGTGCCGTCCCAAATTAACAAATGGCGATTTTTCCTGAAACAGAAAGAAAGCGGTTACGCCTAGCTGAATACGATTATAGCAGCACAGGTTTTTATTATATTACCTTATGCACTTATGGCAGGCTTTGCCTCTTTGGCGAGATATCTAATGAAAAAATGCATTTAAATGATGCCGGTAAGATGGTACATAACGCCTGGACGAACCTACCACTTCACTTTCCTAATATGTGCCTTGATCGCTTTATCATTATGCCTAACCATTTCCATGCTATTGCCATTATCAAAAATTCTCATGATATAATCAGAGAATCTGGGACGGCACAGAGGCCGTCCCCTACAAACACATCATTATCAGATATAATTAAAAATTTTAAAACATATACAACTTGGTCTTACATTAAAGGCATTCATGAAGATAATTGGCTATCTTTTGAAAAAAAATTATGGCAGCGTAGCTTTTATGAGCATATCATTCGCAACGAGATAAGCCTGCTAAAAATACAACAATATATAATTGATAACCCTCAAAAATGGGCGTGGGATCAAGAAAATCCAGCGAATGTTAAAGAATCAGAAGGAACCAAGAAAAAACGTGAAAAAGGCTAATACTAAGCAAACTCCAGAGCATCAACAAGCAAATTTTCTTTGTTATTATGTTTGCTAACAAATTCATCGTGTCCCCAAAACGCTGCCTTAATCTTAGATATATAGTCTAAAATAGATTAAAAATCAATAAGATACGAACGTTAGTTCATTTTTATTTTTAAAATTGACAAATGTTATAAAAATTACTTGAGTTTTTATCTACTAATAGTAAAATCTCCTGTGTTTTTCAGTGTTTTTAAAATATTTAAGGGTTACCATGAACAAAAAATGCATCGTGCTGTGTCTTGTTGCTTCTATTTTAACCGGTTGCATTAGTAGCGGTAACAAAACCATCAGTCAATTGAATTCTTCCCAAGTGAACACGATGATCCATGATGGTGCTACCACAAAAATGCAAGTTCGCGCCAAATTCGGTGATCCCAGTAAAATTGATCTGAATAATGATGGTACAGAAAAATGGACTTACCAATATACTAAAAGCACGGTGAAACCCATCAGTTTTATTCCTCTTGTTAGTTGGTTTAGATCTGGCACAGATGATCTTTCTCGAGAATTGGTTGTGTTGTTTGATAATAAACAACTTGTGAAAAAACATGCGTTTGCCGCTGCTAAAGGAGAAACGCTGGTCGGATTGGCTGCCTAAAATGACTCTACAACGTTTTTAGTCATTAGGGTTTCTGACAAAATAACGAACGACTAATGATTTTTTTAAAAATCATTAAAAAATACTTGTGTTTTTGATATTTTTAAGTAGAATCCCTGATTTTTAAAGTATTTCCAAATGAAAAATGCTGCCTGCTTAATTAGATCTATCAGCTGCGGCAGCAGCGTAGGAAATTAGCCCCGCCCGAAACATTTGACCTGCGGAGCAGGACAAATGTGGAGCGTGGGGAAACTTTAAAATGTTTTTTAACTAATTTAGGAGCATTTATCGATGCGATTCCAACAATTTATTGGCATGATTTGCGTTTCTGCTTTATTAGCCGGATGTGCTGGGCGCGCAGCGAATCCCGTGACCATTAATCAAATGGGCGATGAAAATAAATCATGTCAAGTTATCAAAAGCGAGATAAAAACCATTGAGAATAATATCCAACGCTTAATTCCCGAATCCAACAAAACAGGGAAAAATGTCGCATTAGGTATTACTGGCTTAATTGTATGGCCTGCATGGTTATTCATGGATCTTAGCAATGCAGAAAAAGAAGAAATTAATGCTTATCGTGCACGTCATGATCGCTTAATAACGCTTGCTCAAACCAAAAACTGCAATAATCAAATTGCACATTCCTAACAAATATACTCTTCCCACTTTGCTTTTAGGCGTTGTTGCCTTCGCCCCTCTCGCATCCTCATGTACTAGTTGTACACTCGGGTGCTCGAGGACTCGGCGCCTAGCCTAAAAGCAAAGTGGTTTGAGTATAAGAGTTTTCTCCGTCGTTGTCCTGATTTGCAACGACGGAGAAACTCATTATTTTTGATTAAATAAAGCTTCAGATCGTTTTCTCATTTGCGACTGAGAAACATCCTCAATATGCGTGGCCACGGTCCAGATATGTCCAAAAGGATCCATCACCGTTCCACTTCTATCCCCATAAAACATATCTTGCACTGGCTTCATTAATTTCGCGCCAGCATCAAGTGCTTGTTTGACGGTATTATCCACATTTTTGGTATAAAACAAAATGCTGACCGGCGTACCACCAAATTTACGTGGACTATGCGCGCCCATTTGTGGGTTTTCATCGGCTAACATGATTTTTGCTTCGCCCAGTTTGAGCTCGGCATGAGCTACTTTGCCAGTGGGCATTTCCATCTGCATAACAACTTTGGCACCAAAGATCTTTTTATAAAAATCGATAGCTTTAGTCGCACTTTCCATAATTAAATACGGGGTGATGCTGGTATAGCCTTTAGGAATAGCAGAGACTTTTTTAGATTTAGCAGCGCGTTTTTTGCCAGTTTTTTTCGCTGTGGTTTTTTTAGCGGCGGTCTTTTTCTTTGGCTTGACTTTTGCCTTGGGATTGGCTTTTGCCTTAACTTTGGTTTTACGCTTAGTGACTTTCTTACCTGCCATAATTTTGCTCCTTAAAATTCAAGTCTGAGGTTTTCGAAGTGCGATTAAGATCTTCATGCTAAGCGTGATAACTTCCCCTAAAATGATTGTAACAGAAACAGCACCCATTACTGGAACGCCTAACAAGCTAATGATACCGTAACTACTTATAAGTTTCTACCCGAACAGCGCTTATTCATATTACTCTTTGAGCATTATCTCAATTCTTTCTTTTCCACCGCCAATGTTCTTGCGCTTTAAAGTAATATATCCCACTTCTGCGGTCGATTTCACATGGGTTCCACCACACGCCACCTTGGAAAATCCGGCAATTTCCCAATACCGCCTTTGATTTTCAACATCAGAAAAATCGGTCTTAATGGGTAAATCTTTGTCTATGATAGCATTATACTGCATCAATACTTCAGGAAACATCGTGGAAATATTGTGATCACATTGAAAATCGACGCGCGCTTTATCTGCGGCAATATGCGCGCCAATTTTTTCGAGCTTGCGCAAGCGTGTTACCAGCTCAAGCACCAGTTCCGCCGCAAAATGCAGCCGCATCAGCCGATAGCGCCTCGGCCAATCAATTTCCATCTGCACGTTATCCCCTGGCTGTAAACCATGCCCAGAACCTAATGTATAGTAAATCAAATTCCCCACCCGTTCCGAATCCACAATCGGCAACCCATTCACGGTCGCTTTATCGCTTTCTTGGCCGCCAGCAAAGGAAAATACGATCGTTTCTTCAAATACGATCCGATTACCACTGACACTCGCTACTTTCGTTGTTAACTGCTGTTGATAAGGATTATCCCAAAACACTTTTCGCACCTGATCCTCCCGTCATAATAAAGTAAGATAGTTGCCTGAAGTATTACTCAAAGTAGGTGCTATCGTCTTGAATATTCTTGCGACTATCAATAAATTTTATCTGAAATTGTCCGGGCGTTGCGCCATGATAACGTCTAAACAATCGCGTCATATGGGCTTGATCCGCAAACCCAGTGGCCACCGCCACTTCAGCAAGGGGATGATCCCCGCGTTGGATTAACGTTTTAGCGTGGGCAATTCTTTTTTGCAGATGATACGCATGTGGCGGTACACCTACATAGTGCGTAAAACTGCGCGCCAAATGAAAAGGTGACACCGCACAGATTTTAGCCAATGCGCTCAAACTTAAATTATCAGATATGTGGCTATCCAGCACCTCGCGTGCCTGCGAAATAGCATGTGGCAATGGCAACGCTTTAAGCTCTCGATTTTTTTCAGCGTGTCGTGAAAATAAGTTTTCACACAACGTAAACCATTTTTGCTCCACTTCCATCGCGGGTAGAGCTTGAACAACAGCAAGCGCAAAGCGCTGTAACGCGTTGACCGCAGGTTTATCAGCTATCACCGGTGTGGGAAAATAAACCGATTTGACCGGCATGTCCATGGCATGTTGAGTTTTAGCCAGTAAATCGGGAGTCGGTAAAATATTCAGATATTCCCAGCCATTTTCAGTACACGTTTCCCCGGTGTGCACTTCACCGGGATTCACCATAAAAAGGGTATTGATCGTCGCATATTGATAGGACCCACGATGCATAAAACGATTCACGCCCGATAAAATCACACCCAAGGAATAGGTTTCATGCCAATGTTTAGGAAAACGTTGTTGTACATACGCAGCGCGGATGACGGCCAACCCCGGCATGATTTCATGTGTAAATACTTGGATAGCATTTTTTGATTTCATGTCAGAATAATACCAAAGTTCGCCAGATCTGCCACCTTCGCGACTGAAAAAAACCTCAGAACCTTTAGGGGCTATAATAGTGAGCTAAAATGAGAAGTGTTACCTGCTGAATAAGATTTTGAAATAATGATAACTTATTTTACAATTAATGCCCAAGCCGCTCTCACCAAAAGCGCTACTTTCGCCGATAACTTAGTGTGGATTGATATTTCTGCTCCCGACGATGAGGAGCGGTTGTCACTTGAAGAAAAGTTAGACGTGAATTTACCCTTGCATCATGAAGTGCATCAATTAGAATTTTCAAATCGTTTTTTTGAAAAAAATCATGTTTTATATCTTTCGATTCAAATGATCACACGTGCCGCTCCCGTACCAGAAAGTCATATTGTCACTTTTATACTCTCTCAAAATCGATTAATTACCTTACGCTATACCGATCCGAATCCTATCCAAAATTTTATCCAACAAGTGGTGGATAAACCGCAAAAAATCAACAATGCCATGGAAATATTTTTATTACTGCTGCAAAAAGCGATCGGTATTAATGCCGATATGTTTGAATTAATTGATTCTGAAAGTGATGAACTGGCCATCAGCTTAATTGGATATACCGAAGCCTCTGGACAAAAATCGCAAAGTCATGAAAAAAAATTAAATCTCATTTTGCGAAAAATAAACTATTTACAAAGCTTGTTAGCAAAAAGCAATCAAAGCTTATCAAGCTTAAGATTACTCATGGTATATTACCAAAATGCGCAAAAATCTTTTTTTGGTGATGCAGTTAATCTCTCAACACTGGATCAAGATATCCAAATGTTATCTAAGCATGGCGAACATCTGATCCAACAATTGGGTTTTCAATTACAATCGGCGTTAGGATTAATTAACATCGAACAAACCCAAATCATTAAAATATTTACGGTGCTGGCTATGGTATTTATGCCACCCACGTTGATTGCCAGTATTTATGGCATGAACTTTCATAATATGCCCGAGCTTTCGTTACCTTTTGCGTATCCAATTGCTTTACTCGTCATGCTGTCGTCGTCTTTACTCCCCTATCTTTTCTTCAAACGCAAAGGCTGGATCTAAGCCAGATTTCGTGTATGTTGAAATTCGATAAGACCTATGGCAACCTGCGTCTGATTAACTAATTCGTAAGATTTAGTTTTATCACTTTTGTTATTTTTATTGGCTATAAGTAAGGATATTCCTATGATAAGAAGTAGAAGTGTCAAACCATCGAGTTCTCGATCCGTTTCACAGACACCGCGTCGAGATAATTTTCGTGCAACACCTAGCGCACTCACTTTCACCCACGTTACTTCATCTGCGCTATGGCGACCCACTGTCACGTTACCGGCAAGATTTTCCTCAAGCCACAATACCAACGATGGCCATGAGCTGCACTCATCAAAGCTACTTGTTCATGCTTTTGAAAAACAACGCGCAATGCAGTCGCTTGCACCCAAGGCACCAGAACCTAACATGCTGCTTACCACGATATTCCCAACCCTTGAAGTGGTTACTATTGAAGGCAATACCGTCACCCTAAAAAGTTTGATCAAAGATGACACCATTTTTGTTGTACAACCTGGCATTAGCCATCCTGCTCAATGGGAAGGCAAAGAGGATGCGTTAAACGCTTGGAAAGCAATTCAAGGCGTCCCTGGTTGTACCGCCCAAACATTAAAATACAATGCTCTTTTCGAAAAATTTAGCGGCAAAGGGTATAATGTGGTCATTGTGGTGGGAAATAAAACACCTCAGCAAATGCACGACACCGTGATAAAAAACAAGTTAAAATTTCCTATCGTCTGCTTAACACAGGACAGTTTGCATAAATTGCTTGCTATCGGTTTAGGCTTTAAATTTAAAGACCAAGCGCTTTATCCAAAACGTTTTACCATGAGCATGGGCCATGGCTATATCTACGAAATTCCTCAAGTTAACACTACACAACCAGGTGAAGAACCTGATGAAACTTTAGCATCGCTCTTACCTGGCAGTTGCAATATTGCAAAGCTTAAAATATAGGCTTGACGGATTATTGCGCAGGGTGAGATCTCAGCCTTGCATTGTCTGCCTTGGCAGAAAATTCGTTCTTGATCCCCTGCGCAATGGTGCTAAAAAATCCGGGCGTGGTGACTGTCCCTTCACTCACAAATTGAGAAACACCCGATGACACATATTGGGTAAAATAGGTTTTTGCTTCTTCTTGCAGTTTAAGCTCCCTTCCTTTAGTAGATAAGGCGTTATATTCGCGAAAATGGCGTAGATAATCTGCTAAAATATGAATACCCACGCACATACCTGCACA
>Ga0206926_1182_pt1 | contig 11971 bp, 6 predicted proteins | sample Alteio_BWOrgHeat_59_FD_152955 | JGI IMG/M metagenome (GOLD analysis project Ga0206926, IMG submission 152955) | Enriched cells from forest soil in Barre Woods Harvard Forest LTER site, Petersham, Massachusetts, United States -... | ecosystem: Environmental > Terrestrial > Soil > Temperate forest > O... | reverse complement strand
TGTCGGCCTGGGCGCAGGTGCCTTCGGGCAAACACCGGGTACAATTTATAACGAGACCCCAGACAGATACACCTTTTACCCATCTCTCTGCCACCATCCGCAAATCCGTGATCATCGACACCGTCATCGACCTGCAGCCCGGGGAAGTATATACGCTGGAGGCCGTTGCCCTCGACGAGGATAACAACCGGTATGGCGCCTACCTGCGCCAGGAACAGTTCACCCACGAGGCGCTCAGCGATAGCAGCCTGTATATAGGTTTCTTCAACCTTTCCGGCAAAAGATCCAGTATCCAGCAGCATAACCTCCCCGACACCCTGCAGATCTCCTGCTTTTACAGGGTCCTGGACGACATCGCTTATAATGCAAACCAGTCCATCGGGTATAATGCGGTGGCAGGATTGAACAACACCTACCTGACGACACTCACCCAGCACATGGCCACGACGACGACCTTTATCCCTTTACCCCTGCTCCCTGAAAATTATTATTTCGACGACCAGGGCGTTTTCAAGGTCTATGGAGCGCTCGGCAGTACCAGCGCCAATGTCGGGACCCTGCCCTCAGTGAGCTTTTCCCTTCAGCCCCCGGGTAACTCCAACGTTGGTACCAGTAATCAGTCCTATACCGTGTATTGCGACCTGGACCCCGCGCTGGTCAATAACTACCAGTCCTGGCAATTGGTCAGCACGACCACCTCATATAACTCCTGGAATGAATGGCTGCCGAACCTGCTGCTTTTTTCCAACAGCATCGGCAAGCCCCAGGTCTATCCCTGCCTGAACATTATGGAGGTGGTCTATGGATCGATCTATATGACACAGATCCAGCCGGCATTTTATAAACAACCAAACTGATCCCAACCATGAAGCCGACCATCCGCATTACACTTATTATCATATGCCTGGCGTCCCTGTGGGGAGCTTCCTGCAGGAAAGAGGTCGCCGGCTCCGCAGGCCCTTCGGGCGAAACCCTGCTGGATCACCTGCAGAACAACTATGCATTCAGCCTTTTTTATCATGCCCTTCAACGCACAGGGCTCGACAAGCAGCTCAACGGAAAAAACAACTATACCTTGCTGATACCTGACAACGACGCCTTCGCCAATGATGGCATCTTTACCACGGACAGCCTCGACAGAATGGATACGGCCAGCCTGCGGGCATGGATGTCCTACCATATAGTCGCCGGCAGCATCAAGGTCGCGGATGTCCCCCAGACAGTCAACAACCCCTATACCAGCATCTCAGGTGAGCCGCTCTGGTTCTCCCGGCCGGTGCCCGGTTTTGGACAGAGCCAGACGGACTTCGATCATATCCTGCATATCAACGGCGATACCGTGAACTCCCCTGATATAATAGCCCCCGATGGGGTGATCCAGGTGTTGAGCTCACCCCTGAAGCTCCCGGTATTGTCGATCCAGACCTGGCTGTCAGCACAGCCGCAGTATAGTGAATTTGTCACCTGTCTGCAGCATTTCGGTCTCTGGGACCAGCTGGCCGGTCCGGGGCCCATCACCGTCTTCGCACCGGAGAATGCTTCCTTCCTCGATGTAAGGATCAGCCCCGACAGCCTCAGCCGCCTGGATACGGTAAGGTTTCAACAAAAACTTTTTGGCATCTACATCGTCAACCCGGCCCGCATCTTCCTGACCGACTTTTACGACATCCCCTTCCCACCCAGCATCGATGGACAATATTATATCACCCCCAACAACACCTACAACTTCAGCAGCGGGGCGCTTATTGATGGCGGTTTGGACCCGGTCACCGGTCAGGGGATTCCCAACGCCTACTGGATAGCCCCGAACCTTATCATGACCAACGGCGTCGTCCACGGCATGCACGGTGTGCTGCTGACGCCGGGACAAACAAAAAAATAATAAATAAAAGCCCGTATGTATAAATTATCGAACCTCATTTTCATCCTGCTGCTGGCCGCCGGCCTCGCTGAGACCAGCGCCTGCAATAAGGCGATGGATGAACCCCTGCGGTCCCTGAGCAACGGAGTCCGGGATACGACTTCGGATGTCCGCGCCGTACTGGCGGCCAGCCCCTGCCACCTGTTCAGCCAGGCCTTCAGTCGCCTGCAGCTGGATAGTAGCTACGGGATCTATACCATCTTCGCCCCGACAGATTCCGTTATGCAGGCCGCCGGCCTGACGACTTCCGTCATCGCTGCCCTTTCGACGGATTCCCTGTATAAGATCGTCGCCTATCACACCGTATACGGCGCCTACAGCGACTCCATGCTGGCAAACAGCCCGTCGACCCTGCAGGTCCCCACTGTACGCGTAGATGTATTTTATGGCCCCGCAGCCAACTCCAATAACCTCGTCGCACAGACAGTCCAGCAGAGCCTCTATGTCTGGAAAGCAGGCAGTCCAGCAGAACCTCAGGGAGTATTATATGTCAATGGAAAAGCAGCCAACAACGGCGAACCACCGCTAAAGGCCCGGAATGGCTGGATCTACCCCGTCAACCACCTGTTCACAGCGGCCACCAACAATCTATGGAAAGTGCTCCTGTCGAAACCCGAGCTGAGCTTCTACACGGCTGCCATCAGGATGGTGGACAGCTTTTACAAGGCCTCTTTTTTTGCTCCGCCTTTTGCTTCTTTGGGCTACGACACCGTCAACTTTAGTCTGGTCGCCTATGGAAATATGGTTACACAGCCTGCCGGTATCACCGTTTTTGCACCTACCAATACTGCCTTTGCCAACGCTGGTTTCAATACGCTGAACGATCTCCGCAATCTCGTCTTGCGGACAAGACCCTCCCAGTTCTACCAAACCAGCTACCAGCCCTATGGATATGTCTATACCTACAGCGGCATGGACAGCGTGCTGAAAGAACACTACCTGTATAGCCCCGGAGGAAATGCGCAGATGTACCAGGACCTCCTGAACCCTGCCATCAATACCTCACCGACAGAAAGTAATACCAACCCCTGGACTGTCCAGAACTTTATCAGCGATCCTAAGATAGCGCCCTTTTACACGCAGTTCTCCAACAACGGCGGAACAGTGAACATCCGGTACAGCCGGGACCCTTCCGTACCCCCGGCCGTGCTGCCGCCCGATGGAGTAAGCTTCCTGGCCATCAACGGATTTATTTACGAGACCGATCAATTGTTTTATCCACATAACTGATTAATGACGATTATGCGTTTTACTCATCACATCCGGCAAAGCCGGCTCTCATTGGCCCTCGGCAGCCTGGTCGCCTGGACAGCCCTGGTCACCCTCTACTCCTGCACCAAAACAGTGGCAGGCGCCACGCAGGACAGCGCTTATTATGGCCGTCTGCCCTTTGTCATCAAGGACAATTCCACCTACAGCGATTATTATTCCGCCCTGCAGACGACAGGTCTGTTGGATAGCTTATCCTCCCCCGGACCCTATACGGTCCTGCTGCCAAATAATGACGCTTTCAATGGATGGTACGCGCAGTTCACCAACGACGGCGCCAGTCTGTTCGACTATTTTATCCTTTCCGTCGGCCAGCCGGCATTGCCGGGGTATATTTTCTATACCATCCTGGGAGGCGCCCACGACCTCCGGACCCTGCCACTGGGCGATAACCAGGAGCTGACTTCCATCCAGGGAGGCAAGGTCTATATCTCCCGCTACCTTTCCGGGACGGACACCGTCTCTACCGTCAATGGACAAATGATCATCAGTCTTAACAACCATGCCTCCAACGGAGCCATCGATGTAGTGACAGGGGCCCTGCCCAACCCGCAGATCTACCCCACCGTGTTTCAAACCCTGCAGTCCGATACCAATTTCGCCTATTTTACCGCCGCCTTAAAAGTAACCCACCTGGATGCAGTCCTTGAGGGCCCCGGACCCTTTACGGTGCTGGCTCCCATGAATTCCTCTTTCAAGAACGCCGGAAAGTTGACAGGGATCAATACCTCTTCGATAGATAGTCTCCTGGTGGCGGATACTGCAAAGCTCAGCCAGCTGATCCGGTATCACATCCTGTCCGGCCGGTATTTCCTCAATGACTTCCGCCGCCGGACAACAGACACCCTGGCGCTGACAATGTTGAACGGGGAAACGATGAAATACGTGACAGGTGCGACACCTGGTTACTTTCCGAAGACAGCGACGGGCGCCCTCTTTTATGGTCTGGGCAACCTGAAGCTCTCTTATAATAGCTACGCCTCTATATCCTACCTGTACCAGGAAAACCCGGACCTGAACGGCGCCTCCCGCGGCAACAGGTCGGACCTGCCCGCCGCCAACGGAGTGGTGCACTTGTTAAACGGCATACTAATACCTTAACTATTCTAATCGACAAAAAATGAAGCGAATCATATCCCACCGTCCACTCTTCCTGGCTTGCCTGCTGGCCATCCTGTCGGGCGCCTGTAAGAAAAAACAGGAGCTGGCTACCACGGACCGACCCACGATCTTACAATACATTGCAAGTGACCCGCAGCTGTCGCTGCTGCAAATGGCGATGCTCCGGTGTGACCTGGATACCGTTTTCTCCAGCGGCGGCCCCTATACTTTTTTCTGTCCCGTGGACTCCGCCTTCACCGCCGCAGGTCTCACCGCCGACAGCATCGGCCGTTACGACCCGAAAAACCTCACCAGCCTGCTGAAATATCATATCCTTGCCGGGAAGTTCAGCAGCCAGGATATCATCGGTTTCCTGACGGCCAATGTCACCTCCCTTGACTCAGCCGACAAACCTTTTATTTCCAAAAACTATTTCGGTATTTTCTTCAACGGCATCGGCGTGACGGAAGGAGATATCCAGCTGGGCAACGGCGTTATCCAGAAGATCCAGCGCGTAGCTTTTCCACCCAGACAGACCCTGTTACAGACCATCGATAGCCTGCCCGAGCTGTCTTATTTTGCTGCTGTCATCCGCAGGGTCCCCCAATACAATACCCTGCTCAGCAAATTCCAGCCGGGGATCCCCTATAGTTCTTCTGCTCCGGGACTGCCCGGCGTGACGGTGCTGGCGCCTACCAATGCCGCCTTCCAGGCTTCCACCTTATACCCGACCCTCGACGCCATCAACCAGGCCGATCCTACCATTCTGTATACCGTGATGGAAGGTTATTTCCTCAACGGTAACAAATTCACTGCGGATTTCCTCGGCGGATTTGTACCAGGCTTCGGCAAAGTGGAGCTGCCCATCAACAGGGCTTCCTATGAAATAGACAAGGATGGGGTCACCATCATCCCTAACTATCCGCCAGGTGTGTTTCCCATGATCATAAAACCAAATTTCTTATGCACCGACGGTACGCTCCAGGAGATCAGCGAAGTTTTTATTTCGGATTAAAAACCAGGCTCCCAGCTCCTTACCGTCTTATATGAATATTCACGGATAACGAATCGAATTATGCGAACAATCATACATGTTATTCTCAGCCTGATCATCATAACTTTTGTCTCCTGGGCCTTTGGCCCATCCGCCTCCGCACAGGAGACCAGCGGCGCCCTGCAGGGCAGAGCGCTCTTTAACAACGGAGAAGCCCTCGGCGGAGCCACCGTAGTAGCCATCCACCTGCCCTCCGGCACCCGGTATACCACCACCACCTTTGGCAACGGATTCTATTACCTGCCAGGTCTGCGCATCGGAGGCCCTTACCGGCTACAGGTGAGCTTTACCGGTATGGCGACCCAGACAAGGGACAGCATCCAGGTCACCCTGGGTGAGGCCGTCACCATCAACTTTACCCTCACCGAAAAGGAACAGCAGCTGAGCGAGGTCGTCGTTATCGGTGGTAAAAAGGCGCCCGTCGCCAATACGTACGGCGCCGGACAGAACATCTCCCGGGCCCAGCTGCAGCAGATGCCGACGCTGAACCGCAGTCTCACGGACATTACCCGGCAGGTGCCCCAGGCCAGCAAGGATAATTCCTTTGGCGGCGCCAACTTCCGCTATAACAACGTCACCATCGACGGCGCCATCAATAACGACGCCATCGGCTTCACACCCTCCCTGGGTGGTCAGACAGGCTCATCAAATATGCCGGGCAGCAGCACCCGCACCAACCCCATCTCCCTCGACGCCATCGAGGACATGCAGGTCTACCTCGCGCCCTTCGACGTCACCGTAGGCAACTTCACCGGCGGCAGCATCAACGCCGTCACCCGCAGCGGAACAAACAACGTCACCGGCTCCGTTTACGGTTATGGCAGCAACGCCGCCACCACCGGTCCCGACAACGCTGGAGATCATACGAAAATGCCCTCCGCCTTCCACAGCTACCAGACTGGCTTCCGCATCGGCTTCCCCCTCGTAAAGGATAAGATCTTTTTCTTTATGAACGAAGAGCTCACCCGCCGCGTGGACCCGACCTTACTGGGCGCCGGTACGGCCGCCTCGGCCGGGATCCTGAGTCTTCAGGATGCCCAGAATATCCGCAATGCAATGCTCTCCCGCTATGGTCCTAATGAAGATCCCGGCGCCTATGGTCAGTTCAATATCTATTCCCGATCGAACAAATTCTTCAACCGCCTCGACTGGAACATCGACAGCCATAGCCAGCTCACGGTCCGGAATAATACCATTAGCTCCCAGGCCATCAATCTGGAACGGGATCAGGAAGATTTCAAATTCGGCAGCATCGCCTACCAACAGGTCAATGACCAGAGCTCTACCGTGGCGGAGCTGAAAAGCCGCTTCGCCCGCCGCTGGTTCAACGATGCCATCATCGGGTATACCTCCATCCATGACTACCGCAATCCCAACAGCGATCCTTCCTTTCCACAGGTCGAGATCGTCGGCCGTACCCCTGGCACGACCATCTTCTTCGGTACGGATAGAGAAGGGGCGATCTTCAACATGCGGCAGAAGACCACGGAGCTCACCGACAACCTGAGCTTAAACCTGGGGAGGCATCACCTGCTCATGGGTACGCACAACGAGCTCTACTCCATCAACTACGGCTTTGTAAACAGCTGGAACGGCCGCGTATCCTACCCAAGCATCGAAGACTTTATCAACAATAACCCTAATCGGGTGAGAGGAAGTTATAACTATGTCAACAATGACAGGAATTATATCCTGTCCCATCCTGAAGCCGTCTTCCATGTCAACTTCTATAGCGTATACGGACAGGATGAAATGCAGATCACCGATAAGTTCAAGGTCACCGTCGGCTTCCGCGCCGATTATGTCACCGTACCACAGAAACAGCCCCTGAGCACAAAAACCACCCAGGCGCTGACAGATCCTTTTTGGGGTACCACCTATTCCTATACACCCATGAACCAGATCTCGAACAACTACCTCGGAAGGGTACAGGTCTCTCCCCGGCTCGGCTTCAATTATGATATCAAAGGTGATAAGAGCATCGTAGTCCGCGGCGGAACCGGCGTCTTCTCCGGCCGCATCCCCTTCGCATGGCTGGGTTACGCTTTCTACAACACAGGGACCACCTTCGGCGCATACGATCAGCGGACAGACAATGGCAGCAGCCAGTTCGCCCCCGGCACCGACCCCTTACGCTTTACCACCGGTAAAGGCATTGCACCTTACGCGGCCGCCAACGGACAGGTGATCAATAACTCCGCCGCCGGCAAGAGCCAGGCTGACCTGGTGGACAATCGTTTTGTCATGCCCCAGGTATGGAGGACCAGCCTGGCCCTGGATGTAACAGACAGCCGTGGGATAAAATACTCCTTCGAAGGCGTCTATACCCAGGTCATCAAGGACGTAAAATTTCAACAGATCAATATCCGGGACACCGTATCCTATTATGTATACGATACGGCGACCCTCTTCAGAAAACAGCCCATCTTCCCCTCCGGAGGTGTAAACCCGGCCTATGCCAATGCTTACGAAATGTCGAATACTTCTTTAGGCTATCGGTATAGCCTGACCGCTAAGGTCAGTAAGAAATTCGATAACGGGTGGGACGTGATGGCAGCCTATACCTACGGGCAGTCCAAAGACATCGCCAACGGCGTGCGTAATTCCATGGAATCCAATTTCCAGCTGAACCAGGCGCTTAACCCCAATAACCCGGGCCTGGCCAACTCGAACTTCGATATCAGGCAGCGGATCATCTCGACTATAGCCTATCACATCAATTGGTCACGGGACCTGGCCAGCACCTTCTCCGTCTTTTTCAGCTCCCAGTCCGGAAGCCCCTATACCTATGGTTTCGTGAACTATACGGTCCAGAACACACCGCAGCAGGTGAGCCTGGCCTATATCCCCAATAGGGGAGAGGCCGTCAACTTCTTCCAGGACATCGTTACGGAAGGATCGCGCGTCACGGCCCAGTCACAGGCAGACCAGTTCAATGCCTTCATCGACCAGGACAAATATCTCCATACCCGGAGAGGGAAATTCACCGAACGCAACACCGCACACACTCCCTGGAATACACAAATGGACTTCCATTTTGCACAGGATTTCGGACTCAACCGCCATCGCCAGGTGATCACCTTTACAGTGGATATCATGAACGTCACGAACCTTTTGAGCAAGAGCTGGGGCTACCTGTATTTTTCACCAAACACCTACAATTCCACGGCCAGCGTAGGACTGGTGCCCTATATACCCACACAGGCATCCCAGGGATACCCGGTCTACAAGTTCCAGGACCCCGGAAAACCTTATTCGGTGGACTTTGCCAGCTCCCGTTACCAGATCCAGCTCGGAGCGCGGTATTCCTTCTAACCCTATAAATCAGATCAGCTAATACACGATAATATGAAACCGAGCATGATAAATACTACTAAACCGGGGAATGAAAGGCGAGGTTCAAAAACCCTGCGCCTGTTCGGCCTGGTCACCTGTTTGCTGGGACTCGCCCTCGCCGGCCAGGCGCAGACGGACACCGTCTGGGGTGTGGCCAATCAGGGCGGCACCTATTACCTGGGCACCCTGTTCTACATGGGCAGCGATGGCTCTAATCTACATGTCGTCCACAGCTTTGGCGCTGTAGGGGACGGTTCGGGACTGGGTACCAGCGTCATTGAATACAATGGCATCATCTACGGTCTTACATCCGCCGGCGGCACTAACGGAGATGGGACTATCTTTTCGTATAACCCCGTTACGGCCGCCTATTCCATCGTCTATAATTTCGATGATACGCATGGACGCAGTCCCAATGGCAAGCTAAGCCTGAACCCGGCTAATGGCCTCTTCTATGGGATCACCGACTATGGAGGGGCGGACGGTTCCGGCGTCATCTTTAGTTTCGATCCCGCTACCAACACCTATACGGACCTGTATGAAATGACTTTCAACACCGGTGGTGACGGGTATACAGCCAACCCGCTCTACTTCTATAACGGTAAATTCTACGGGAATAACTTGTCCGGGATCGATTACAGCACGACGATCTTTTCCTACGACCCGGCCACCAACACCTATACGGACCTGTTCGATCTGCCTGACGCCTATGCCGTTTACGCCGATATGGCCATCGTGGGGTATAATGGGGTCCTTTATACAGGCTTGTATGAGGACAACGGAGGCGATCTTTTTTCTTTCAATCTGGCCAACGGAACCTACAAGAAGGAGCTCGCTTTCACCGGCGCCAACGGCTGGGCATTACAGGGAATTGTCCTCAGCGGGTCAACGATTTATGGGGTTACCTATGGCGGCAACTATCCGGATAACTACGGGTCGCTCTTCTCCTACAGCCTGCCGGCCAGCCAGTTCAGCCAGTTATACAAATTCTCACCAACGACAGGTTACCAGCCTTCCGGGAATCCCACCGTGGCCAACGGCAAAATAATAGGGCTGACGTACAACGGCGGCATCCACTCCGATGGCGTAGCCTATTCCTACGATCTGGGCGCCCATATCTATACCACTCTGCTCAACTTCGACTTTGTCAACAACGGGGCCCAGCCCACCTCCTCCGAGCTGTTGTTCGTTCACCCCATCGGTGTTACGCCGCAGACTATCACCTTCACTGATCTCTCCAAAACATACGGCGATGCCCCCTTTGATGCAGGAGGCACAGCCAGCTCGGGTTTGCCGCTCTCCTATGTCTGCGATAACCCACAGATTGCCGTCGCTGTCGGCAGCCAGATCAGGATCGTAGGCGCAGGTACCGCAAATATCACCGCCATTCAATACGGGAATGCCACCTATGATTCCACCTCGCTGACAAAAACGATCACGGTATCCACCGCGCCCCTGCTCATCACGGCAGCGGATACCGTCCGCAATCAAAACCAGCCCAATCCCATCTTCCGGGCCGCTTATTCTGGCCTGGTCAACGGTGATTCCGCCGGCAGCCTGACGACAAAACCCGTACTCAGCACCACGGCCGATATAAATTCCTTACAAGGAACCTATTCCATCACCATCGGTGGGGCCGTAGATCCCAACTATACGATCACCTACCAGGATGGTACGCTCACAGTCATTGGCCTGTTGCAGTCTATCACCTTCGACACAGCATCCGTCCCTTATGGCAGCCCGGATATCGCTCCGGCTGCCGCCAGCTCAGGATTACCCGTAACCTATTCCAGCAGTAACCCGGCCATCGCCTCCATCACGCCGGACCAGAAGATCCATATCATTTCAGCAGGTAAGACGATCATCACTGTCACCCAGACTGGAGATGCCACCTATGCCAGCCAATCCGAACCTTTCTTCCTGCAGGTGCTGCCCGTCCCGCTGACCATCACGGCGGACAGCAAGACGAAGGTCTATTCCCAGCCGGACCCGCCATTCACAGCCACCTACAACGGTTTTGTCAACGGCGACGACAGCAACGCGCTCACCGCTAAACCCGTGTTCACACCAACCTCCGGCCCCGACGCAGCGCCAGGGGTCTACCTGATCCATGTGGACGGCGCGGCAGACTCTAATTATGCCATCACCTATGTCGCCGGCACCTACCTGCTGACACCGGTCGAAGGAGCCAGGGTCAATAGTATGGATGCCTGGTTCAGCAGTTACACTTCCCTGCAGCTGGATATCTGGACATTGTCTTCCCAGACAGCCCTGGTGCAGGTCTTTGACATGGCAGGCCATCGCCTGATCAATAAAACGCTGAGCCTGCTCCAGGGTAATAATAGCCTGACCCTGCCGGCAGGCAGCCTGCCCTCCGGCGACTATATTATCCGGTTAACAGGTGATAACCTGAAATTGACTAAAACCATCCGAAAAATTAATTAACCATGTTCCCCTTTCACAACCCCCGTTTATTCCTGACCGCGACCATGCTGACCGCTGTGCTCTGCTCCCAGGCGCAGCCGGAAACGCAAGCTCAACCCCTGAACCTGACAACCACCGCCGTACCCTTTCTTTCTATTACCCCCGACGCTCGCTCGGCCTCGATGGGCAACCTCGGCCTGGCCACCAGTCCCGATGCATACAGCGGACTGCACAATTCCGCGAAGACTCCCTTCGCCACCGACCCCGGCGCGCTCGGCGTCACTTACACCCCCTGGCTACACGAGATCACCCAGGGCAGCTACCTGCTAAGCGCAGCCGGCTATCATAAGCTGGACGACAATCAGGCCATCAATGCCTCCCTCCGTTATTTTAATCCCGGCGACGTGGAGATCTCCGACTACAGCGGCAGCAAACTCTCGACGGCCCATCCCCGTGAGTACAGCATGGAGGCCGGGTATTCCCGGAAATTATCAGAACACATGGGTATCGGACTGAACATTCAATATATTCACTCGGATCTCGGCAACGGCAGCGTAGGCGGTACCACCTACAAAGCAGCCAATGCCGTTGCCGCCGATATCTCTTTCTACTACAATGGGCTGAACAAGGAAGGACAAGGCTGGACAGCGGGCGCGGCGCTCAGTAACCTGGGCTCCCGGATCAGTTACACCAATGACGCCACGGCCCGCGACTTCCTTCCCGCTAACCTGGGCCTCGGCCTGGCCTATACGGGCATCGCAGATGAAGACAACAAATGGACCCTGAGCGCTGAAGGAAATAAATTGCTGGTGCCAAAGATCCCCGGCGACTCCGCCGGTCTGGCAGACTATCACCAGATGAACATT
>Ga0206926_1181_pt1 | contig 11994 bp, 9 predicted proteins | sample Alteio_BWOrgHeat_59_FD_152955 | JGI IMG/M metagenome (GOLD analysis project Ga0206926, IMG submission 152955) | Enriched cells from forest soil in Barre Woods Harvard Forest LTER site, Petersham, Massachusetts, United States -... | ecosystem: Environmental > Terrestrial > Soil > Temperate forest > O... | reverse complement strand
TCCACGCGATTGGTCCCGGTCACGTGCGCCGTGTCGGGCGTCTCGCCGCTGGGGACGAGTTGCACAAAGGGTTTGCCGGCGTAGGCGGTGCGCCACGCGGCATAGATCGCATCAATGGTCGCCCCGGATGCGGCCGGCACGGTGATGGTGGTGGCGATGCCGCGCCGCATGGGCACAAGGTGGGGATTGAATTGGATGATCGTGGGCGCGCCGGTGAGTTTTCCGAGCTGCTCCTCGATTTCCGCAAGGTGCCGGTGCTTGACGAGGCCGTAGGCTTTGGCGCTTTCGGCGCGTTCGACGAAAAGATAGTCCTCGGCGACCTTGCGGCCGGCGCCACTGACGCCGCTGAGGGAGTTGGCCACGATGTGCTCGCGCGCGACGAGGCCGGCGCGCAGCAGCGGCACGAGCGGGACAAGAATGCTGGTGGGATAACAGCCGGGCGCGGCAACGAGCTTCGTCTCGGTTTTCCACGCCGGCGGTGTGAGCTCGGGCAGGACAAAGCGCGCCTGCGCCAGCAGCTCGGGCGCGTGGTGTCCGCCGTAGTATTTTTCGTAGGTGGCGAGGTCGGCGATGCGGAAATCGGCGCTGAGGTCGATCACGCGCTTGCCGGCGGGAACAAGCTTTTTTGCAAAATCAGCGGCGGCGCCGTGGGGCAGAGCGAGGAAAATGAGATCGAGCTCGCTGGCAGCGAGCACGGTGGCGTCGGAGTCGGTGAAGACCAGCCCCCGGTCGGCGCCACGCAACGTGGGAATGACCGAAGCGAGGGGCTTGCCCGCATGGGTGCGGGAGGTGACGGCCGCGAGCTGCACCTGCGGGTGCCCGAGGAGGAGTTTGACTAGAAGTTCGCCGGAATAACCCGACGCGCCAACGACGCCGACTTTCATGGAGGAAACTGGGATGGAAAATTAAGCAGCCAGTAAAATGACGCCGCGAGGCTCGGCGCAATCTAATTGGTCGGGCCCTTACCCAACCGTCACGAAGCAACGAGAGCCTCTTCGCCTTTTTTAATATTAGCCACAAACTCCGGACCGATTTCGATGCCAGCAAGCTTTGCGGCCAAGAGCAAGGCCCCGCCCTGCGGACTTAGGATGGGACGGACTATTTGCAGGCGTGGGCAGAGCAACTGAAGTTTCGAAGCCAAGACGGATCGAACTTCGGCATGGTTGGCCACGCTGCCGATTAGCACAAGTGGAACGGCCTCGTCAGGCCATTCCAGCTTCCGTGCCACCACGTCGACCATGTGCACCAATTCGTTGACTTCCCTTTCAACGATAGCCGCCGCAACGGCATCCCCCTCCCGGGCACAGGCAAAGACATGGGGGGCGAGGCCGGCAAGATAGGTTTTGTCCACGACGGGTTGGCGTGAGTCTGGATAGTGCAAACGCCTGATAATTTCCAGGAGCGAGCCAATGCCAAGGGCCTTGAAGAGTCGATCCTGCAAGGCCGTGGCTGGGCCGCGGCCATCCGCGGCCCGCACTGCCGCCACCAGGCCTTCGCGGGCAATGCCATATGCGCTGCCGTGATCGTCGACCAAATGATCCCTGCCCCCCGCCTGCCAGGTTCGGCCATCCGGGGTTCGCCCAAAACAAACGGAGCCAGTACCGGCGATGAGAACGATGCCGTCGGTTCGACCAACGCCACCGACAAGCCCAATCATCGCATCAGTCTCAACCCGCAGCTGGCCCAATTTGACGGAAGCGACCTGGCGCATGATGGCTTCCAGCGAAGAAAAATCCGATGGCTGACAGACGCCGGCTGAACCGATGCAAACGAAGTCCAATGACGTCGTGCCAACTTTGCGCGCCGCAGCACCGAATATATTCTCGAAATTACCGGCCAGCCGGTCGGAACTGACGATCCCACAATTCGATGGACCGCCGGCGGCGTGGCCCAAAATCGACCCGTTCGCATCTGCAATTAGCAAACGCGTCTTGGTCGAGCCACCGTCCAACCCGGCCAGCAATGGCCGTGCAAGCCTTCTCATGCCGAAGAGCTGCTCGGAGGCTGCTTCCGGCACAAGCCTTCGTCCTTATCACGTCCACCAGTGGTTATTGGCCACGCCAGCAGAGGCTGGCGAAAAATCTCAGCCCTCTTGCGAAGAGCCGGCAGGTCAACCTGACCAAATGTGGTGAAACCGTAGCGCAGATGGATGTGCCCATATTGCACCTGCGGGGTATTGGTATCCCAGTAATTGTTCAAGGGCCAGGTCAACAGCCGCGGGTTTTCGGGCCGGGGCAGTGCATCGAGGGGACGGCCGAAATGAAAATCACCGAATTGCATGGCGGGCGCTTCCGACGCGAAGAGTGCGACGCCTGACTGACCGTCCCACATGGCAGCAAACAGCTCGCTTGTGACCCAATTGCGACAGGCACCGGGCAACTGGTCATCGTCAACCCGGACAATGGCACCCGCCGTATCAAAGGCCGCCTTCCAACCCGTATCCAGGCATAGGGGAAAAGCAAAATACACCGCCTGGGGTGAGGGATCGGGGAGCAGTTCCATGTCAACCTCAAGCCCGATGACGGGGTCATGGCCGAAAAGCGTAATCCGTTGGACGAGGCGAATCATGCCAGGAGCTTGCAGCTCGCGAGTCAGCGTAACCCGGCCCGGAGCCGCTGTCACCGTGCACTTCGTCACACGCGTTGCCCTCTCCCTTATCGGCGACCAATCCTGCCAGCAGGGTAGATCCATCTTTTCCCGGTCGAGGTCACGCTGGTAGAAGGCATAACGACGATCCTCGACCAAGGCGTCAGTTCGCTCGCGGACAAATGCAAAAAAATCCAACCCATCCTTGGGAATGGATATCTCCCGATTCTGCTCCCGGTCAAACAGCGAAAGAATGCGTCCCGATTCCGGATCATAGCTTAGTTCATGAAAAGGACTTTTGATCGCGCCAACCCGGCGTTGGAAATTTGCCACAGGCGCGAAGTTCGCCTCCCGCCTTTCGATCATCTCGACCTTCATTTCATGGGAAACCGCAGGAACCGTTTCCCTCGCCGGCAATTCCGTGAACGGCACCGTCTTCCATGAATACGGGCGCAACTGGATGGGGCCGAAGGCACGTGCGGCCGCTCCGGGAAATACTTCATTCCACGGACGTCCGTCATAAAACATCCGGCTTGCCCGGTAGGTGCGTTCGTTGCCTGCCGTGAACCATGCCTCGGGCAACTCAGGTCGAATCGTAATCGGATGCGGCCCCGGATTACACAATAAGACTCCCTTTAATCCGCGATCAGCCAGCGGATTGCGAGCGAGACGTTCCAGTCCATCCATCAGGACAAAGGCCGCCAGTTCGTGAGCTTCGTGGGCGAGCGCTTGCTTCAGCAGCTCGGTCGTTTGTGCTTGGGGCCGATAGTGGCTGGAATCGTAATATCCAAACGTGTGCTCATCGTACTGGTCCATCTTGTTCTTGGCCTGGGCCAGCAGCGAAACCTGGGCGGTATCCGCCGGGCTGGTTATCACTTCCGCCGCCTCAACCAAGGGCTTGGCTTGCTGGTTGCGCGCCGTCGATATCGGGCTGCTTCCGCCACCAAAAGCCCAAAAGTCAGTCCAATCGCCGCGCAAGACTGGCAGTTCTTTTTCCGGAACGGCGGCCGCCCGTTCCCGCAAATCATCATAAGTGGCATATCGAATACGCGGGCCAATTCCTGCTTCGTTCCAGCGCCGGATAAGATCCGGCAAATATGGATTGTTCGGGGCGTTATCCCACATGACCGGTGAGCACGTGGTAGTCAGAAAGAAAAAGTCAAAGGGATAGGCGATGGCTTCCAGATGTTTGCTATAAGCCTTCCATCCTTCAGCCAGCCGGTCGACCGAATCGTCCCACGCGTAAAGCAGCTGATCGAACATGGTATAATGGTTGCCGTTCCACACCCGCAATTTGCGGCCAGAGGGAGCTTCCCAAAGGAACATTCCCGGCCGGGGCGCCACCGCCCGGCCCAGATGGATATTGATGGCCATGGCGAAGAAATCCACGCCTTTGTCCAGAAGTACATCAGCCAATGGCCAGGCCACTCCATTCACGTCATGTTGGCAGGCCGTGGCAATCTTGCCCCCCAGGATTTTTTCCAGTTCCAGCTTCCCATCGAGCAGCCGCTCCAATCCTGCGCGGTTTGCCAGCGCCGTGGTATGCCAGCGCATGCCAGAGATGCCGATGCGCCCTTCCTGGTAAAGCTTGGTAAAACGCTTGATATCCTTTTCCGACGACCGGGTGAGCCATCGGCTTACAGGCTCCGTAACCTCGCAAGTCCACTTCGGTCTTGCGCCATCCGGAAGATTCGCGGTTTGCTCAAGCCAGTCGAGCACCTGGCCCAGATACTCGTGCTGCAATTCCCAAAGTATGGGCTGGGAATGGGTGTAGCCCACGTCCAGGTGGCTATGATGAAGAAGCAGAATTTCCTTAATCTTCAGTGGCATATGATTTTGAATTGAAAGCGGTGCCTAATCGTTCGGAAGTTTCCGGTACCAGGTAAAGTAGAGGACAATCACGCAGAAACTGAAGATCAGCGTGCATATGATCCCGTCAACCATCCAGTGGCCCAAGTAGTAGATAGGGGCCATGAAGAGGGAAAAGGAGGCGACTAGGCCGATGAGCACATTGACCGCGGCCAGAGGGGCGCTCAACGCCGGGGCCATTTTCAAGTTGAGCGAAATCGCCACCTTACGCGCGTGTCCCCAAAGCCCGAAGGGGCGAACCTGAGCATAAAACCGGGCGGTCATCTCATCTTCGATGGCGGGCGTCAGAAGCGAAACCGCCACGCAAGCGACCGTCGAGACGGCAAGCGTCAGGTAAATGTAGTCGTTGACAGGAAAGCGGACCAAAAGGCTGTCCTTGGGGAGAAACTTGCTGGCCAACAGCAACAGGGATGGAGCCAAGCCCGCCAGACAACCGGCGGAGAATCCCCACCCGTTCATCCGTCCCCAATACCAACGCAGGGCCAGCGGCACAACCAAGCAGGTGAGCAGACCGAGAAGCATCCACGCCCAGATGGCGTTGAGTGCACTGCTGCCGGTGTGATCTTGCGTCGCCACCATCGAATACCCGAGTATGATGGCGGTGATTGCGAGCAAAACGGTCACGGCATATCCGATCCGCACAAGTTCCTTGGAATCACCCGGCAAATGCGGACGGATAAGCGGACGGTAAAGGTCTTGGACGATGATCGAGGCACAAGCGTTGATTTCCGAGCAAAAGCTGGTCATAAACGACGCTGACAGCCCGGCGACGACGAGACCGAGCAGCCCAGGGCGGAGAAGGCCGGATCTTAGGAATAAAGGCACGACGGCTTCCGGGTCCTTGCTGATTTCAGTTTTGTACAACGCATAGCCAAAGAAACACAGGCCGGCGGTCATCACCCAGCGTGGAAGGCCGAGAAACTGCCATAACGCGGCCAGCATTGACGCTTCGCGTGTGTTCTTCGTCGCGAGAAACCTTTGTTCACCATAGCGTCCACCCGCACCGCCTACGCATCCAATCAAGCCGACGATCGACCCGGCCAAAACCATGCCGGAAAAATCCCGCCATTCTGCGTAGCCCGATGACATAAACATCCCGATTTTGGGCGATGCTTCGGGCAGGAGTGATTTCCAATAACCCGGGGTCACCTGTTCGCTGCCGGCACCATGTGTCAGGGCCGCGGGCAGGCTGTCCGCAGAATATTGCTTGAAGCACACAACCCCGATGATAAAGGCCACCGAAAACAAGACGACCGTTTGCAGGAACTCACTGTAGATCACGCCCTTGAATCCGCCAACCAGGACATACACCCCGGTTATGGCCACCATGGCTACCGCCATCGCATGCGCGCCCTGGTCCGTGCATCCGAAAACCATGGCGAATTTGTGAATGACAATGTAGGATCCGCAAAGCGACGCGATGCTAAACAAAGTGATCATGAAGGCGAATGTCGTGCGCGAGCTCCGGGCGCCCGCGCCCGACCCAAACCGGGCCTTGTTGATTTCGGCCGCAGTCATGGTGCCGCACCGTCTGATCCAAATTCCCGTATACGCCATCAAGAACACCGCCTGCGGCATCCACCATACCAGTGTCACATAAAACGATTTCATCCCCAGCACCATGAGGATGGCAATGTTCCACACCGTGCCGTTGATCGAGAAATTCGTCGACGCACCGGATGCGGCCAGCATCCACCATTTGTTTTCCGAACCGAGGAAATATGACTTGAGGCTCTCCGCCGATTTCCGGGAGAAAATGAAGCCCGATGCAACCGCCGCAATGAAACCAAGCGCGATAACAACGTAGTCGATAAGGTGAAAATGCATCGTTTTATACCACTGCCATGATTAAAAATGGAGCAGCAACCGCAAATGTCGCCGGCCTTCCGGCAACATTTGCGGTTGCTGCGAATTAACAGTCTCGTTCTATAACAATTTGAAGTTCTCGGGTTTCTGGCGACTGGCTGCCCTCAGGGTTTAGGGTTACGGTGACAGCCTTGGTTATGGATCTCTATGCGCAAATTATACATTGCTAACAAGAAGCCTTTCATGCATGGTATCGGACAAACTGTGCAATCGGCCCCGCATTTAGTTAAGTTTAAGCGTCGCGTACTCGTCGCCCTCGGGTGGAACAATCCGCGCACGATCCGGGTCATGGCGCAGTACGCCCGCACCGCAGGCTGGCACCTCGAAACCAGGCACTTCTTCGACGAAATAGTTCCCCATCACTGGCACGGCGACGGACTCATCGTCTCCTGTTCACAACAGGCAGATCTCCTCGCTTTTATTCGCCGGCAAGCGCCACGACAGCCCACCGTGCTGATTGGAAGAAACCAGCCGGGTATCACTGCCGGCCAGGTCATGGAAGATAATGTCATGGCTGGCCGGCTCGCCGCCAAATATTTCATCGGCAGCGGACACACGCATTTTGCCTGGATCACAGCCTACAGCGGCCTCGGATCGAGTGACAGATATGATGGGTTTAACTCCGCCCTGGCCGAATTCGGATTCAAATGCCATCGCTTGGAATACCGGCACAACCAATCCACGTCACATCATGATTGGCGGCATCGACAAGCCTGGCTGGCCCAACAACTGTGCGCTTTGCCCCATCCACTGGCCTGTTATGTCCTGGACGACCATCTGGCCTCCGAGACGATTGAGGTGTGCCTGGCCAACGGCTGGCGGGTGCCGGAGGACTTTGCCGTTATGGGAACTGGCAACATCGAGATATCCTCCGAGTGTTCGCCTGTGCCCATCTCGAGCGTGGACCTTGGAGAGGAAGAAATCGCCCTCAAGGCCGCAATGCTGCTGGATGGGTTGATGCGGGGCCAGAAACCGCCGTCCGAGCCCATCGTGATTGCTCCTCGCGGCATCGTCATTCGCGGAAGCACGGATGCTCTGGCGGTCGAGAACCCGCTCTTGCGCCGGGCGGTCGACTTCATTGGGGCAAACCTCCGCCGTCCATTCAGCCTCGAGCAAGTGGCCGAAACGGTCGGTATTTCTCGTCGGACGCTCTACAACCTGTTCCGCCGTCATCTCTCCCGTTCCCCCGCGAAGTTCGTGATGCAAGTCCGGCTCGATCATGCCCGCAAGCTTTTGGCGGCAGACCCCAACCAAACTTTAGCCAATCTTGCCGCTCAAGTTGGCTTGGAGTCACCACGAGCCCTGACCCGGATCTTCCTTCGCCAGAGAGGTATCAACGCGCGCGAGTGGAAAAAAACGATCCGAAAGGCTGCCAGCTCTACCCAATGAATAAGATGTCCAACCCATCCCATCGTTTCGGCATGGTCCTTCGCGTCCTGATAGCGAATCGACACCGATAAACGATAGTCCACTGGCTCACTGAGCGGAGTGAAAAATGCCCATCGTGGCAAATTGATCGGATAGTGTGAGTAAAAAGGTTCCCTAAAATTTATATGATTGACTTCAGTCATATAAAATAAGGAGAGTTCTGACATTCCTAGCCCTGCACCTCGGCGACCGTCGGCCGGGAGGAACTTTCCTGTACTTCGCCCGATTCGACAGGCCCTTTCCGACAGGCCCAGGGTCCCGAGCATTGTCGAGGAACTCAGGCACTGAGTTTATCGAACGGGTTCAGCATGACAAAAAGAAATCAAAAACAAAAAAGCGGAGGGCCCGGGGCGCTCCGCTTTGGTTGCAAACTGTTTTGCAGGGCAAATCAGCGCTTCGAGAACTGGAAGCGCTTGCGGGCGCCGGGCTGGCCGGCTTTCTTGCGTTCCCTCTCGCGCGGGTCGCGCGTGAGGTGGCCGGCTTTCTTCAGTGCGGGACGGAGCTCGGGGTTGAGTTTCTGGAGTGCGCGGGCAATGCCGTGCGCCACCGCGACCGCCTGGCCGCCCGTGCCGCCGCCGGCAACATTGGCGCTGATGTCGATCTTGTCCTTCATGTCGACGGTGAGAAGGGGCGCATAGGCCAGCTTGGCGAAATTTTCGTGCGCGAAATATTGGTCGAGCTTGCGGCCGTTGACGCTGAGCTTGCCGGTGCCGGTGGTAAGACGCACGCGGGCCGAGGCCGTCTTGCGACGACCGATGGTAACGATGGTAGTGGTTTCTGCGCTCATGAACGGGAAGGGTTAGACGGAAATTGTCTCGGGATTTTGCGCGGCATGCGTGTGTTCGGAACCGGCAAAGACGCGAAGTTTGGTCAGCATCGTGGCGGCAAGGCGGTTCTTGGGCAGCATGCCCTTGACCGCGTGCTCGATGACAAACTCGGGATTGCGGACGCGCTGCTCGGAAAGTTTGCGATAGGTTTCGCCGCCGACGTAGCCGGAGAAGAACATGTAGCTGTTCTTCTCCTCTTTTTTGCCGGTGACGACGACCTTCGCGGCGTTGATGATAATGACGTGATCGCCGGTATCAACATGCGCGGTGTAGCTGGCCTTGTGGCGGCCGCGGATGAGGTTGGCGGCTTTCACCGCGAGCCGGCCAAGCACCTGCCCCTCGGCATCGATGAGATACCATTTGGGTTGGACCGTGCTCTTGTTGGCAAGAAAGGTTTTCATGTGAAGAAAAGGGGTCGATAGCAAGAGTAGCACTCATCGGTGTCAACCTTTTAGATGGCATAAAAAACCCGCCTCCCATGGAGGCGGGGCGAAGACTAAAAACTACTCCCGTGGCCTAGAAGCCGATGGCGACCCCGGCGGACCACCAGACGAGGTCTCTCTTGGTGCCAAGTGGAGCGTTGAAGTTGTTGGCATAGTGGGCGGCGAGCGTCAGCGTGGTATTGGAAGCCAGCTTGTAGGGCAGGCTCACATCCCCGCCGGTGTAATTGTAGGATTGGTGCACATTTCTGGTCAGGCTCGGGGTGGCATCGCGCGCACTTACCGTGCCGAAATAACCCGTCAAATCGAGCTCGGTGCCGAAACTGGCCAGCGGAAGGGCGTAACCCAGCGAGCCGAGGCCGGTGCTCTGCTTTAGCACCACGTCATAGTAATAAAACGCGCTCGGAGAGAAACCAGCGATGGTATAGGTCGCGCCAACGCCGGGCTCAAAGGAGTTCCTGGCGCCATCGATATTCGTCGGCGAGGTCTTGTTGAATTCCGGATAATCGTAATAAGTCGCGACGGCTTCGACGCTGAGATCTTTGCTCACGGCGTATTTGTAACCCCCATAGATATCGATCTCATTCTGCTCATTATGGATGATCGGCTGGCTGGTCCAAATCCCCAGATCGAAATTATTTGAATCAACCTCAAGTGATGGCTGGAAGGCCTGATCCGTGACTTTGAGGCCACGAAAGACGTATTCCGAGGTGAAGCCAAAATTCGACGTGATGGAATAGTCGAGCTTCGGTGTACTGACATTGCTTGCTTCATCTGCGCGCAAGCTGGCTCCCATGAGGAGAGCCGTAATTATGATCGCTGATGTCTTCATTGTAGTCTGTCTAATTTGTAGTCGGCCGGCTGTCCGGCATTAGGTGTTTGCAGGGAAGAACATGGATTTGTAAAATGCAAATTTTAGTTCACCCATGCCCGGATTGACCAATGAAGCCCGGACGGGTTCCAGCATAGTTCATATTATTGATTATGAAAAAAATACAAAGAATCTCCGGCCTCCTCGGCCTGACAGGTGTCTTGCTTGGAGCTTTCGGCGCACATGCGCTTAAAGCCACGCTGATCGCGCGCGGCATGTCCGATGTCTGGGAAAAAGCCGTGCTGTATCATCTGGTTCACGCCGTCGCGGTATTCGCGGCTACGACAGCTTTATCTTGTCCCCGGCCATGGCTCGCCCGGGCTGCGACTAGCTGGACGGTTGGCGTCATCCTGTTCTCCGGATCGCTTTACGCGTTCGCGCTGGGCGGCCCGCACTGGCTAATGTATCTAACACCGTTCGGAGGGCTGTCATTTTTGCTTGGCTGGAGTTTTATCGTAGTCGACGGCGCCCTGGAAAAAACCTGACATTCATGAAACTGCCTGAAGATCTTCGCGCTGTGCTTGACGCCGTGCGCCGCATCGGCCGCCCCCGCCTCGTCGGCGGTTGCGTGCGCGACTGGCTGCTCGGCCTCGAGCCGAAGGACTTCGATGTCGAGGTCGCGGGCGCGACCTTCGAGCAGCTTCACTCCGCGCTCGCGTCCTTCGGCGCCACTGACGTTGTCGGCCGCAGCTTCGGCGTGATCAAACTCCGCCTGGCGAGCGGCGAAACCGATTTCAGCCTGCCGCGCCGCGAATCGAAGACCGGCGCCGGCCATCGCGGCTTCGCGGTCGCCCCCGACCCGACGCTCAGCGATGCCGAGGCCGCCGCGCGGCGCGACTTCACGCTCAACGCCATCGCCTACGATCCCGCGACCGACGCGATCATCGACCCGCTCGGCGGCGTGGCCGACCTGCGCGCAAAGATCCTCCGCCACGCGGGCCCGGCCTTTGCGGACGATCCGCTGCGCGTGCTGCGCGCCTTCCAGCTCGCAGCGCGCTTCGATTTTTCGCTCGCATCCGAGACCGCCGCGCTCGGCCGCAGCATGGCCGGCACCTTCGTCGAGCTGCCCGCCGAGCGCGTGTGGGGCGAGTGGGAAAAATGGGCGGTGAAATCGGTCAAACCCTCGCGCGGCCTCGCCGTGCTCGAGGAAACGGACTGGCTGAAGCATTTTCCCGAGGTCGCTGTTTTGCGCGGCACGCCGCAGGAACCCGAGTGGCATCCCGAGGGCGACGTTTTCACCCACACGCAACTCTGCCTCGACGCGCTCGTGCCGCTCGCCGAATGGCAGGCCGCCGACGCGTCCCGTCGGCGCTACCTCGCACTCGCCGTGCTCGCGCACGATTTCGGCAAACCCGCCACCACCGCGCGCGCCGAACGGCGCGGCCAGCTCCGCTGGGTCAGCCCCGGCCACGAATCGGCCGGCGGCCCGCTCGCGGAAAACTTTCTCGCGCGCCTCGGCGCGCCGCATGAGCTCATCGGATTTGTCCGCCCGCTCGTCGTCCATCACCTCGCCCATCATCACGGCCGCACCGAGTTCACCGACACGAGCGTGCGCCGCCTCGCCCGCCGCCTGGCGCCCGCCACCATCGATGATCTCGGCATCGTCATGCTCGCCGACCACGGCGGCCGGCCTCCCCTGCACTCGGCCGACACGCTCGCGCGCATCGCGGAGCTTCGCGACCGTGCACGAGCGCTTACCCTTGAGGCCTCCGCCCCACACTCGCTCATTCTCGGACGCCATCTTATCGCCCTTGGCCTGAAACCCAGCCCCCGGTTCAAAAAAATTCTCGAGGACTGCTTCGAGGCGCAGCTCGACGGCGCCTTCGTCGACGAGGCCGGAGGAATGGCGTTTTTGAAAAATTATTTGCGCGAACATCCGGCGGAGGTAACGTGACCAAGGTTTCGCTCTAATCCTGAACTCTCTCTCGTCATGCCTGCCACTGCACCCGTCGCCACCCAGCTCACGCAACTCGACCAGCTCAAGAAATTCACCAAGGTCGTCGCCGACACGGGTGACTTCGAAAGCATCAAGGAATATGCTCCCCAGGACGCCACGACCAATCCGAGCCTGATTCTCAAGGCGGTGGGGCAGCCCGCTTACGCGCCT
>Ga0206926_1180_pt1 | contig 12089 bp, 7 predicted proteins | sample Alteio_BWOrgHeat_59_FD_152955 | JGI IMG/M metagenome (GOLD analysis project Ga0206926, IMG submission 152955) | Enriched cells from forest soil in Barre Woods Harvard Forest LTER site, Petersham, Massachusetts, United States -... | ecosystem: Environmental > Terrestrial > Soil > Temperate forest > O... | reverse complement strand
CTGCTTTCTGCAAATTGGCGGCTTGTTGGGGATGTTACTTACCGATTGGGGTATCTGAGTGGGGGATTGAAGGCTTATGAACGGGATGAGGATTTGATTAAGCTGGCGGAGGAGATAAAAAAAAAGCAATGTGAAGGAAGGTTCTGGGAAGAAAAGGGAAGGGCGTTGATTAGATGCGAAGGGTGTTTAGGGATTGTACCGTCCCTTAGGATACAATTTATAGTCCGTCAGCCAAGTCTCTTAAGGGGGCGGGCTGTCCGTCTTTTAATCTAATGTGAAATGGGCCTGAGTTCAGTAATTACGTAAGCGTATCTACATTATAATAAATGTTTTATATAGTATAATTTTTATAATATTTAATCCGCCATAGTATTGAACGACATAACTGTTTGTTTTTTGTGTTGTCGTCCTTCTTTTAGGGAAGGGGCGCGGAGGGCTGTTAGCGCCGAAGGTCCCTTATTATACAGGCTGTTATACATCGGGTATAAGGTCTTGTATTTATTGAATACTGATGTAATGGCACCTGCTCAACTTCTGCTCAGTCGGTATTTACAGCGGTCGTAAACTGCAATAGAAAAAATATTTATCACTGCGCAGATGGATTGCGTAGTTGCGATGGTAGCTTTGCCGAAACAAGTAAAATGGAAAAAAGAAATGCCGCTAATATGGCTGAGCAAGACCGGACTTTAATGGAGGATCATATGCGGACTCTACGAGAGATCAGCGAAATTTATTTGCATGTGCTGACGGGTGAACAGAATAGCTTAAAGCGTTTCCTTTATTGCTGCGTAGAAAAACTGTCTAAACTAACACAATCCCTTCAAACTCTTTATCCTCTAGTATATGGACAGCCGGACCTTGAGCTCTCGGTTGGAATACTTTTGCGTTCTTTATTGATGGACAGCATCTTAACACAATATCTTAGATATTTTACACTTGAAGTCACGGAAGAAAACTATGACGAAACTATAACCAAACTCCACGAAGAATCTCTGGTTTTAATTGCAGATGGGACCGCAAACATTATCCAGGATTTCTTTGCTACCGATAAACTTGACGACTCTCAAAAAAGGGAATTAGCTCATCGAATTGCCAGCTTTTTTCCTGGGCTCTTTCTAAATGAGGATAAGGCTGTTATGCCTAAGCTAAAAAAGGAATATCGGGTAAGCCTCGCTAAGTTCCATGAGAAAGGCAAGCACGACAATCAGCATAGCTATCAAAATGTTTACGAATTGTACGCGTTCTATTCTAAATATGACCATGTTTCCCACTAAGAGTTCAGGACAGGAAGGCATGCGTGATCTCTAAATAATGGACAATTGTCCTTGGATATATTTAAGATCTCAACCTGTTCGCTGTATGTGGCCAGTAAGGGGGAGACTCTTTTTGATGATAATTCGATACATGCATATTTTTTGGGAAATTGCAGGATAGAAAACCTTACTTTATGGCGGAATTACGGCAGATCAACTGGTCGGGAACCTCAGGGGAGAAATTCCAGGATTTTTGTAATGCTCTTTTGTCTTTTGAGATATCGAAGAAATTTATTCCTTTTGGCGCGCCTGGACGTGACCAGGGAAAGGATGGCGTTTATTCAGGACCTTATGATGGTATGGATGGAGAATGGCGCTTTCAGCATAAATTTCATTCTGATGAAAAGGCTGGTTCTCGTGTGAAGGCAGATATGGAAAATGAAGTCCTGAACATCGAGTACGAAGACCATTTTATTTTATTGACGAATGTAAAGCTGGGGCCGACTCAGCGTAATAAAGTATTAAAGGCTGCAGAGGATCTGATGAAGAAACTGAAGAAAAAGCCCATCCACATTGATGTGTGGGATGGCGCGAAACTCTTCAATTTATACCTTCGGTTTCCTATTCTTAAATACTGGCTGGAAGAGGGCTTTCATACTTTTCAATTGGTAAAGTATGACGTAGCCTTTGCAGAGGCATTAAATAATGAAGTGGACAGTATTTATACGCTGAACAATTTTTTTATTTCCAGAGTAAAGGAACTAGATACATTGAAGGCCTTTCTCGATGACCCAGGAAAATTGGTTGCTGCTGTGACCGGAGAGGCAGGTGTAGGAAAGACACGATTAGTCATTGAATTTTTTCGACAGGAAATAGACCAGAGAGACGATTGGGCCGCTTTTGTTCTACGTGTGCATGGAATTAATTACGATAAGCTGGCTTTTGCATTGGAGGGTACCAAAAATATACTGATTTTGGTAGATGATGTACACCAGTATGATCCCAGGGGCATAGCTGATCTGAAGAAATTGGCGATTGACAGGAACGGCCGCAAAGTAAAAATTATCCTGACGGCGCGTTCTGTGGCCACTTATGAAACCTTTAAATATCTGTCTGCGCAGGATAAGCAGACAATATTGGAAGTGCCGCTGGATAAGCTAAGTCCGGAAGATACGGCAGCACTTTTTAAACGCTATTTTGGTGAAGATCACTTCTATAAACATTATCTTGGGCAGCTCGTAGACATTTCCAGAGGACGTCCTATTCTTATTGTGGCTTTGATCAGGACTATCCGGCAAGGAAAATCAGTGAATAAAAGTAAACAGGAAGACTTTTTTTTTGAATACGTTACAACGTATTTTGACGGCTTTGTCCAAAAGGCGAATGTTGAAACCGCAGTCTCACGGGATAAGCTACGCCGACTGCTGCGGCTGATTTGTCTCCTGGAACCGTTTCGTTTCAACGACCCTGTTATTCATAAATTGATATCAGAAAAGGAAGAAGTTGGATTGGATTCTGTGCGACTTATATTTACATGGCTGATTGATGGTGGATTTGCGAGTGGGTATTTTGATCAGGCTATTAAGCCGGATTACTATAGTGACATCCTTTTAGCTCAGGCTGATGAACTGTGGCTTCGGGATAAAATAGCGTTATACCCAGAGTTTATTTCCCATATTATTTTAAATCTTTCGGGGGGGGATGAGGTCAAGACTGACCAACAGGGAAAAACTTTGTTGCTTGACGAGGTTCTTGCTTCATACCTGGACCGGCTGGATTCAGTAAAAAATTGGTCGGACTTAAAGATCATAGCCAGCACAGTGTACGAAGTGTCTTATTCAAAGCCTGAAATGGCAGTTGGCTTTATCCGTAGGTTCATTAAGCAGTTGACGCAACAAGGTTCTGTGGTTGAACAAGAATTTTCGCTCTATGGAGAGCACCATCTGAAGCAGCCCTATACTGGTTATGATACTGTAAGATATATCCTTTCCTCCTTACTTTACCATCAGGAAAAATTCGCTTTTGTCTTTGACAGCCTCATTACTATTTACAAGGGCAATCACGATAAGCGGCTGTTTAAGGCTACTTTTGGCCTTGCTGACAGGGACAGCTTTGATAATTACACTCTGGCAAGGCAAAATTATTTTTTAGAGCGTGTGAAAATTATGATGGATGAAGGGGCCATGTCGATTTGTCTCTTCTTTGTAGAATGTATGGAGGCGCTGCTGATCCTTGAATTTAGAGGTAGTTTGTCGGATAGCTTTGATGGGCGAGCATCCAGTATTATGATTTTTTGGGTTCCTTCATCTGAGGAAGTAAAGCGAATGCGTGAATCTGTAATCTTAGTACTAAAAATGCTCTATTTTAAGGGAGATGGTACCGAATTGGGCAGGTCTGCGCTTAGGGTGCTATTGGATCTGCCCAGCAATATTCAGGAAAGAAAGCAGCATGAACGGCCCTATGAGGGAGACAAAGAGATACAAACAGTGATGGATTTTCTCTTGTCCGTGGAATTTTCGGGTGAAGAGAAGCATCAGGTCCTGGCGCACCTCAAACGGTTCAAACGATGGGGGCTTGATGAAAGATTTAGTAAGCAGTTAGGACTATTAGAGAAATCATTGCGACAGGATAAGACATCCAAAAGAATTGCAACTCTTTTGGATAATGCTGAGGATGCGCTGGATGAAAATTTTTCCGGCGAAGATATGTTGAGGGGAGTTAGGGATATTGTGAAGGATAGTACAGGGATAGAGCTGGCGAAGGCAATTGACATTATAATACCTCTCGAAGGATATATTAGTTATTTATTTCCAGATTTTATAAACGTAGTTATCTTGGAGGATTCAGGGAAAGCAAAGGTAATCTATAGATATTTGTACGCTCATCGTATTGATATTATTTACAAGTTTGGCTCTACTATACTTCGCGGACTTCGTTTCAGCCATAAGGCTAATCATTTTTTCTGGTCTAAAGTATTATTGTTGAAGCAAGAGGGCAAGCCGGAGATAGATAACGTAATTTTACATATTTATGCTTTTCTGGACAAAGAGATCGGGCAAGTGGGAAAGAAGGATGTAATTCTTTATCGGCAGCTTTTCGCACGTAGGAATGGATTAACAGACCATTGGTTGGGCATAGGGTTGCTTACTGTTCTCAAGGTAGATAAAAATATGTTCGACGAATTAGTCCCTGAATATCTTAACAGCTGCTCTGAGGTGGCTGGTGAAGAATTCTTTTTCCAGTTATTTGGGATGTATGAGACCTATTTAGAAGTTGCAAATACTTTATTCCTTTATCATAGTTACCGTTTGCCTATCTCCTTAAAAATGAGCCGTTGTCTTATTAAAGTAATGGGAAAAGAAGGGATTGAGGAGATATTCAGATATCTGGTTCGACGATATGAATTTTTTGTTGAACCCGACAGAAATTCGGGATTTAGGGCGGGTTATGAACTAGTGCCTACTGCGACCGGCCAACGTCTTTCGAAGTATATTCGGTCTGAAGTCGATAAGAATAAAATGTATCTGATGTGTCTTGATTGGTATCTGCAGGGACATTTTTCAGAAGCAGGCCATGTTTTTGCACCTAAGCTGCTGGAATATGTTCAGGTTTCAGATGAGCTAACGGCTGAATTAGATATAGCCTATAGAGAACGGATTGATGCTTTGAATGGTGATAGTGATCGGATGCTGCGGGTCATGAAGGGCCTGGAATTATTTGAGACTAAGAATGAACGGATAATTGACTTGAGTGTACACATTTTCGTGTTATCTGCCGCACGTTTTTCTGATTCAGAGCAGTTACTTGCGAAGATGAATTACTATTGCGGAAGGGTTATTCTCTCGGTGAGTAGCAAAATTGGAAGACCCGGTGAGCCATTCCCTCAGGATCTTGCGCTTAGGGAATTGCTTGGAAAGGCTAGCAAAAAATACGAGCACGATGTGAGGTTGACTCAGCAGTTCGAAAAACTGAAGAAGGAAGTTGAACGTTCTATCGACCGTCAAACAGGGCCTGAACAAAAAAGCTGGTAGTTTAAACGAGACGCTAATTGGAAATTATGCTGTTCACTGACCACCGTATTATTATTTGAAGTGATCACTATTTGTATTGATTATCAATGGTTTTGATGGTCAATTACAAACATAATTGAGTGATCTCGCCTTGCATAATTTCCAGCTTACCTGCATATAGATCAGGTAAGGAAGCGACCAGTATTTCTGCATAACCAAATAGTTTTTCTACTTCTTCCCGGACTTCCATTCTTACCGGTGGGAAGACACAACCCCGGATTACAGGTGAAAGTTCTATCTTAACGCGTACATTTCCAGCATAGAGGTGGAAACGGCGCCGAATGCCATCTTGCATCATCGGATAGCACATCTTCCCAAACCGCCTCTCCTTCCCGGTGTTTGTTATTCTTCATCTTCTTCTATTCCTTCATACCGGACATTCAGGCAAAATGAATTAAACTCATCCTTAGTTTCTTGATCCCAGAGAATTATTCTATCTCTCCTTAAAAGACCGATAGCTTCCTTATACATTTCTTGTGTCCCACTATGGGGATTGTCTGGATCACGAAACAGGGCAATTATTAATATGCAGGAAGTGCGCGAAAGAATAGTATAAACAAATTCAAATTTTTCCTTCTCGAATTCGATCGACGCCCTTGTTGACCAAATAACAAGATGCTTTTCCAATCCCTTCAGCCGAAGTACTGTATCGGAATGAACACCTAGCGCATTTTGCAGACGCTCATCTTTCTCCAAGATGCAGCTTTCCCGGAGATCAAAAAGGTCATATTGTTCTATGATGGCCAAAATTTTAGTGGTTATATCTGTTTCGTTTTTGCCATATACAACTATTGGTCTGGCGCCGGGCGGAGAACCTTTATATGGGCTTAAGATGCTGGCGGCTCGGTTTTTTTTGAAAGAAAAATTTATATGCTCAGAAATTCTTTTTATCGCCTCGCAAACTCTGAATGGCAATCGGTAAGAACCCTCCAATTTGCTCCATCGTATATCATCCATAGATTTCCCTTCTCGAATGGTCTCACGGAGATTGTCGATGTTCGCACTCTTGCCAAGATGAACCGCCTGAGCCAAATCTCCCGAAGCAATCAAATAATTTGGATGCTTTAAAAGGTGAAAAAAGATTTCAAAATCAGCGCTCGTACAATCTTGAAACTCATCTACCACTACATAATCGTATTGCTCATTTATCTCTTTCCTAGCCAATTTGGAAAGAAATAATTGTCTTCGCATGGTAAAGCTGGCCACTCGATTTTCAAATATGTATTTTCCATATTTCTCGAGGCATTCCCAAACAACCATTCGTCTTTCTTTGCCCTTTTCAAGCCTGGGCTCAATTCCCCGACCTTTTCGGCTTACCGTTAAATACTTTTCTTTGCCGCCATTTATCCCTACCTGCAGTCCATAAATAACCCTATGATATTCTTCCAGTAAAAACTCCGGGTTAAGAATATTGTCATAACGGTCATCAACGATCCTATTCTTTAACTTTATTTCCTTAATAACGTTAATCAATATTTCCTTATGCCTATCCAGATCAACAAGCCCCCAGGCTGGAATTTTCCCGATATGCCTCGGCAGCATATCAAAATGCAATAACCGGATATTGCCGATAGATGATCCCTCAAAATAAAAAGTACATGGCTTTTCGTTTTGTCCGTGGAAGCCTCTATCATATTCTATTCTATAGTTCTCCGTTTTCAGCACATCGGCAATCCATAAGGAAAGCTGACCCAGTAACTCCTTATTAAAAGTTGTCACCAGGATTTTCAAGTTGGGATTATAGTCTGTTTGCTCCACAATATTCTTGATCCTTTCCGTAATAACGATACTTTTCCCACATCCGGCAGGGCCAATAATAATTGAAGGCCGATCGATATTACTGGCGGCTTTTACCTGCTCTGGATTTAATTTCACGTCTCTGCGAATCCTGATGGAGGCATCGTGTAACCGAATTTTCTCTGCCGGTTGATTTTCTCTAAAAAGTTCTATGCGTCTTGCCGTAATCACCATTGCAACAAAACTTTGGTCATGCCATGTGGCCGGATTTCCGATAGATCTTTCCTCATACGAACGCAGAGATGCATTATATTCCTGCAATAATTCATTCCTGAATGTATTCACGGCAGGTAAGGGGCCAGATAATAACAGTGACATATTCTTTATCTTCTCGACAATGAAGTCGGTAGTAGGAAACCGGATAGCTACATCATCCATTAAACGTTCTTTAAAAACAGATGTTAGCAACAACAGCCTTGATGGATTATACCCATTCAAGATTTCCGTAAAACCTCCCAATACAGATAGCCTGTAGTCTCCAATATCCGAAGTATCAGAGATATCAAACAAATAACTGGCTGTAATCCAGGGATTGGAGATAGAAATATTTTTCTCGTTATTCCAGGAATTTACTTCATATTCAATATTGCAAGTAAAATCATTACAATAGGGGAACTGCATCAAAAAATGCTTCCATAGCAATTCTTTGCTATAATGAAGCATAAACGGGCTTGTATCGATATTAATAATTCTGATCTTAGGAACGGGCAACCTCTCTGCTTTCATTTTATGGTAAATCAGTCCCACAGCCCATTGAACAGCACCGGTACCGGCACCTAAATCAAAGAATTCAAGCGTAGGTTGGTTGTTTTGCAGAATTGTCCGGGCAAAATGGGAAAGAAAAGTATTTACCCTTCTGGCGTGATACCAGAGCGAATAACAGAAGGCCGTATTGGGTCGATCGTAGCATAAATCGCTATTATGCGCAAGATTAAAAGATTCGGATTGACAGCATGCCAAATCAAAAGCAAAATTAGACCTCGACCGATGCTGGCCATAAAATTCCCGGCCTGCTTCTACTATGATAAGGTCGAGTATTGCCTGCTGATCTTGCAGCCACTTAAAAAGCTGGGCTTCTGTCATATTGGCTTAAATCCATCTTTTCCTACTCCTAAATTAGGAATGTATTTTTTTAGGATATCATAAACCTGCTTATATTTTTCCGGAGTCCAATTCATTTCTTTTATAAGCCGTCCAGCTTCTTCCCGCGTTGCGCCAGTATACCTTCCTTTTTCATCATGGAAAGGCTGGACAATAAACTTTTTTACCCCTGTTTCCAATAACGTTTGGGCAAAGCCGTCTACATCCGTTACCGGCAAAAGCGGGGTCAGCGTAATACACGCAGGAACACCTGCTGCGTTTATCTTTTTTTTATTGCTTCCAAACGAATGTTATTGGAGGGGCATAAAGGCTCAAACACTTTCCTAACTTGTTCATTATCAGTTGTGATGGTCATGTTTACCTGAACGTGCAAGAATTGTTGGAATAAATCAATGTCCCTGGTTACTAAGGGGCCTCTGGTCTGCACGACTAACCTTGGCTGATGGTAGACCAATAACTCTTTCAGCAAATCTCTTGTCAATTCCAATTCCTTCTCTATCGGCTGATAGGGATCCGTCACACTACTCATGTAAATGCACTTATACTGCAGTGACTTCTTTCTGAATTTTTTCAACAGCTCCACAGCATTTTGCTTCACCTGCAACCAATGTCCCCAGTTTTGCCGAAGGTCAAGTGACCGTGAAAAAAAGGCAGCATAGCAATACGTACAGCCAAAAGCACAACCTGAATAGGGATTCAGCGTATAATCGTAAGCCGACATAAACCCCTTGGCCGCAGTTAAAATGCCAGAAGCATTTTTGTAACTTGTTTCGGTTTTCCCTATTTGAGTTCTTCCCATCTCACAATATAATAAATTCAAATAAGTCCTGATTTTCCTCTTCTACCCATTTGGCTAAATAATCCAAAGTATCTAAAACCGCATCAATGAATTAGGTGCGAACGCGTGATGTTGGATAGAGATCTGGTAGACCTGTACAAGACTGAAACCAAGACTTTGAATCTTACGGTAAGGCGAAACATCAATATGAGTTTTCTAAGGTTGCAAAATGAAACCTTAAGATGGGCAAAGGGTAGCAAAAGAAACAGCCAACGCCGGTGTTCCAGGAAGGCTCCTTCTTACAAGGAGGTTTTGGGGAGGAAAATTAATAATTTGCAATAATAAGTACTGTAAAATTATAATTACCAGTGCTTTATAGTGATTAAATTTACTTCTTGCAGTATCAAGAGTCATGGTGATTCGCTATCTGTATATTAAGGAGTGTCCCTGGCCTAGATACATTGACACGGCATGCCGAATAATTGAGAGATATCATTTGTGGGTTTCGCCCGACCGGTCGAATTCTCCATAAATTGGTCTTAATTCTCCGTATTGGCATGGATCCCGGGATTTTCAAATGTCCATCGGGTAATGGTATGTAGACTTATAATTTTAAACTTATTGTTAGAATTCTTTCATTAAAGTTATAAATAGCTAAAAATCACAACTTTAAAAAAATGGCCTCATTTGTGGCCCCGCGCTCCAACAGCGATTTTTCGGTAAATTTGATCATTCCCCAATACCCAACACGTTATAAATGAGAATTGCTGCCTTAACTATTGTAAATTTCAGGTCATTTGGTCCTGAGCCTATCCGTCTCAAATTCGATCACCGCCTTAATTGTTTCATTGGCCTCAATAGTGCCGGCAAGACAGCCGCCATGGCAGCGCTCCAGAAGGTGTTCGGTAGCCGCAATGAGCGAATGCTTTACCGGGAGGACTTTCATATTGCCCATGACGGAGACCGCGCCAGTGACGAGGCCAAAAGCCTATCTATTGAGGTCAAAATTGTCTTTGGAAGAAACGACAGTTCGGTCCCAGAAGTCTTTAAAGACTTGGTGGTATCAGCGCCCAGGAAGGCGCCATACCTGCGCATCTTGCTTGAGGCCACTTGGACGCCCAGCGCAAATTCCATGGAAGGAGAAATTGAATTAAATCAGTATATCCTCATGGCTGCCATAGGAGAACCGATAACCGAGCAGTCAAAACGTGGTTTTCCCAAAGCCATGTATGGCCTTTTCCAGGTCATCTACGTTCCCGCACTACGCAAAACGGCAGAGCAGCTGCGATATGCTTCGGGATCTATTTTACATAGGTTGCTCAGGACTGTTGAATACTCAGACGCTTTTAGAAAAGATTTCAAAGATGAAACCGACAAGATAAATGGCATGTTCCATGCCATCCCATCTTTTAAAGCTATTCAGGACTCGCTTCATAATGTGTGGTCTACCTTCCATAAAGACGAGCGGTACAAAGACGCGACCATGAACTTTGGCAAGGGTGAGGTAGAGGAAATCCTGCGCAAACTGGAGGTGAACTTTGCCCCTGGCCCGAGTGCCCATCGAAGCTTCGCAGTTGACGACCTGGGGGATGGATACCGGTCGATGTTTTACCTTTCCCTGGTTTGTACCTTGTTGGAAATTGAAGATGGGTTGCCGGCTGACAAAGAGATCGAGGGTAATTTTCGACCCCAGCTCACCATCTTGGCGGTAGAAGAACCAGAAAACCACATCGCGCCGCAGCTGCTAGGGCGCGTAATAAAGATACTGGAGGAAATTTCCGAAAAGGCTAACACCCAAGTATTATTTTCTACCCATACCCCGGCCATTGTCAAACGCGTGGACCCGGATACAATTTATCATTTCCGTATTACTGACGAGCAAACCACGGATGTGAACCGGGTAACGCTTCCTGACGAGGCGGATGAAGCCTATAAATACGTAAAGGAAGCCGTACAGAACTTCCCAGAAATCTATTTTGCCAAACTTGTGGTGATCGGCGAGGGGGACACGGAGGAAGTCGTCTTTAATCATCTTATGCGGGTGCTGGACACCGACTTTGACGACAACATAATTTCTTTTGCGCCTTTGGGCCACCGATTTGTCCATCACATTTGGCGGCTATTGTCTTCGCTCAGCATCCCATTTATTACGCTGTTAGACCTGGATTTAGAAAGGGACGGTGGAGGGTGGGGAAGGATAAAGTATGCAATAAAAGAATTAATTGCCATCGGTGAAGATAAATCCCAACTTTTAAAAATCGCTACTGGCGTATTGTCAGACAAGGGGCTAGACGAAATGCATACTTGGGATAACGATTCTCAGAAAGCGCAAAAAGGCTGGCTCAATCGATTAAAAAACTATAACGTTTATTTTTCGGCGCCACTCGATCTGGATTTCTTGCTACTCGAAGCATTTGAGGATTATTACACGGCCAAAGAGACCTACCCCAAAGGAGGCGGCCCTAGAAATCCTGACAAAGATGACGAACCGGATGAGTATGCAGAGTACCTATCGGGGGCTATAACTGCGACCCTCAAAAGCCCCAAAGCTGAAGGAAAGCTGTATTCGGAGGACCAGCATAAACTTATGATTTGGTATAAGTACCATTTCCTGGGCCGAGGAAAACCCGGCACCCATATCCAGGTGCTCCCTAGCATTCCGAATAAAGAGCTGAAGGACGGCCTTCCGGAAGTTTTGCAGGAGATATTTGATAAGATCGACGAACTTTTATCTTGAACTCACCCATGAAAAAGATTTTGCCCAAGGACTGGACACCAACCGATGGCCTAAAGCTGGAGAAAAATGCGATTGCTGCCATTACCGCCACAGGCAACACCCTGGTGGTAGCCGGTCCGGGATCCGGTAAGACGGAGCTACTCGCCCAAAAAGCCTGCTACCTGCTGCAGACCGGCACCTGTCCGCATCCACGTAGAATACTGGCAATTTCCTTTAAACGGGATGCGGCATTTAATATTAAAGAACGGGTCAACAAGCGTTGTGGCCAGGTGCTCAGTCAGCGTTTTGACTCCTATACTTTTGATAAATTTGCCAAACAACTGCTAGACCGGTTTCGGAAGGGTGTACCTGAT
>Ga0206926_1179_pt1 | contig 12230 bp, 9 predicted proteins | sample Alteio_BWOrgHeat_59_FD_152955 | JGI IMG/M metagenome (GOLD analysis project Ga0206926, IMG submission 152955) | Enriched cells from forest soil in Barre Woods Harvard Forest LTER site, Petersham, Massachusetts, United States -... | ecosystem: Environmental > Terrestrial > Soil > Temperate forest > O... | reverse complement strand
AGGTCATCGTCCATCGTCACAATGACATCCTTCGTCGCAGCGCGGATTCCGCACAAGAGGGCGTTATGTTGGCCGTAATTACGCAACAGGTCTATAGCGACGACTTCCGGGTATTGCGGAAGGGTGGCCGCGATCACTTTCCAGCTATTATCGGGACTGCCATCGTTGACCAGCACCACTTCATAATCATCGGTCATTGACGAAAGTACGGTATGAAGCCGTGCCACCAATTCAGGGATTGTGGCGGCACTGCGGTACACCGGGATCACCACGGAAATGCTCGGTCGTGAAACGGAAAAAAAGCGATTCAAGTCGGCCATGGTCAAGCCTCTTCCCGCCTGCATTCCATGATGGCATGCGAATAGGGAATGCGCAGAAGATCATGATAGACGGAAAGTTCCACTTTACTGAAATGAGCATGGGCAAGTTCCTGGTAGCAGGGAGCAGGACGCACATATTCCCCGCGGTCCATTCCCACCACAAGGCGATTCAACCAGGGCTGATCCTGAGTGAAGCAGCCATCGGAAGTCACCAAACGGCCTCCTGGTCTTAAGTTGCTCCAGGCGATCCGCAGCAGCAGTTGCGCGAGTTCATCGGACAGGTGATGAAGCACGCCTGTGGCAATGACTAAGTCATGGCCCGGCAGGGACCCGATCAGATTTTCATTCACGCCGGAATGAAAAAAGGAAGCCCGGTTACCATAGTGCTTTTGTGCGGCAGCTATGTAAGAATCACTGATGTCAAAACCGGTATAAACACAATTCTCCGGCAAAACATTCAAAATCGAACCGGGACCGCAACCGATATCGAGAATCTTGTCACCCGCCTCTGCCCGAATGTGTTTACGAACGTACACGTCGAGAAAACGCCCGTTCCCCGTCACGAAATTGCCAAAGGAGGCATAGACCGCTGGAATTCGCAAAAGCTGACGCATACCTATTCAGGATTGACATTGGCCCATCGCCCTCATGTACCGGAATGGTCGGTCAAAGAGGCAAATTGCTGCAAGCGTGGAGTGCGGCGGACTGCTTCATGGAGTTCAGAGAGAAAATGTCCTTCAGGAGAAAAAGCTGTCCAGGCCTGCGAATGAATTCTATGAAGTATGAGATGCATGTTCCGTTCAACGCTCCAGCCTTCCTTGGAGGCGAAATCGACTGCATTCGCCAGGCCCTTGGCAAAGGTCAAACCTCTGGCAATGGCTTTTTTACCAAGGAGTGCGAGAAGTATCTCGAAGCATTGTTAGGAGTCAAGCGTGCCTTTTTGACCACTTCATGCACGCATGCACTGGAGATGTGCGGTCTATTGCTGGATCTCAAACAAGGTGATGAATTTATCGTTCCATCCTTCACCTTTGTTTCCACCGTAAACGCTTTCGCGCTGCGCGGCGCCATCCCGATTTTTGCCGATGTGCGCCCCGACACGCTCAACCTCGACGAAGAGGCGGTCGCCCGGTTGATTACGCCGCGGACAAAGGCGATTGTGGCCGTCCACTACGGAGGCATTGCCTGTGAGATGGATCGATTGGGCGAACTCGCGCGACAGCATGGTATTCCGCTGATTGAGGACAATGCCCATGGTTTGTTCGGGAAATATCGCGGACAGCACCTAGGTACCTTCGCGCGCCTTGCGACCCTGAGTTTTCATGAAACCAAAAATATTTCCTGCGGGGAAGGAGGGGCACTTCTGTTGAACGATACCGCCGATATCGAACGCGCAGAAATCCTTCGCGAAAAGGGCACTAACCGCAGCAAATTTTTTCGCGGGCAGGTGGACAAGTACACCTGGGTCGATCTCGGATCGAGTTATGTTATGTCCGATATCCTGGCCGCCTACCTTTCCGTCCAACTCAACGCTCAGGATCGCATTCAAGCCCGGCGGCGGGCCATTTGGCATCTTTATCGGGATCGATTACAGAAATGGGCGACGCAGCAGGGAATCCAACTTCCGCATGTGCCGCCCGAGTGCGAGCAGGCCTATCATCTTTTTTACCTCATTCTGCCGACGCTTGAGAGTCGTACCGCATTGATTGCCCATTTGCGTGAACATCAGATAAACGCCGTTTTTCACTATCAAGCGCTCAATGCGTCACCCATGGGGCTGCAATTGGGAGGCCAGCCCGGCGCCTGTCCGATAACGGAACGGCTCAGCGATTGTCTCCTGCGTTTACCCTTCTACTATGATTTGGATGAGACCATGCAGCATCAGGTCATTGATTGCGTATTGGAATTTCAAATCGGTTGAATGGGAATGGCCAAGCCGCTCCTGTTTCATTGACGGCGGCGAATAATCACTTCCCATCCACCCACCAAAGGCCAGATATCTCCAAATAGATACCAAGGCGCTTTGAATATATAGGCGGCCAAAGTTCTAAGAAAATTGGTCGCGAAGAGTGTTTCCACGAAGGAAGGACGTGAAGTTTGCAGTTCAAAGCGGTCTTGTACTTGAAGCGTCGCCAAAATCCGGTTCCAAAAACGGGATCCCATGTCATGAAGATGGGCTGGATAGGTGAAATCAATGGTCACGCCGAAAAGCCGCAAGAGTTGACGAAGTGGAACCATGTAGGGAGTTCGCGCGTAGAGAAGGCCTCCGGTTTTCAGGCTTTTCAATAAACTTTCGAATACTTTTCTTGGGTCCGTCAAATGTTCGAGAATGGCACTGGCTAGAACGATGTCATACTGGCCATCCAAACTTGGATCGAGCGCGCTTTGTTTGGAGATCGTTATCGATTCCGAATCGCTTTTCGAAACACTGTTCACGTCGTAATCGATTACGGTAATGCTGATGTTGTCGGAAAGCCCTTCGCTTAAAAGCCGCTTCCCCAACCAGAATGCAACCGAGCCATCCCCGCCGCCAAAGTCCAAGATATGAATTCTTTTCCCATGGGGATATTTTGCAATGTATTCAAAAATATGCCCGGCCAGGCGTTGCGGAGCCTGGACGGCAACCCGTTCTTTCCTGTTTTGATAAAAATCATTTTGATAGTACTGCTCATAAAATTTAGCCAACGCTGTTTCTACCGGCATGCGAGAAGCCGAAACAACGCCACAGTCAACACAACGCAAAAGCTCTATTTTCGGGGCCTCCTGCAATACCCCGGCGTTCTTTCGTGTCGCGCATCGACAGATGAGGCAGGAGGGATCGGGTAAAATCAATTCCGATTCATCCAGGTGAAATGTCGCGTTTGGATTTTTAGGCATGAAGTTTAATGTAATCGGGCAGCAATCAAGTTAACGGGAAAAGGGGAAGTGCCGAGTAATATCCTCCTTTTCCGTAGAAGATGGGCTTTTCGCTATCCGGCTGGCTTCTCTTCTTAAATCGACTATTGTCGCGCAGGGCAATTGCGGTGAACGGCGCATGGCTGTAGTTGGATTTGGCTGTCTATCGCGGGGGCCAATCTGTGATCCTATGACGAAAACTTGGATATCATGATCAATCGGTTGTATGTCAAAAGCGCAATGCTGATGGAACGCCTGTTGGAGACGCTCTACGGCCTCCTTCGTCCCCGGCTTACGTTGTTTGTGGCCTCGGCCATTCTGCCATTGACCTATTTACTCGTTTCCAACGCCATCAAATTTGAAACGGAGAAGTGGACGCTCCGAGTCTACACACCCCCGATGCTGGGGCTTGCTTCCGTTTTCCGCGTCACGGATAATGGATTTGTCGGGCTTCCTGTCTTGGAAACGGTTTCTACTCCAACTGGAGGTTTTTGCACGTGTCTTGATTCCCCTCAGTTGGAAAAGGCTGACCTCCGCATTTTGATTTCTGGAGATGCATCGGTATCGCGGACGGTGCACGTGTTCGCGCAATTTGTATCTGGGGATGGCCGCATCAGAATTGACATGCCTCCAGTTCTTGTCCCGACGTATTCAAGGAAAAAATTCGATCTTGAAGCCAAAGACGATCCTTTTGCCGCTCGCAAACTTCCGCGCCTATCCGCAGGCGCGGTGACTCTTCCTCCTCCTGCCCGTCTTGCCGGGTTTCTTTACTGGTTGCTTTGGGGAGGCTGCGTCGCGATGGGCGTTCTTTACTTCATTTCCATCAAGAAAGGCTCGGGGACGGCGTGGATCTCGCGGCTCCTCGCTTCTCCGCTTGCACTTCAATGGAAAAACATCGCGGCAATGCATCTTTGTTTTTTTCTGGTGCTGTTGAACATCGGGCTTTTTGTTTGCGTCTCCATTTTTTTCACCCAGAGATACCCGGTGGCCGACGATCCAATGATGGCCATGATCGCAAACGGAATGCTCGGCAGTCATCCCTCCGAGTACTTGATCTTTATCAATATTATGATCGGCTTTCTGCTGAAAACGCTTTCGGCCTGGATTCCTTCTGCCCCATGGTACTTCGTTTTTATGGCCGCGATCCATATAGGTTCGTCCGCCATTATCGGGCTAAGTCTGATGAGATGGTTGGGGCTGCGTCGGGGCGCTCTTATTTATGCCCTTGCTTTCATTTTCTTTATTTTCGAACTTTTCTTCCAACTGCAATTTACCATGGCCGCAGCCTTGGTTTGTCTGGCGGGGCTGTCTCTGGCCCTGTCTGCCACACAATGTCGCGAATCGGTGGGCCCCGCACCTTTATCGGCGGTATTACTGATGCTGCTGGGTTCCCTTATTCGATATGAATCGGCGCTGTTGATCGTCGCCCTTTCCGCTCCCGTTCTGTTGGTCTGCGCATTTCAGAAGCGCCGATTTTCGCTCCTGGTTTTCTTGTTGATAAGCCTGGTCGGCATCATTGTCTTGCGGGACATCGATCAAGCCTATTATGAAGCTTCACCGGGCTGGAAGTCCTATCGCGAATACAATGCCCAGCGCGGGGGGCTTCATCAAACGGCCAGATTCCGGGAGTTCAAGGACAACAGCTCCGTCTATTCAAAAATTGGCTGGAATGAAAATGATTTCCTCATGATATCGCAGGACTGGCTCTATCAGGACTTGCAGGTGTTTTCCAAAAATAACCTAGCTTATCTAAATAAGAATCTTGTTCCATCTCAAGGACTGTCGGAGGCAAATATTTTCTTCCTGCGTCCATCGTACCTTTACCTATGGATGCCCTTTGTCGTGATGGCCTGCCTTCTTCATAATTGGCTGGTCGGAAGATTGCATCCATCACTTGTATTCGGCATCGCTGTACCTCTGGTCGGGCTGCTCTACTATCTTGCCTGGACCGCTCATATCCCCGACCGCGTCTACATTCCGGCAATGCTGGAAGCCTTTCTCCTAACGGTCTTTTTATCGGACAACCAGCGCAATCTCCGGGAAAATCGCTTCTGGCTAGCCTATCTTGTCTCTGTCGGACTGTTCTTGGTTTCTTTCGAATTCCTTTTTAGCGTGGAGGCTTCCGGCCGCGATGAACGCAGGACGATGGAGTTGAACAAGTCCCTGGATAAAATCGCCTTTCTTAACGACAAAATTCTTCAAGTCAGCATAACCTCCCTCCGGTACGAAGACCTTCCTCCTTTTGAAAATGACAATCGATTGAGAAACGTCAATTTTATCGACGGTCTGTGGTCATATCCAAGCCCTGACACGTTGAGCGCCTATCGGAGAAACGGCATTAAAAACCCTTTGGTTGATTTGGTTGAAAACGACAATTTCTTTTTGCTGGTCCCAACTTTTGCCTGGGACCGCGGAAATGAAGTGCAAACATTTTTGCGTGATCATTATCAATTGAATTCAAGCTACGAAGTGATCAAGGATCCCAACGGAGAAGCTTGCTGTTATCCCAATTTCTCCGTCCTGAAGTTCCACCTGTCGACAACTCCCCTCCCTTCCTCGCAAGAGGCGGGTTCTCATTCCAACTGACAAGTCACGACACTCCGCTCGCGGTATTTTGCGAGAATGGCGATCAAACGGAAGCCCTTCCAAGTGCGCGGGATGAATTTTCGTGGTGCATGCAAACACCGGAAAAGCCAGCCGAGCATCCACGCATCCGCCCATACCGGAATATTTGCCTGTAGTCCCGTGATAAAAGCGATGGCCGCTCCCACGCAAATGATCGATGGCTGGTAGGAAAGATTCCGTTTCAGATAAAGGCCAAGTCGTTCCTGCACGCCGCCCCCGATATTCACAATGATATACTGTGGACGCCGTGCCTCGATGAAACGAAGCAAGTCGGGATCGGAGAGCGGCCCCTTGGGGTAGACCGGCGCGATGAAGCAGGAGTCTTTCGTCACCGCATAATTATTCCGGCTCAACCACTCCACATTGACTTCCATCTCGCGGACTGTGGGCATGATCCAGACCGAACTGCCCGGCCGCCTGAGATCGTCTTTGGCCAACAGGCCGCGCAGAAGTTTCAAACCCGAAATGCGGATCAAGCTCCGGCCTGTTAAAATTTTCCAGAGAAGCACCATGAACCCGCTGTCCGTAATGGCAAAATCACTCTGTTCCAAGGCTTCGCGGTAATCGACATCTGTGGGAAGATCGACCAGCGCGGGGGCGGCTGGCACCACCACGAAACGGCCTTCCGCGCATAAATCGAGCAGGCCGGACAGATCGCCCACGTAAAACTTGATGCCGAGGATTTGCTGAAAGGGAGGGGACATGGAAAAACGCTGTTATGAAATTACGCCCGTTTTGATTGTTTCCCGTCACTTGCAAGCGGTCAAGGTTCCTTGATAGTCCTGCATGTAAAAGGATTGATCGGTTGGAGACCTGTCATACTCTTTCCCGGTGCCCCTCCTTACCGTAAAAAACCTGGCCAAGAACTATGGTCCGCTGGCGGCGCTGGACGGCTTGGACCTTACCGTGGAAGCGGGGCAGGTGTTCGGCCTGCTCGGCCCTAATGGCAGTGGCAAGACCACACTGTTGGCGATCCTTCTGGATGTCATTCATCCCTCCTCCGGCAGCTTTACGTGGTTTGACGGCAGGGAAGGGCCGCATGTGCGAAAGCGGATTGGCGCTCTCTTGGAAACCCCGAATTTTTATCCATATCTCAACGCTGACCAGAATCTTTCCATCGTTGCCTCGATTAAAGGAATGTCGAACCCGTCGCTTGACTCGTTGCTTGACCTAGTGCAGTTGAAGGACCGTCGTCGGTCTCCCTATAAAACCTATTCCCTCGGAATGAAGCAACGCCTGGCTTTGGCGGCATGTCTGGTGGGAGATCCGGATGTCCTGATTCTCGACGAGCCCACCAACGGTCTGGATCCCGAGGGCATGGTCGAGATGCGACACATCATCCAGAAAATCGCCGCCCAAGGCAAAACCATCATCCTTGCCAGTCATATCCTCGATGAGGTGGAAAAAATCTGTTCCCATGTGGCCATCATCAAAAAGGGGAAGCTTCTGGCAGCGGGCGCGATCGGCTCAATCCTCAGTGACCAGCCCACCGTGGAAGTTGGGGCGGCTGATATGGAAAAGCTCTTCCAATTCGTATCCAGTTGCTTCCTCGTCAAGAAAGTCAGCCGTAGTGACAATCGACTGATTCTGGAACTTGCGCCGGGACGGAATCCCGCAGAACTGAATCAACTGGCCTTTGAGCACGGTATCGCTCTCAATCATCTGGTCTTGAAGCGTCAAAGCCTGGAAGTCGAATTCCTGGAGATCACACGGAAATGAACCCGCTGCATTTACTAAAAATTGAGTGGAGCAAGTTTTTCCCAAGCGCCACATTCCGTGTCTTTGTCGGTCTCTATGCCGGTTCTTTTGCCTTGATCGTATTTCTGGCCCGGTCGATGGGTCATAACATGACTTTTGATTCCAATGGCACAACCAGTCATCCCTTGGCAGGCATCTTCGATTACCCGAACAACTGGCAACTGCTGGCCTGCATTGGGAGTTGGATGAATCTTTTCGTGCTTGGTTTGCTGGGGGTTTTTATGATCACCCTGGAATTCAGCAATCGGACTCTGAGGCAGAATATTATCTTTGGCATGACTCGGCTCGAGGTGGCCGTTTCCAAGTTGATCTGGGCCGCAGCCCTGGCTTTGGCTGCGACCGGATTTTATATCTTCCTGGGTTTTGGCGGAGAAGTGCTGGATGGAGGAGGTCTGGGGCTGCCGCCAGTGGGCTGCGTCGTGTGCTTTTTCCTGCAGGCGCTGGGTTATCTTTTGCTGGGGAACCTCGTAGGACTGGTGATCCGTCAGACGGCCCTCGCTGTCCTGGCTTATCTGGCCTATGTGATCTTTTTGGAAACGGCTTGCCGTTGGATCTTCTATTTTAGCGTGGCCAAGACCCGCCTTCTTTTGTTCCTGCCAGATCAAGTATTGGGGGCCTTGACTCCGATGCCTGTCCCGGCGTCGGTTGACCACTTTGTCAATTCGAGCCCCTCTCTCAGGCCGCTTTCGGTTACCGAGGCCGCCTTGGGTGCTCTTGTCTATCTTGGATTATTTGCCCGGTTTTTTTGCCGAAGAATCCTCAAGTCCGATCTTTAGAGCGTATTCAAAAATACTATAACGCTTCTTAGCCCAACGGGGCAGACTAGCCATAGCCTAGGGCAACGCCCTGGGGTGAAGGGAAAAAGGAACAAGCCCTGAAAGAGACCTCTGCAAAAGTCGTTTTTGGCTTCATAAGCCGAAGGCTTAGCACAATCCTAGCCGGTGGTAAGACCGTACCAGCGGTCGCCACCACCGGTTGATTCATCATTGGAAAACCGACCCCGGCAGGGTCGCACAGAGGTGGCACCCCTTGCCGGGGTGCGTCGCCTGGAGAATATTTACCGGTGGTGTCGCCCGCCACGGGCTCAACCACCGGCTAGGATTGTGCCATTCCTCCGGAATGCCAAAGATCTGAATATCCGACTTTTGCAGAGGTCTCTGAAAGGGCGACCTAAGCATCGGCCACGATTAGGCCGCCCCTTCAGGGCTACAACCGACAGGGTTTCTCCAAACCCAGGGCCGTTGCCCGGGGCTGTGATTAGATCGCCCCCTTGGGGCTGGGAACTCTTTAATTTCCAAAGATTCCAATAGCCGTGAAACGGCTACAGTTTTTCATAAAAATGCTCTAGACCGAGGAATTCTTCTTCAGGAAGTCCATGACTTCGTCGATGTGACAAAAGGCGAGGGCGGTGTAGGTGTCAGCCGCTCCGTAGTACATCGCGATCTGGCCGGTCCTGCGATTATGCAGCGTGGTGCAGGGGAAGACCACGTTCGGAACTGCCCCGTTCGTCTCGTAATCTTTTTCCGGTCCCAGCATGTATTGATTGGAGCGGTAGCGGACAATCCACGGTTTTTCCAGGTCGAGCAACGCGGCGCCGACGCTGTAGACAAAGCCGTTACAGGTATCCATCACCGCGTGATAAAACAGCAGCCAGCCTTCCTTGGTCTCGATCGGGGTCGGGCCCGCGCCGATTTTTTTGCCCTGCCACCATTTGTTGCCGGAACCCATGACCCAGCGGTGCTTGCCCCAGTAAACGAGGTCGGGACTTTCGCTGATGAAGATATCGCCAAAGGGTGTATGCCCGGCGTCGCTGGGACGGCTGAGCATGAAATACTTTCCATTGATCCGTCGCGGAAAAAGCACGCCGTTGCGATTGAACGGAACGAACGCATTTTCCATCTGCGTGAAGGTCTTGAAATCGGTAGTCGTGGCGATGCCGATGGTCGGGCCGTGGTAGCCGTTGCACCAGGTAACGTAGTACTTGCCTTCGAGCAGACAGACGCGCGGATCGTAGGCGTAGTCCATGTCGAACTTGATGTCGGCCCCCTGCTTGAACTGAATGCGATTCGGCCCGATCTTCCACTTCAATCCGTCCTGGCTGAAACCGGAATAGAGATAGGGCATGCCATTACGCGAATCGCCACGAAAGACCCCGGCAAAGCCATCGCCAAAGGTCACCACCGCGCTGTTGTAAATGCGTGCGGCAGCGGGAATCGGGTTGCGGCCAAAAACGGGATTCTGGCTGTAGCGCCAAATGACATCGGAACTGCCTTCAGGACGCTTTTCCCAGGGAATCGGTGCGCGGCTTGAAGAGGATTTGCTGACTTTAAGGGTCTTTTTCGTGGTCATGCCCGAAAGTAGCAAGCGACCCAATCAAGGCAATGGCACATTTACAAATCCGACGGCTGGATCACTTCTGACGGAAATCGGCTTTTGCCACCGAGGTCGAGCGATCATCGCGGAAAAGATTTTCGTTGAGTTGCTTCTCCGCATTTAACCAATGCTCCTTCGCGCGGCCTTTAGGACATCCTTCGATTTGGTAAAGATAACGGGCAAAGATTCCAATGTTTTGACGGGCCAGCGCGTTCATACGCCCAAAGATGCATGGGCTGTGCCAGTTAAATAAGCATAATTGCAAGAGCTTGATATCAAGCCGATTGGCGTTGGAAGATTTCCCATCGCTCTTGGCGTTTGCCCGTTTTTCCATCACGCGCTACGCATTTTGCAGACATATGTGGCATGGCTTGCGACTTCGGCAGGCGATGAGATAGAGTTCGTCATTATGTCGCAGGCAACGAAACGGCACCGGGAACTGGTGGGCGAAATCCAACGGCTGGACCGCGCCTATTATCAGGAGGCGCAACCGCTGGTGTCGGACCAGGAGTACGACCGGCTTTATCGCGAGTTGGTCGACTTGGAGACGGCGCATCCAGAGTTGCGGACCGCCGATTCGCCGAGTCAGCGCGTGGGCGGCGAACCGCTGTCTCATTTCACATCAGTGGCGCATGCGATGCCGATGCAGAGTCTCGACAACACCTACTCGGCGACGGAACTGGAGGCGTTTGTCGATCGCATCCAGAAGACGCTTGAAGGCGAGAAACTGGGCTTCGTGATCGAACCGAAAATCGATGGCGTCGCGGTGAGCGTCCGGTATGAACATGGCAAATTCGTGCAGGGCCTGACGCGCGGCGATGGACAAAAAGGCGACGACATCACCGTGAATCTGCGAACGATCAAAAAATTGCCGCTCGAAATCCAAAGCACCGCGCCGGTGCTGGAAGTTCGCGGCGAGGTCTATTATCCGCAAGCCGGTTTCGATAACCTGAACCGTCAGCGCGAGGCGGCGGGTGAAGCGACCTTCGCCAACCCTCGCAACGCCGCCGCAGGGACGCTGAAGCAGCTCGATTCCCGATTGGTGGCGAAACGTCCGCTTTCGATTGTGCTCTACGGTCCCGGCGAACTGCGCGGGGTGGAATGTGCGACGCAACAGGAGTGGCTGAAACTGATTGAGAAGGCGGGACTGCCGGTGCCTGAGCGGACATGGTTTTGCGAGTCCAAGGCCGCTTTGCTGGCGGCAATCGAGGAACTCGACCTGGCGCGAAAGGATTTTTCCTACGCAACCGATGGCGCGGTGGTGAAGCTGAACGAATGGCGACTGCGGAACGCGCTCGGCGCGACCTCGAAAGCCCCGCGCTGGGCCATCGCTTATAAGTACTCCGCCGAAAAAGCGGTCACCACATTGGAGAGCGTGACATTTCAAGTCGGACGCACAGGTGTCATTACCCCGGTAGCCGAACTGAAGCCGGTGCTGCTGGCGGGCACGACCGTCGCACGTGCGACACTGCATAATTTTGAAGAGATCAAGCGCAAGGACATCCGGATTGGAGACCATGTCACGGTCGAGAAGGCGGGCGAGATCATCCCCGCCGTGCTGGGCGCGGTCGTCGAGGCAAGAACGGGCAAGGAAAAGGAAATCGCCCCGCCGAAAACTTGTCCCGCCTGTGAGATCGAACTGGGTTGGGACGGCATTTTTCTGCGTTGCCCGAATCCCTCCTGCCCCGCGCAGACGCAACGGCGGATCGGACATTTTGCGCAACGCGGCGCGATGGATATCGATGGGATGGGCGAGTCGCTGGTGGAACAACTGGTCACGGCCAAGCTGGCGAAGGACCCGGCTGATCTCTATCAATTGACCCTTGAACAATTATCGGGCCTGGAACGGATGGCGGAAAAATCGGCGCAGAACGTCCTTGCCGGGATTGAGGCGAGCAAACAGGCCGATTTATGGCGGTTGATTTTCGGGCTGGGCATCCTGCATGTGGGAGCTGGATCGGCGCGGGCATTGGCGTCGCATTTCGGCTCGCTGGAGGCAATCGAGAGCGCGACGGAGGAGGAATTGCTGAAGATTCGCGATGTCGGCGACGTGGTGGCCAAGAGCATCGTAACGTGGTTCGCCCAGGAGAATAACCGGGAACTGATCCGGCGCTTGCGCGAAGCAGGTGTCAATACCCAAGCGCAACAAAAGTCCGCGCCGAAGGGAGGAACAAAGCTGGAGGGCAGGACGTTCGTGCTCACCGGCACGCTAAGCGAACCCCGCGAGGACGTGAAGGAGCGAATCATCGCGGCGGGCGG
>Ga0206926_1178_pt1 | contig 12240 bp, 5 predicted proteins | sample Alteio_BWOrgHeat_59_FD_152955 | JGI IMG/M metagenome (GOLD analysis project Ga0206926, IMG submission 152955) | Enriched cells from forest soil in Barre Woods Harvard Forest LTER site, Petersham, Massachusetts, United States -... | ecosystem: Environmental > Terrestrial > Soil > Temperate forest > O... | reverse complement strand
TCCTGTTCCACTTCAATATAAACCGTCTCGCCAGGATAAAGCTGTATGGTATTGTCCTGTAATACATAGGAGGCTTCTTTCAGATCTTCTTCGTAATCCGTCTTTTTATCTACGTAAACTTTTAGCTTATAAGGTGATCTTTTAAGGGTGGTGGCTGAGTCCTGTCCATAAGAAGCCGCCATTAAAAGGAAAAGGAGTAAAGAACAGGCTAAACGTTGCATGGTCGTATGAGTTATTTGCCGGAACCCGAAAATATGCCGATCCGCTGCAGCTCTCTTGCAGAGAAAATTTCGCCTTTTTTTTTGGCCCAATGCAGGTTTGCCTATATTTATAAAAAAAAAGCAATGGTAGCATTCTTAGGAATGGGGCTTTTGGGCTCAAATTTTGTCAGGGCGATGCTAAATAAGGGCACAAGCGTACAGGTATGGAACAGGACAGCTTCGAAAGCAACGGAATTGGAAAAATATGGCGCCAAGGCATTTGCGGAAGCTGCGGATGCCGTGAAAGGGGCGGAAGTTATTCATCTTACCGTTAAAGATGACGCGGTGGTGAATGAGATCTTATCGAAAGCGAAGCCGGGTTTAAGACCTGGGGCGATCATCATCGATCATACTACCACCTCTGTATCGGGAGCTATCGAAAGGACCCATGCCTGGAAAGAACAGGGATTTATCTATCTCCATGCGCCGGTATTTATGGGCCCTTCCAATGCCCTGGAAAGCACGGGTTATATGTTGGTGTCGGGAGATCAGAACGTTATCGCGCAGGTGGAGCCGGCCCTGATCAAAATGACAGGAAAGATCCTGAATTTCGGACCGGAAACGGGCAGGGCTGCAGGCATGAAACTGATAGGGAACTCCTTTTTGGTGGGACTTACTGCCGGGCTTGCGGATACGCTTTCTCTTGCCAAAGCATTACAGATACCTCTTGGCGATATTACCGCCTTATTTGATTCCTGGAATCCGGGGGCAATGCTGCCTGCCAGGTTAAAAAGGATGACCTCCGGTAGATACGACAACCCGTCCTGGGAGCTGAGCATGGCCAGAAAGGATACCGGGTTATTTATAGAGGCTGCTGCGACAGCCGGGATACCCCTGGCTGTATTGCCGGCCATCGCTGCTGAAATGGATCGCTGGATGTCAAAAGGGCATGGCGGCGATGACTGGACTGTGATAGGGAAAGATGCTGTTACCCCTTCAAAATAGATGCCTGGTTTTGGATGAAAAATACCTAAAAACCGGGCTTTTGGATATACTTTTAAAAGCCCTGGATCGTTAAAAGATTTGCTACCTGGGGGGACCAATATCTCAACCTATGACAAGAAAAACACGCAAGCGCCTACTTCGATTTATATTGTTACCCATTGTCATCCTTTTATTACTTATCTGTACGGCGGTGGCCGTTCTGTATTCCCAGCAGCAACGGCTGGTGGAGCTGGCGGTAAAGGAGCTGAACAAACAGCTGCCCGGGGAGCTGGTGGTGGGTGGCAGCGATATCTCTCTTTTTCAGAACTTCCCTTATATTTCCATCGGGCTGAAGAAAGTCCAGTTCTATCCTGATAAACAGACATCGGATAAGCCTATTTATGAAGCAGAACGCATGTATATGGGTTTCAGCCTGCCGGATATATTGAAACAGCAATATCATGTGAAGGTGATCCTGTTAAAGAACGGTCATCTGGACCTGGTACAGGACACTTCCGGAAAGCTGAATATAGTCGAGGCCAGCCGCATGGCCCCGGATACTACGAAGGCTGCTGCCGCCGGCGCAAAGGACCTCGATCTGGATATTAAGAAATTTGTGCTGAAGGGTATGGATATATCGTTCCTGGATAAACAGAACGGGCAGCGGGTCGTAGCGAATATTGAAAGGATCCAGGCGGCCTTCAAAGAAGACAGCCTACAGCTGTCTACTTCTCTGCAGGGAAAACTGATGGTGGATTATACCCGCCCTGGCGATACCGTCCTGTTCAGACATAAGCATCTGCAGACAGATGTGCAATTGTCATATGTCAATCGTACTAAAATGCTAAAGCTGACACAAGGGCAGCTGAAGCTGGAGGATGCTGTTTTTAATATTGCCGGAACGGTGGACCTCCAGCATAACAATACGGTAGATCTTCAATTCTCAGGGGATAAGCCGGATTTCCGGCAATTGTTTGCTTTTGCGCCTGCGAGCGTAGCGAAAGAGCTGAAACATTTCCGGTATGACGGGCAACTGGACTTTAAAGGGACGGTGAAAGGAGCGCTGAATGGCGGACGTCAGCCTTTGATAGAGCTGACTTTTGCCTGTAGAGATGCCTGGTTACATAATACACAGGCCAATAAAAAGCTGGACTCCCTTTCGTTTAAAGGGTATTATACCAATGGTGCGGACCATTCCCTCAAAACTTCTGAATTGCGGCTCCTGGATATGAGCGCAAGGCCGGACAAGGGGCTTTTCAAAGGGAATTTCGTCATGCGGGATTTTTCTGATCCCAAGATACTCATGCAGATCAATTCTGAGCTGGAGCTGGGATTTATCGGCGCCTTTTTGGGCATTAAGGACCTGCAGCGTATAACAGGGCATATTTCACTAAAGATGAATTTTAAGGAGCTGATCGACCTCAGCGTACCGGAGCAGTCCATGGGTAAGCTGACAGAGGGCATTCAAAGTGAGCTTACGGTGAAAGATCTCACTTTCCGGGTACCCTCCTACCCTTATATGATAGAGCACCTGGACCTGCATGCGGACATGCGGAATGGATTTGTAAAGCTGGATTCTTTGTCCTGTAATGTAGGCAATTCTGATTTTCACATAAGTGGGTCGCTGAGTGATCTTCCCGCCCTGTTCCATCACCAGGAGAAGCCGGTGCAGCTGACCTTTAACGCCCGCAGCAATAAAATGATCCTGAAAGAGCTGATGGCATTTGATTCCACCAAAAGCAACAAGGCGAAGGAGGAAATTTATGGATTCAATGTCGGTCTGTCCATGGAAACCTCTGTCAATGAATTGCTGCATCCAAAACCACTTCCCAGGGGTAAGTTCAAGCTGGAGAATTTATATGCTGCTTTTAAATATTATCCCCATGCCTTTCATGATTTTGGCGCTGAGCTGACAATCAACGATACGGCTGTATTGCTGAGAAATTTTGCCGGCAGGATAGACAGCAGTGATCTGCATTTTAGCGGCCGGGTAACCAATTATGCGTTGTGGTTTGACAAGATGAAGCGGGGCAGGACGCAGCTGGCCTTTGACCTTAAATCGCAGCATCTTGCCATGAAGGACCTTTTAGGGCGTCGCAGCCGTCAATACGTGCCACAGGATTATCAGAAGGAAGTCGGTTCCAATATATGGCTGCGCTCCAAATGGGACCTGCGTTACGATTCCGTATTTAAATTCGCGAACATTAAGATCGCCAATATATCAGGAGAGCTGAAGAACCATGCATTCAGGCTGGACAGTATCAGCGGGAATGTGAAATTCGGAACTGATAATTTTATAAAGATAGATACCCTGAAGGGGAAGATAGGGAACAGTGATTTTAACCTGAGCATGCGGCTATATACCGGCAAGGATACGGCCAGGATGAAAAAAGCGAATTACCTGCAATTCGCCTCCCGTTTCCTGGATGCGGATCAATTGTCTAATTATAAGCTGACAGAGGCTGAAGAAGCAGCCGCGGCTTCTCCTGATTCGTCGGCGATCCAGACGGTGGCGACAAAGCCTGTCTCTCATACGGATGGGTATAACATCTTCCAGGTCCCCTTCATCAATTTTAATGCGTCAGTGAACATCGGGAAAATAAAATACCGTCATCTCTGGCCTAAGAACCTTGTCACCAACATTCGTATGCTGTCCAACCAGCAACTTTACCTGGACAGCTTCCGTATGGACATTGCAGGAGGAAATATTGCTGCGAGGGCTCATTTCGACGGCAGTGACCCCAAAAAGATCTTTTTGAAGAGCAGCATCTCGGTGGAAGATGTGAATATTGAAAAGCTTATGCTGAAGCTGGACTACCTGGGACAGGATTATGTCATCAACAAGAACATACAGGGATCGCTGAGCGGACAGGTGGAGAGCTATGTACAGGTGCATCCTGACCTGACCCCGCTGATGGATCAGACCGAAGCGAAGGTGGACCTGGAGATCCTCAATGGCGTGCTGGTCAACTTCGGGCCCATGCAGGCGATGTCCGCCTATTTTAAGGATAAGAACCTGAGCAAGGTGAGATTTGACACTTTAAGGAATACGTTGATGTTTAAGAATGGCATTTTATCTATTCCGGATATGAACATCAACTCTTCGCTGGGCTTTATGGAAATTGCCGGTACGCAGTCCATGGACCTGAACATGGAATATTATATCCGTATTCCATTGAAGATGGTCACTGCAATAGGATTCCGTAAGCTGTTTGGCAAGAAGCCGGAGGAAGTGGATCCTGACCAGGTGGACGCCATCGAATACCGCGATAAGGACAGGCGGGTGCGTTTTATGAATCTCAAGATCTCCGGTACGCCGGATAACTATAAAGTAGGACTCGGCAAGGCTAAAAACCCGAAGGCCGGGTAGCCAGCTCGATGGCTTTTTCCAGGATCTCATCCCGTCCTTCGCTGATGCCTTTGATGGTGGGATCAACACGGACATCCGGCTGGAAGCCCTGTATATGACATTTCTTCCCATAGTGATCCGTCACCAGCATACCTGAAAAGCCCAGCTGGAAATAAGCAGGCAGGTCGAAGAAGTTGATACCTCCGTTGAAGCCGCCTGTAGGCTGGCCGACGATGGTGGCCAGCTTAAAATCTTTGATAAAGCTCATGTAGCTTTCGGCAGCGCTGCCGTCCCTTGTATCGGAGAGAAAATAGATCCGGGCGTTGAGATGGGGCTGCTGTGGTTGGAGGTCCCAGCCTTCGCTTATATAGGTCACTTGCTTATAGTCAGGATAGAGGATCTGCGGCGTGAAGAGCCAGTGTGTCGTATCCTCCTTTGTCAGTAGCTGCTGAATAATAAAATTGTAGTCTACATAGGGATAACCCCGATAGTCAAAAATGATGGCTTTGGCAGAGACCAGCTGATCCTTCATTTGTATCACATCATTGCTGGTGTCGACGAGGTCAAAATAATAGACGCCGGGGCTGAGCTCTTTGTGTCCTTTGACATTTCTTCTATCCGGGACCGTATCGTAACGTTCGCGGGGGACCCTGGGCAGGGAATAAATTTTCTCTTTGCCATCCTGCCGGATGACGAGTCGCATGTTGCTATTGACAGGTCCCCTGGGTAAGGCATCCAGTCCTTTCCATTCCTGCAGCTGGGGCGAGCCGGAGAATTGTTGTTCTCTATTGGACAGGGCGGTCAGCGCGTTTTCGCCATCGATGGAGTCTACAACATCGCCCGGACGCAATCCCCGGGTTAAAGCTGTATCCAGCAAATCCTTTACTACCACTTCCCCTTCTGCGTAAGCAAAGCGCAGCGATGCAACATGGGTATTGGTGGTGTCGCCAAAAGCGGACATCACCCACATATGACCGTCTTTCAGGGCGACGCAAAGCTGCTGCAGGGTGCGTTGGAAGTCATAAGGTGTTTTATCAGTAAGTGTTTTGACCAGCGCCCGATGCAGCAGGGAGGCCGGTGTGCCGGCGGCATCTTCCCAGTAAGGAAAGAAATGCCGGAAGACATTCCAGGCGACAATTACATCTCCGAGGTAGATGGCTGTCATATCGTAGGGTGGCTCATTCACCTTGCTCATTTCTTTTTTCAGCGCCTGCAATGCTGTGGTGTCAGCACGGGGATAGGTATACGTACCTGTCCCATACAAGGCCAGGGGCAGCAAACAGGAGATCCCCGGCGCCAGCTCCTGTTGGATACATTCCCCAAAATTTATTTTTCGCGGAAAATTAAGGGCCGTGCCCTCTCTGTTCTGCCGACTGCTGAAATAAGGCGCATTAGCCCCCCTGCCTAGCATATAGGGGGTGCCCAGCCCGAAATGCTGCCAGTAAATGAGCTTAAAGCCGGTGGTATCCGGTGGGGTAAGATCCGACGGATGAAAGCGTAGCTTTGTTGCGGAGGATGCGATCAGTAAGGTCGGCGCTATGGGATGAAAGAGGTCCTGTAGTCTTTTGATCAGCGTAGCATCGTCAGGGGCCAGCCGGACGGTTTGTGCGCCATAGCAGGCAAAATAGTCCCATTTAATGGTCTGCGCTTCATCCGAGGGATGAAAATAACGTGTATAGCCATACAGGTGGGCGAATGCCGTAATGTTCTTTTCCTGCCGGGAAAGAGAAACGGACTGTGCGTGGCTCAGCTGCCATGGAATTGCTATAAGCAGGAGCGCTATGCAAATAAAGTAAAGCTTTTTTATGTTTTTTTCTTTAAACATACAAAGCGTAATGATCAAAGCAAAAGGTATAAACAGTTTTGGCTGAATTATAACAAATGATGTGTTTTAGTGTTTTGTAGTCTTATACCAATCGGGATCCTGTTGATCAGCCGCATAGCTGTTGGCGAAAATATTTTCCGGTGTATAGAGGGCGGCTTCTTTATCTGTCAGCTGTTTTGACCAGGGAGCGCGCGTTTTTATATCGGCGCCTGACCCGGTGTTATGGTATTCTGCATAAAAGGCGGTCTTTTCATTTTCGGGGTTTCCCCAATTACTCCATCCCTGCGGGGCTATTGCTGCAGGCAGTTCACAATTCAGATAGACGGTATTGGAACAGGCGCGCCAGGGTCTGCCCAGCTCCACTTTTGTAACAGCCGAGTCGGCTGTGATGGTGCAATGCAGGAATACAAATCCGAATTTTTTTCCTTTGGGTGTACTGGCTGCCGTGATATAGGAGTTGAGCTTACAATGGATGGTGCAGCCCTCGAACAGGGCTGTCGCGGGGCCGAATATAAAGTCCGTTGTGCCTTCGATATAACAGTTCCTGAAATACTGTCTTGATAATTCTCCTCCCGCAAAAATCGTATCCTGGTTGCCCAGGAAGCGGCAATTGGTGAAGATGGCTTTATCCGCGTCCACATGCAGGGCCACGGCCTGCCCTACCCTGCCGGCTGAATTTTCAAAAGTGATATTCTCTGCAACGAAGCGGTTGCCAGATATTTTAGCCGTATAGGAATTGAATGTATTCAGCTTCCCCCGGCCGGAATAGTCATTAAAAACAATGATGGTCTTTTCCACACTCTCTCCTATAAAAGTCACATCTGTATTCGTGGCGGGCAGCTCTATCTTTTCGTTGTAGACGCCGTTCTTTATATACAGGGTGATCCGCGCCAGGGGATAGACCCTCATGGCATCGATAGCGTCCTGGATATATTTGAAGTCGCCGGACCCGTCCTTTGCTACGGTGAATACATATTTGAATTGTTGTGGGTTGCCCGTCTGTGCATGGGCTCCGGTAATGAGCAGGCAAAAAAACAGGGACAGGCAAAACATCGTTCTTTTCGTCAGCATCGGTTGATTCATTTACTTACCAGCAAAGTAGAAGGTTTTTGGAAAAAAACGTTAAAATATTTACGCAATCGTTACCGGGTCTTATTTCATATACGTTTTATCATGCAGGAGCCAGGCTGAAGGAACAGGCTGCGGAGCGCTGCCGTTCAACGACCAGGAAAGATACAGCGCTGAGCCCCCGCCTCCATCAATATAGTCCAGAGAAAAGGGCTGTAAGCCTTTCATCAATGCCACCTGTCCCCCTTTCTCTTTTGCAGCGTGAAGCCCGTCGTTGTCAACCACCAGTCTGCCGGCTATATGTAATACGCTGCCATCGTCGGAGTTCAGGTAAAAGCTGTATACACCTGTTTCGGGTACGTCAATATAGCCATTGAGCCTCATACCAAAGCCGTTTGTGGGCATTCCTTTTGGCAGGCTTATATCCGGCGTTATTAAAAACTGGTCGCTTGCCCCTTTGATACCGGTGGTATTGGGGAAACTGCCTTTGAATACCCGGCAGGACAATCCTGGTTGTAAAGAGGAGGTCCTGTCAGCGGGCTGTGCATATTTTTGGTGGTCGAACGCTACTGTATACACGTCACCCCGGCGGCCGTATGGGGTAAAAGCTGCGATCTTTAATGTAAGACTTCGGTTGATGGACAAGGGATGGGTGAGTACAGGAGAGGACAATGAAGGGGTGGTTCCGTTTTTGGTATAGTGAATGGTGAGATGTGGCATCGGGGTCCGGACCATAAAAGAGGCGCTATCTACAAAAACACGTTTTTCGGCCATATCGGGCAGATCGGGTAGCCTGTAGCTTATATGAAGGCGGTCCATGCGAGGATATTGCTTTTGCAATCTCAGCAGGTAATGCTCATAGTCGTCCCGGTGGGTCCAGCCCAGTTCTGCCAGCGCAGTCATTCTCGGCATGATCATATAATCCGCCCGGGCTTCCGACGGGACTCGTTCACTCCACAGGTCCGCTTGTACGCCGATGATGTTCTTTTGCTGATCAGCATTCATCTCATACATTGTATCCGTGGGGTTATAATGATAAACGGCGGAAAGTGAATTTTTATCCGGGGTCGCATCGAAATACAAGGGGCCATCCGCGTTCATGACCACTTTGTTACCGTTGGAGGTGGCTTTCAGGGGCGCGCGTCTTGCCCAGGAGCGCCAGAACATGACTACGGCAGAGGAGTCGATGCCGCCTTCGACTATTTCATCCCAGCCTACCAGGGTTTTTCCTTTTGAGTGGAAGAAGGACTGCATATAATCATTGAAGTAACTTTGAAGCCCTTCAAGGGAGGAGATATTATTTTCTTTCATGAACGCCTGGCAGAGGGGCGACTTTTTCCAGTCGCTGCGTTCCACCTCATCGCCGCCGATGTGAATATATTTGGAGGGGAACAGCGTTGCAATTTCGGAGAAGATGTCTTTTGCAAATTGAAGCGTGCTTTCTTTACAGGGGCATATAGGTGTAGAGAAACCCCTGGTCCAGTCATCACCCTGTTTACCATCACAGGTCAGCTCCGGGTAGAGGGCGATAGCCGCCATCATATGCCCTGGCATATCTATTTCAGGAATGATCTCGATGTGCCGGGATGCGGCATAACGGATCACTTCTTTCATCTCCTCCTGTGTATAGTAACCACCGTATTGGATCTTGCCGTTATGATGACGGATATGCTGTGGGTCTATGTTGAGATCAGGGTTACCTGTTTCGCGGGCCAGCTTTATACAGTCCGAATCCTGGTCATTGAAGGTGCGCCAGCCTCCTTCGCTGGTGAGACGAGGATACTTTTTGATCTCGATGCGCCACCCCTGGTCATCCGTCAAATGTAAATGCAGCTTGTTCATCTTATACAACGCCATCATGTCTATGTATTTCTTCAAATAGCTCACGGAGAAAAAATGCCTTGACACGTCAAGATGCATGCCTCTCCATGGGAACGCTGGCTGGTCATCTATTATAATGCCGGGTAACGACAATCTTTCTCCCTCTCCGTTTTCCAGGGTGGCCGGTAATAATTGCCGTAGTGTTTGGATCGCGTAAAACATACCTGCAGCTGTTCCTGCGGTGAGCGTTACATGATCCTTATACACGGCGAGATGATAAGCCTCTGGGCTCGTCATAGAGGCATCCTGTTGTAGCAGGATCGTGTTATGGCCGGGCGTTCTTACCAGCTTAAGAGCATCCTGTCCAAAATATTTGCGCATCATGGCCTGCAGATAATGTTGTTCATTTACGAACAGATCCGTGGGGGCGGCTATTGCCAGTGTGGTTTGTCTGTTAATGGTGAAATGATCATTGTTGTTGACTACGGACGAAGGATATGGGATAACGGAACAGGGGATGTTGTTATTTTCCTGGGCTGACAGTGGCCGGGGTCTCATGAAGCAGAGACCGGAAATAAAGAACAGACAGAGAAAAAAAGAACGCATGTAGATTAATTTGTAATAGTAAAATGATAATTGCCTGAGCCCGTACGGCAGCATGTCCATCCGTTCCGGGTGTAAAGGATCTGTATACCGGTTTTAGTTAAGGGTAAGCCCTCTTCAGAGATGTTTTCCGGATGGGCCGTCGGTAATAAAATGGTAGCCGTTGTGTTTACCGGCACGGTTATGTTATAGTTGAAATATCCTTTTCCGGAAGTCCAGCCGGCGGTGATCTTTCCCTGTGGTGAGCAATAAGTCGCTTTTGCTGTGTGCAGCTGTCCCCACCCGCCCGGCTGGAATACGATCCTGTTATAGGCCACTGCATCGCTGTCGGGGCGAATCCCTGCCAGGTATTTGTAAAACCAGCCGCTGACGGATCCGAACATGGGGTGATCATGCGAAAAGGTGTTGTCGCTGAAGGCCCAATGTTCCCAGAGTGTTGTGGCGCCGTTGGCCAGCATATATCCCCATCCGGGGAAATCCTGTTGTTGTATGATCCGGCAGGCGAGATCCGTCAGGTGGTTCTCTGCGAGGACCTCGGGCATAAACTTTGTTCCGAAGATGCCTGTGCTGATATGTTCCTTGTTCTTTTCGACGATCTGCTGCTGTAGCATGTCCAAAGCTTTTTGTTCTTCTCCTGTCGGGAGCAGATGAAAATAAAGGGCAAAAGACTGTGTGGCTTCGGTGTGTATACCTGCCGCACCGTTCCGTGCATCATAAAATGAATCGATAAAGGTTTGTTTTATTTCTCCTGCGAGCTGTTTGTAGTGGCTGGCATCCGTCTTCTGGCCTACTAACTTAGCCATTTTTTGTAAAAGCTGTACATTATAATAAAAAAAGGCGGTGCTCGTAAGCTCAATTTGTTTTGGGTCAAGGGATTCATGATCACCGATGCCTGCGCGGATGATATGGTCTTTGGCATGCGTATCCAGGAAGTCTACCCAGGCTTTTGCCTTATCATATTGTTGTGTGATCAGCTCCTTATCTCCATAATACTGGTAGAGCTGGTGGAGCAGGAGTGGAAATACGGTTCCCCAGCCGATGGGGCCGGCTGTGTGGGTGAGACCTTCATCTGAGATGCCTGCGTATGGCGCTGTTTCCGGCATGGCTCCATCGGGCTGTGCTTCGTCGGCATAATCCTGAATGGTCTTACTATAGAAGTCATGCATATTGAAATTGGCCATGAATGCCTCGCTGGTGGCGACGATATCACCGCCATAACCCAGCTTTTCCCGGTGGGGACAGTCTGACTGTACACTGAAGAGATTACTGAGAAAAGTATGTATGCAGGCGTTCTGTATCCTGGTGATCAGGCTGTCGCTGCATTCGAAGGTCCCTGCTATCGGAACATCTGCATGGAGAGGGATCCCTTTTATTTTGTCGGGCGTGAGCATACCCGGATAGCCTTCTATTTCCACATAGCGGAAGCCATGAAAAGTGAAGGTGGGGATGAACATATGATACCCTTTTCCGTCGAGGATAATATTGTCTTGTTGCCAGGCAGTGTCCGGGGCGCCGGGACCGCCTGTTCCTTTTTGTTTTATCTGACCTGCGACACTGGTCATTACATTCAGTGATCCATCGGGATGGAGGAGCTCTCCGTATCGCAGATGAATAATAGCTCCGCTCCTACCCGATGCCTTCAGCCGTATGACGCCACCGAAATTCCGGCCCATGTCCACGAGGTATTTTCCTGATGGCAGCCGGCGGATGCTGGCGGGCCTTATGGGCTGGTCGCTTCGTATGGGTGGTTGCTGCTGTGATACCATGATTCCGCCAGGGGCGTCGGCAATAGCGGCGGTCCTCCATGCGTCACTATGGTAACCAGGGAGATCCCATCCTTTTATTTCACGTCTGGCATCATATGTACAGCCTATGTAATTGTTATTTCTTATAAGGGGGCCATCCGTCACCTTCCAACTGGTGTCGGACACGAAGGCTTCGGTAGTACCGTTGTTATAGGATAAAACGAGTCTTGTTATAAACCGGGGTGTACCTGTGGACAGGGATTGGCGCAGGTTCAGGCCGCCCCATAACAATAGCGGCAGGGGGTTATACCATCCGTTCCCTAATTCCACGCCCAGACAATTTAATCCCGCGGGCAGAAGCGCACTTACGTCATACGTATTATAAGGGATGGTCTTTCGGTAATCGGTCCAGCCCGGGTCGAGAAAATGGTCCTCCACTTTGTGGCCGTTGATAGAAGCCTGGTAATATCCCAGGCCGCTGATATAGAGGATGGCTTTTTGCAGGCCGGGTCGTATCCTGATGGTTTTCCGGAATAGCGGCGCGGGGTTATCTCCAAACAACAGGCTGTCAGGCTGAAGGGGTGTTTTACTGTCTGTCATCCATGTTGCATGCCATTCACCGGCGGTAAGCAATCCCATTGTCCA